>ERZ795053.1670-NODE-1670-length-27870-cov-6.548337_pt1 | contig 27870 bp, 25 predicted proteins | sample MGYA00375137_ERZ795053 | MGnify/ENA primary metagenome ERZ795053 (study PRJEB30182, sample SAMN05720284) | activated sludge metagenome | isolation source: Anaerobic digester | place: Hong Kong | collected 2014-12-17 ...
CCGTTATGACTGACGACAGCCAAACTATCGTAAAACAGTTAAAAATCATCTCAAAAGCCGCCGAAAAATACGATATTATCAAAGGTATTCATCTTGAAGGTCCTTTTTTGTCGCACGAATACAAAGGCGCGATGAATGAAAAATATCTCTTGCCGTCGTCTATCGAATTGTTTGAGAAATTTCAGCAAGCGGCAAACGGTAAAATCAAACTTGTTACCCTATCACCCGAACTTGACGGCTCGGAAAAACTTACGGAATATTTGACGAGTAACGGCGTTACGGTTTCTCTCGGACACTCGGGGGCAAGTTATGCCGAGACTATGCGATGCGTAAAGAAAGGTGCAAAAAGCTTTACCCATACTTTTAACGCTATGAAACCTATTTTTCACCGGGATCCGTCTATCGCGGTAGCGGCGTTAACGAGCGACTGCTATGCCGAAGCCATTACCGACGGCAAACATATCTCGCCTGAGATTGTAAAACTGCTTTTTAAAACAAAAGATTTTGATAAATTTGTTTGCGTTACCGACAGTATGATGGCGACGGGACTGCCCGACGGCGAATATACTCTCGCAGGCTCTCCCGTTACGGTAAGTTGCGGCGACGCGTTTTTATCGGGTACGCATTCGCGCGCGGGCAGCGTACTGGGTGCATTCGACGGACTTAAAAATTTTGCAAGTTTTATTGACAGCGATATTTTCGCCGCTTCGGTTTGTTTTTCTTTGACACCCGCAAAATTATTGGGCATTGATAACGAATACGGCTCGATAGCGCAAAATAAATCGGCGGATTTTACAGTAATGAAAAACGGCAAACCCATAATGACTTATATTAAAGGAAACAGATTTTTTTAATTAAAAAATAATAAAACAACATACAAAAAAAGACGCCGTTTTGGCGTCTTTTTTTATCAATATATTTCTTTAATTAATTTAACTAATTCTTCATAAGAGATTTTTAAATTTTTGTAAAAAGTCAGATTTGCTTTTAATTTTTCTCTTGCCAGTTCGTATTTTTTGTCGTTTAAATTCTGTCCGTGATACGCGTCAACAAAACACCCTTTGCCCGCTACCGTATAGATAAAGCCATTATTTTCAAGTGTTTCCCAAGCGTTTTTTACCGTAATTACGCTGATATCAAGCTCTTTCGCCACAGTTCTTATTGACGGCAATGCCTCGTCTGGTCGAAGTTCGCCGTTAAGTATCTGCGCGGATATTTGCTCGTAAATCTGTTCGTAAATAGGTTTCGGGCTTTTTACGGAAATCAAAATATCCATTTTCTTATAAATTAACTCTTCTGAAGTTTTGCACGGATTTTTTGTAGCTCAATATTAACGACAAAATATAGAATACCACCCCTATTCCAAGTACCGCTAACTGAACGCCTGTAAATGCGGGATCAAGCGTATCGAGTGTATTTTTCAAAACGGGTATAACGTTAATAAGCGTTTCAAAAATACCCACTAATACCGTGAAAGCGAACATTCCCACAAGCATTTGCGGAACGGCTTTGTAACCCGTCTTAAAATGCCACGGCAAAAATATAAGATTATACACGCCGTAACAAACAAGACTAAGACCAAAAAAGGCGATATTGGGGTCTATGCCCACGGGGTTGCCGTTAGGTGAAATATATACGTTTGCGATTACCGCGAAAGGTATTGCGAAAACAAGCTGCAATATTTCGATATAAGCAAAATCTATATGCCTTACCAGTACGATGTCGTCGCGGGTAACGGGCAGCATAGAAGTAAATTCCATATCTTTATTAGCGTTAGCCGTCGATAAAATTATCTGCGTGGGTATAAGACAATAAAACAGTCCTACCCAAGCGGGGTAATTAGGTATCACGACAAGAGCCGAAAGAGCGGTAAAGATATAAACCAGAGGCATCAAAACGAGTTTCATTTCTTTTTTTAGCAATTTAATCATTTTTTCATCCTCTTATTATAAAAAATCATAATATCTTCAAGATTTGGTTTTTCCGTCATAAAATTATCGGACTCGCGCATATCTGCTTTTTTCATAAGTCCTTTAAAGCCGAACGAATGAGTCTTGAAGCTTATTAGTCTGGCAATAACGTCATCGGTTAAATCCGCGGTTTTGCCTTCCACTAAAATATGCGAATCTATGATATTGTCTTTGGTGTCGTTTTGAACTATCTGACCGTCGCATATAAGCAAAATGTAATCGGCGCATTTATCAAGGTCGGACGTTATGTGGGTGGAAAACAAAATGCTGTGTTCGCCGTCCTCCACTATCTCTTGGAAAATATCCAGCAGCTCGTCCCTTGCGATAGGGTCAACGCCGCTTGTCGGTTCGTCAAAAATCAAAAGTTTTGCGTTGTGCGAAAGAGCCAGAGCAATCCCGAGTTTTACTTTCATACCAGTAGATAACTCGGAAATTTTTTTACTGTCGTCTATATCGAAACGTTTAAGTAAGTCTCTGTATTTATTTTCGTCCCATTCGGTGAAAAAATCCTTGTATACGCCGACGATTTTTGATATGCGGCTTTTCGGGTAATAATCCACGGGACCAAGCATAAAGCCGATTTTTTGTTTTAGCTTTAATTCGTTTTTGGTAAAATCTTCGCCGAGTATTGTCACTTCCCCGCCGTCTTTATGCGTGATATTAAGCATCGACTTTAACGTCGTCGTTTTTCCCGCCCCGTTCGCGCCTATAAAGCCGAGAATATAACCTTTTTCCAGCTCGAACGAAATGTCTTTCAGCGTAAAATTTTCATAAACTTTTTTGAGATTTTTTACAACAAGCATCGCAAAATTAACCTCCGTAAAATCAATATACTGTGTATATTGTATATACACAGTATATACGACGGTTATTATTCTGTCAACGCTTTTTATAAGTGCTTCTCAGATATTTTCTTTCGTTGTTTTCCCGTCTTGCTTTTTGCGCTTGTTCCGCTTTTTTTACTTCCTTAGTCAGTTTTAAATAATTGTTATAATCGCTTTCGCTAATTACTCCCTCGCTCACGGCTTTTATTACCGCGCAGCCTGGTTCATTTGTGTGAGCGCAATCGGAAAAACGGCATTGGCGCGCTATTTCTACGATAGCCGAAAACGTTTGGGCTACCCCTTCGCTTTCCGTCCAAAGACCTATTTCGCGCATACCAGGAGTGTCGATAATAAGTCCGCCGCTGGTAAGCAATATCATTTGTCTTGACGTAGTCGTGTGTCTGCCTCGGCTGTCGTCTTCTCTGATACCGCCTGTGTCCATAACTTCTTTGCCTACTATCGTGTTTACCAGGGTTGATTTTCCAACGCCTGAAGAGCCGAGAAAAACGCAGGTTACGCCGTCTTGCATAAATTCTTTTACTTCGCTTATGCCTGACATATTAGTCGCGCTGACGCATATTACGCGGGTTTCGGGCGCGATAGCGCATAGCTGCTCGTAAAAGTCAGCCGCGCTTTCTACAAGGTCCACTTTTGACAAAATTATTACTGGGGTGACTCCGCTGCCCATAACGACCGAAAGATAACGCTGTACTTTTCTTAGGTTAAAATCCATATTAGCCGAAGTCAAAATAAAAGCGTAATCGATATTCGCTCCCATCTGTTGGAAGTTTCTGCCCGCCGACGACGGATCCAGTCGTCTGAGCAGCGATTTTCTCGGCAGGGTTTTAGTTATTTTGCTTTCGCCGATTTCATTGTAATTCAATTCCACAAAATCCCCGACCGTCGGGAAAGTGTTTTCATCGTTATGATAATACGACGAGGTTTTTATGGTAGCGGAAATTTCGCCGTACTCGGTCATAAGGCTAAAACGCCCTTTTTGCGCAGAAATTACTCTGCCGACATCGCCTTGTCCGCCGTAAAAAGAATCGTAACCGTATTTACACATTGTTTCGCCGATAGTCTTACTTTCGGCGGTTGTTTCATTTTTCAAGTTTTTGATGTTTTTCTCCATTATTTTTTAATTTTATTAAAATACGTTACCCATTCGAAAACGAAAAAAGACAGCCTTAATCGGCTGTCTTAAAATTTTAGCTTAAATTACGCAAAAAAACGCTCTTTCGAGCGCGCTAAAAAAACGTACAGTATTCGAAAGGTCAAAAATCAATTTCAGCAAATTATGCCGAAATTGAAGGCTATTTAGTTGTTAAACCTCACAAAATTACAAAATATAGTTAACTAAGCCTCCTTTCGTTTTAATGATTAAAATATAAAATAATTTATTTAGTTTGTCAACGCTTTTTTTAAGACTTTTAATTTAAATTTCATTAAACTAACGAAAAAGAAAAAATACCGTCTGTAAAAAGAAAAAACAGGCGGTATTCCAAAGCAAGAGCTTTGAAAGAGATGGTATATTTTACAGCGTATAGCTGTAATTTATTGATTATACAGCCTAATGCTGTATAATGTCAACGATATGAAAATTTTACCAAAAATTACCAGTATTTCAGCCGAACGGTTGCGTGAATTGCGTGTTCAAAACGGATACACCCAAAGGCAACTGGCGGAGGCTTTGGGAATACGCCAGCAGTCTTATGTACGTTATGAATACGGAACAAGCGAACCGAGTTTTGAAAATCTAAAAAAACTTTGCGAGTTTTACAGCGTTTCGTCAGATTACCTGCTCGGCATTTCCGATTACTGACAAGTCTTTTAATTAGTCCAAATACGGACTTCTTTTTTTGTCTATTTTTTGATTTTTTGCGTTTATAGTAGAAATTTATTTTCAATAAAAAACCGTTGAAAGAGATATTTCAACGGTAAAATTTTTATTAAATTTTATATAAAATCAGTCGTTAGAAACGTAAAGTTTTGCAAGACCGCCTTTGGAAGTTTCACGGTAAATAGCTCTCATATCTTTGCCCGTGCGGTACATCGTTTGGATGATAATATCGAAAGAAACTTTTCTCGTATTTGTCAAAAAGTTTGCGAGTGAAAGAGCGTTTATCGCGCGCATTGCGGCGACTGCGTTTCGCTCGATGCAAGGTATCTGCACAAGTCCGCAAACGGGGTCGCAGGTAAGCCCGAGGTGATGCTCAAAAGGCATTTCTGCGGCGTACTCTATCTGGTCGATATCCATTTCGTAAATTTCCGCCAAAGCCGCGGCAGCCATAGAGCAGGCGGTGCCTATTTCGGCTTGACAGCCGCATTCCGCGCCGCTTATTGAAGCGTTAGTTTTTACAATATTGCCAATAAGTCCCGCGACAGCCAAACCTTTCAATATTTTCTCGTCGGACAGCTTTTCCTTATCCTGAACGTATTTAAGTACGGCGGGCAATACTCCGCTTGCGCCGCAAGTCGGGGCGGTGACCACCACTTCGCCCGACGCGTTTTGTTCGCTGGTCGCATACGCGTAAGAGCAGACTAATCTGTGTTCTCTCGTAATGGGAGATTCGTCTATATGTTTTTGACTGTACAATAATTTCGCTTTTTTGCTGATATTAAGTCCGCCAGGCAGTATTCCAGTCGCGTTAAGCCCAGCGCGGATTGTGCTTTTCATCGAGTCCCAGACAATACGCAAGTAGTCGTAAATTTCTGTGCCTTCGCATTCTTCAACAAAATCGCTGAGTCGTATTTCTTTGAAAAGACAGTAAGTAGCTATATCTTTGAAGTGCTTTATCGGATAAACTTCGGGCGATATGGCAATTTTTTTACCCAAAATTTTTATATCGCCGCCGCCTACGCTGCGAACGCGCCATTTGCCGAGTTTTACTCCGTCACGAAAAGCGTACATATCAAAAGTATTGGGATGCGCTACTTCGGTTTCGTCGTCAAAAATTACGTCGGTAGGTAAAACCAAAGTTTTTTTCAAAACCGTGTCCGTACCGTGTCCTCTTCCCGTTTTGGCAAGCGAACCGAACAGCGTAACGGCAAAACTGTCCGCTGTCGGATATTCTTTTATAAATAATTTTGCGGCTTTTTCGGGACCCATGGTATGCGAGCTGCTGGGACCTCTGCCGATTTTAAATAACTCTTTTATCGATTTCATAGGTTAGATTATAGCACTAAGATTATCAGACGGCAATTAAATGAGATACGGTTTTATCAGCTATTTTTATACCTTTATTCACTTAAAAAACGCCTTTTAAATAAAGTTTGCATCAAAAAAATCAGGAAAAAAGTCCGCGATTTTTTTGATGCTAAAATAAGTTTTGTTTATATATATTTTGATATTTATAGCTAATTATCTACTCTTTTAATGGACGCTCCTAATGAACGCAGTCTTTCTTCAAAATTATAATAGCCTCTGTCGATTTGCTTAACGTTTATTACTTCGGTTACGCCTTCGGCTTTTAGTCCCGCCAAAACCAACGCCGCGCCCGCGCGTAAATCAGACGCCGAAACTTGCGCCCCATGAAGATTTTTCACGCCTCTGATAATTGCCGCGCGGTCTCTTACTGTGATATCCGCGCCCATTTTCAGTAGCTCCGTAACGTGCTTAAAACGGGTTTCAAACATATTCTCAACAACTATTGAAGTACCATCGGCTACGCATTCCAGCGCGGTAATCTGGGCTTGCAAGTCTGTCGGAAAACCCGGATACGGCTGAGTTTCGATAAGATTTACGCTTTTATGTTTTTTATAGCCTTTTATATATATTTCGTTTCGATATGCCTTGATATCCCCCGCTACGCCGTCGATTTTACTGATAAGCGCGCTCATATGCTTTGGGCAACAGTTTTTTACGCAAACTTCACCGCCCGTAATCGCGCCCGCAAGCAAAAACGTGCCTGCTGAAATTCTGTCGGGAATCGGGGTAAAGACCGCCCCGTTTAATTTTTTTACGCCCTCTATAATAATTGTGCTGCTTCCCGCTCCGCCGATTTTCGCGCCCATTACCTGCAAAAAATCCGCCAAAGCCACAATCTCGGGTTCTTTCGCGGCGTTTGTGAGTACCGTAACGCCGTTAGTCAGTACAGCCGCCATTATTATATTTTCGGTTGCGCCCACGCTTGGAAAATCGAGATGAATATTATTGCCTCGGGCGTTCTTGCCGTCAAAATAAATATAGCCGCCTTCTTCCGTAACAATGACGTTCAGGTCTTTTAAGCCTTTTAAATGCAGGTCAATGGGACGTAAACCGATTTCGCAGCCGCCGGGAAAAACCGATTTTGCGTGTTTAATTCTACCCAAAATCGAACCGACAAGAAAAATCGAGCTGCGGATTTCTTTTGCCAATGTCTCGGGTATTTCGTGGTCGGTAATATTTGAGCTGTCAATATGTATATCGCCGTCAACCCATTTTGTTTTTACGCCGATTGATTCCAAAATGTTTATCATGCTGACGACATCGGCGATCTTTGGGCAATCCTTTATTATTACTAATTCGTCTGTCAAAACTGATGCCGCTAATAAAGCGAGAACGCAGTTTTTCGCTTTACAAACGCTGACTTCTCCGTTTAGCTTGTGACCGCCCTCAATCAAAAATTTTTCCATTTGTTTTCTCCGTTGTTGCGTGTTAAATTTCAATAACGGAAGCAACTAATATTTACCTTCGCTTCCGTTACCGAAAAAATAATTGAAGACATTGTCTGCCGTGTATCTTCTTAATAGTATAATATGGCGAAAAGCCCTAAATTGTGTTGCGCGGGGTTTTTGAAAGATTTAACAATATTCCCGAAGCAAACATAAACATTACCAAAGAAGTGCCGCCATAACTAATAAAAGGCAAGGGAAGTCCCGTCGGCGGAATACTGCCCGTTACTACCGCCAAATTGATAAGAGTCTGCAAAGCTATGACCGCGCTTATTCCCGACGCTATCATAGATTTGTATTTTGTTTCAGCGTTGACGGCTAACCTTATTCCCCGATAGATTACGATAAAAAATAAAGCGGTGACGATAAGCGCGCCGATAAGTCCCCATTCTTCACCTATAATGGAAAAAATAAAATCGCTTTCCGCAAAAGGTAAAAATTCGAGTTTTTGCCTGCTGTTAAACAGTCCCACGCCAAACCAGCCGCCGCTGCCTAACGCGTACAAAGACTGAATAAGCTGATAACCTTCGTCTTTGGGGCTTTTCCACGGGTCGATAAAAGCCAAAAGTCTTTCCATTCTGTACGGCTCAAGTACGATTAAAAGCGGAAAAACGACGGCAAGCGGCAATATTACCATAAGCATAGTTTTTATGCTTGCGCCGCCTACAAACGCCATTACGAGCATAAGCAAGCCGAAACACACCGTAATGGACATATTAGGCTCCAAAATAATTAAAACGCAGCCCAAACACCCAATGCCGAAAATGGGCAGCGTGTAGCGAAATTTATTCATATCGACTTTCGGCAGACCGACATACCAGGCGCAAAATAAAACATAAGCGAATTTTGCTATTTCGCTGGGTTGAAAAGTGAAAAAATAAAGATTTATCCATCTTTTCGCGCCGTAATTTTCCACTCCGATTTTTGGAATAAAAACGAGAGCGAGCATAACAAAACTGGCGATAATTAAAGGCAATGCTATTTTTTTCATCTTGTCGACGTCGATAAAAAAGGCTAAAACCATCGCGATAAGTCCCAAAAAAGCCCCTACAGCCTGTTTTATTACAAAATAATAAGGGTTGCCAAAATCGTTTTGGGCGGAATAGTTGCTTGCTGAATAGACAAAAAGCAACCCGATACCGACCAAAGCGAGTACGGCAATTAAAAGTATGTAATCAAACTTATAAAAGTTTTTTTGAAACGATATTTTTGACAATTTCAACGAAAGCCTCTCCCCTTTGTTTGTAGTCGCTAAACATATCAAAGCTTGCGCACGCTGGCGCGAGCAGCACCGCGCCGCCGCTTAATAACGCTTGCCTGTAACAGTTTTCGGTAGCTTGTTTTATGTCATCCGCAATATCTATATTGTAAAAACCGCATCTAATGGCTGCGTCATATATTTTTTGCTTTGTCTGACCGAAAGCGCAAATGTATTTCGGCGAACATTGGGCGAAAAAGTCTTCAAAATCGTACCCTTTGTCGCTTCCGCCCATAATAACGAACGCGTCGGAAAAATTGTTTACGCTTGCTATCGCCGAATAAACGTTCGTTGCCTTACTGTCGTCAAAAAAGTTTACTCCCGCAACCGAACCGACAAGCTCTATTCTGTGCTTGTCGGGCGTAAAATTATTCAGTCCGTTTTCTATAGCTATGGCGTCCGCCCCAATAATGCTTGCCAATGTAGCGGCGCACATTAAATTTTCTTTTATATGCCGAAATTCTTTGTGTTTTTGCGTGAAAGATATTACCTTATCTTGACAAATAATAAAATCGTTTTCGATACGGCATTCGCAGGAATCGTTATATCCGAAAAAGTGTTTTTGTGAAATGCCGTTTGAGAAATTTTCTCTTACGGTTTTGTCTTCATAATTTAATACCGTATGCTGTAACGCCGTTTGATATTTGCAAATATTTTGTTTCGCCTTTATGTATTCGCTCATAGTTTTATGTCTATTTAAGTGATCGGGCGTGAGATTGGTCACGGCGGAAATATACGGAGAAAAACCGTAAAATCTTTCAAGCTGAAAACTCGACGCTTCGATAACGGCGATTGTGTCGCTGTCGCCAGTTAGACAAACCTCTGAAAAAGGAGTACCGACATTTCCAGCCAAAAGAGATTTTTTATTAGCGTTATTTAATATCTCGTACAGCATCTGGCAAACCGTCGTTTTGCCGTTCGTACCCGTAACCGCCGCTATTTTACCTTTATATAACGACGCTGCGATTTCCAGCTCGCCTTTAATGGGAACTCCGTTTTCTTTATAAATTTTGCAAAGCGGAGTGTCGAAAGATATGCCCGGAGATATCACCATTAAATCCATTTCAGCGACAAGATTTTGCGCGTCTATATATGTTAAATCATTTTTATCAGCGAAATTGTCGTCAAAAAAATACACGGAATAACCGTCAAACAGCTTCGCAACAGCCTTGCCGCTTTTGCCTTTACCGTATATCAAAATATTTTTCATTTTTCATTCACCCCGTTTATTATGCCGCCGACATAGCGACCAGCACTCCGCCCAAAACCGCAGTAACGGCGGTATATATCATACAAATTCTCGGTTCGCTGAGCCCTTTTTCCTGCAAGTGATGATGATACGGCGCCATAAGAAAAATTCGCTTTCCTTTTGTGACTTTGAAAAAACCCACCTGCAAAATCACCGAAACACAGGATATAACGTAAACTATGCCCAAGATAGGAATATACAGGCTCATTCGGGTAAAAATCGACAGACACGCTACCAATGAACCCAAAGCGAGCGAACCGACGTCGCCCATAAACATCTTAGCGGGAAACGCGTTGTAAACCAAAAACGCGGTCAATACCCCCGCGCCTATTAATCCCAAAATAAGCAAATTTTCATATTCGCGCGCCATAACCGAATATCCGTTGTAATTAAGTTTTTGAATTTCTATATAAGTTAGTAAACAGAAAAATATGAGGTAAACCAAAGTCACCGAACTCGCAAGTCCGTCAAGACCGTCGGTCAGATTAACTCCGTTCACGCAAGAGAGAAAAATGAATATCACCAGCGGAAAAATCCAACCCAAAATATTTATCGAATTATTCGTAAATGGTATTTTTAATTCGCCACCTATTAAAGGGTTTTTTATTACATATATCGCAACGATAACTGATATTAATAGTTGCGCCAATATTTTTTGATAAGCCCTCAGACCAAGATTGCGTTTGAATTTTATTTTAATAAAATCATCCAAAAAACCGATTATGCCAAAACCGCACGTAACCACTATGCTGAAGATAGCTAATTCCGCATTGTTTTTTATGCTGAAAACGGAGCAAAGGACAAAAGCCAGCAAAAAACCTATGCCGCCCATAGTCGGCGTTCCGCTTTTTGAGCTGTGTTCCGTAACGTATTCCAATATCTCTTGTTTCGCTTTCGTTTTTTTTAGTATCGCGTACGTAATACCGCACACGACCAAACTTACCAAAAAAGCTATAGTAAAATAAATCAGATTCAAAGTTTTTTTCTATCCTTAGATATATTTTTGCAAAACGTCGTAATCGGAAAACGGGATTTTTCTGCCCATTATTTCTTGATAAGTTTCCGCTCCTTTACCCAAAATCGCGACAGTGTCGCCTTTTTCAGCCATTTCGATAGCGTGCTCGATAGCATTTTTGCGGCTGTGAATAACGATATATTGACATTCCATACCGCCCAGTATCTCGTTAACGATAGTTTCAGGATTTTCGTATCTCGGGTTATCGTCCGTCACGACGGCAAAATTAGCGTATTTTGAAACCGCCATTGCCATCAACGGTCTTTTGAATTTGTCACGGTTTCCGCCGCACCCGAAAACTACGATAAGTTTACCGTCGGAAGCTTCTTTTAGATAACTCAAAATATTGGTGATGCCGTCGGGAGTGTGGGCAAAATCTACAACGATTTTTTTGCCGCCCATATAAAAAGTCTCGTTTCTTCCGTCTATGCGCTTGACGTTTTTTATACCTTGTGTAATCGTTTTTAGTTTTATTCCAAAGATTCTAGCTGTTGTCGCAGCCGCTAAAATATTGTACAAATTAAATTTTCCGTGCATATAAAATCCTACTCTTTCGACTTCGTCGTATATGTTTATCAAAAATTCCATTCCGTCTTTGTTCTCAACATAGTCCATAGCGAAAATGTCGCTGACGTCTTCGTATCCATACGTCACGATAGGTATTTTGTTTTCCGTGACTATGCGTCTGCCAAGCTCGTCGTCGGAATTTACGACCGCGACTTTGGTGTATTTTTCATTAAAGACGCTCATTTTCGTTTCGGCGTAAGCGTTCATATTGTGGAAAAAATCAAGGTGGTCCTGGGAAAAATTCGTAAATACGGTTACGTCAAAACGCAAACCTTCTATTTTTTTGTAATATATTGCGTGAGCGGAAACTTCCATAACGACGTATTTTATTTTAAGTTCGGAAAATTTCCAAAACCATTCGTGAAGTTCTATCGGGTCGGGCGTGGTAAGGTCGGTTGAAAATTTTTCATCGCCTATTATTACGCCATTTGTGCCAATTACGGCCGTTGCGTGTCCCGCTTGGCGCAAAATTGAATTTATTAAATATGTGATGGAAGTTTTGCCGTTCGTGCCGACAACCCCTATTAAAATAAGTTTGTCAACGGCATTGTCATAAAATTTCTTCGCTATTAACGCCATTACCGCTCTGACGTCAGACACGATAATCTGCGTCACGTCTATATCGAGCTTTCTTTCAGCTACCAGCGCGACCGCTCCGTCAAAGACCGCCTTTGCGGCAAAATCGTGTCCGTCCGCTTGTCCACCCTTGATACAAAAGAACAAACTTTCCTTTTTTACGTTCGCTGTGTCGCAAGCCAAAGATGATATTTCCACGTTATCAAAACCTATTGTTTCGTTTTTTAATCCCTTTATAAGTTCCGCCAAAAGCATAAATTCGCCCTCCTAAAAAATAAAAAATACCTTGTAACGGTGTACAAGGTATTTTACGAAAATTATTTTTCCATTATGCTTGGAGAATATTGTTTATAGTTAAATTGCGAGATTATTTTTGTGGCTATGAGCATACACGATTTTGTTTTTCGCAAAAGTTTTCATCTTAATCGTAAGGTTTTATATTGTAATAATTTATAATCTGCTCAAATATTAACTTTGCGTACGGAGCCGCCACTACCGAGCCGTACGTTACGCCGACAGGCTCGTCAACCATTACCATACATAGATATTTCGGACTGCTGGCGGGGAAAAACCCCACGAAAGACGATATATTTTTGCCTTGCGCCACCACGCCGTCGATATATTTTTGCGCCGTGCCAGTTTTGCCGCCTACTTGATAGCCTGCGATATAACATTGTTTTCCGCTTCCGTTCGTTACCACTTCTTCCAGCATTTCGGCAATTTTTTTACTTGTTTCCTCGCTTATGGCTCTGCCTTTTATTACCGAGCCAAAACTTTTTACAACCGAACCCGTATTGCTGTCTACTATTTCTTTTACCAAATACGGCTGATAAAGTATTCCGCCGTTAACCGCGGCAGCTACGGCAGCGCAAAGCTGAATGGGCGTAACCGCGATAGTCTGCCCGAAACCTATACGAGCCAGGTCGCCGTTCGTCACGTTGTCTAATGACACCAAAAGCCCAGATTGTTCGCCCGCAAAATCTATTCCCGTCGTCTGCCCGAAACCGAATTTTTCCAAGTATTCGTAAAATGTGTCCGCCCCTAGCGACAAAGCAATATCGGTAAAAACGGGGTTGCAACTGTTATTAAGAGCCATAGAGATATTTTCATTACTGTGTTTGCCGTTAATATGTTTTGTCCAGCAGCTTATCTTGCCGCCGTCAACGTATCGGACACCGCTGGAAGAAAATATGTGATTTTCGTCAAAAGCGTTCGGGTTGCCTAGACTTACTTCTTCCAAATCCGCGCTTACGGTTATCACCTTAAAGGTCGAACCAGGTTCGTAAATATCGGTAATGAGCGAGTTTCGCGAAAGTTCCATTAACGTTTCAATATCGTCGCGCGGAATATTATTCATATCGTAACTGGGTGTAATAGCCATCGCCAAAATTTCGCCTGTGGTAACGTCCATTACTATACATTTTGCGCTTTTCGGCGAATGCGCCTGCATAATAAAGTCAAGGACGTATTCCACCACGCTTTGAATGGCGTAGTCGATTGTCAGCACGACGTCGTACCCCGCGACGGCAGGAAGATACATTATTTCCTCGTCGTCTATCTCCACGCCGATAAGGTCGGTCTGAGTCAAAATTTGCCGTCTATGCCTGCAAGATATTTGTCGTAATAAGCTTCTATTCCGCTTTGCCCCACTCCGTCAACCGAAACAAAGCCCAGTACCTGCGTCAAAAAATCGCCGTAAGGGTAAATCCTTGTCGTTTCGCTCGCCACATATACCCCGTCAAGGTTTTGACTGCGGATAATACTGACGTCTTCCGCCGATACCTGCCTTTTAATGGTCGTTTCAGATATGCCCCTGTTTGAGACTTTTGAATAAACTGAGTTGTAATTGAGATCCAAAACCTTTGACAGCGTTTCGGCGACCTGTTCGGGCGCGGTCACGCTTTTTGCTCTGACGTATACCGTATAAGCTGTCATATTGTCGACTATTACTGTGCCGTTAGTGTCGAGTATTCTTCCGCGTTCGGCAGAAAGAGGCAAACTTCTCGCCCATTGTTCCATTGCTTTGGCTTGGAGATTATTTCCCCAAACTATTTGTATATAAAAAAGACGAAAAATTATGACACAAAAAAGAAAGATTGTTGCCATTAATACTGACAACAATCTTTTTTTAACCGTATAATACGTGTTTAACAATTTTTTTTAATTCCCTCCGAAAATCTTGCACAATCCGTCGCACAGTTTGTCGAACCAGTTAGTGCTTAGGTCAAACGTTTGCGGTCCGCGCGTTACTGGCGTATCGTACATAAGAGTATTGGTTGTATTTGGTAACGAAAATCCCATAGCGTTTGCCGCGGCTATCAAAGACGCCTCGTCAACGGTGCTAAGTTCCGCCGTCAATTGGTCTATAGTTGCGGCCTGAGCTACGATTTGCTCGTTAAGAGTATCTGCTGAAGCGAAGGTGGCTGATACGTTTATTGCTGTAAAAGCGATAGCTATCGCCAATGCCAAAATCACGGCTATGTAAGCGGCAACGGCTATTTTTGCTCTCGTTTTCGACACGGAATGAACGATAGTTCTTTCTCCGTATCTTTCCGAATACGACGGGTTTTTGTAATTTAGCGTTCTTGCCGAAGGCAGCGCGGATTCATTTTCAAAAACACGGTCGGCTTCGTTTGAATCGATAGCTATTCCGCCGTACAATTTTGCGCCGACGCTTTCTACCGAATACTCGTTTTCTTCAGCTAAGCCGCGCGAGCGTCTTACGGGTTGTTCAACGTTTATTTCATCATTAGCAATACCAAGTCCAATAGCATAATCTTGATTGTCCTTAGTAGACAATCTGTTGTAGCGGTCGATAGAGACCTCTCTTCTGCTGGTTGTTAACATAGTATTCACCTTCCTTATGTCTTATTACTTATAATTTTTCTAGCGATTCTTAGCTTCGCGCTAGCGGATCTGCTGTTAGATTTCAATTCGGTTTCGGTTGGAATTCGTATTTTGCCGTCAATTTCTATTTCCGCTACGTGTCCGCACACGCATATTGGGAAACTTTTCGGACAAATACAACCCGTCGCCTTTTCTTTAAAAATGTTTTTTACTATTCTGTCTTCCAATGAATGAAACGTTATTACCGCTAGTTTTCCGTTAATATTCAGCGATTCTATCATTGCCTCGATAGACTGTTTCAGCTCCGACAATTCGCCGTTTACTTCTATTCTTATCGCCTGGAACGTTCTTTTCGCGGGATGTCCGCCAGTTTTTTTGACCGCGTACGGTATGGACTTGTCCACTATTTCAGCTAGCTCGGTCGTCGTATCTATATTTTTTTGCGAACGGGCGAGACAAATATTTTTCGCTATGTTTTTCGCAAACTTGTCTTCGCCGTAATCTCTGATTAGCTCAAAAAGTTTTTGCTCGGAATATCCGTTGACCACTTTCCACGCCGTAAGACTTTGGCTTGTGTCCATTCTCATATCGAGCTTGGCTTCTTTCATATACGAAAAGCCTCTGCTTTCGTCGTCGAGTTGCTTGCTCGATACCCCTAAATCGACCAGTATTCCGTCAATTCCGTTTATCATTAAGCGTGAAAGAATATTTTTTATATTTTTAAAGTCGTCGCGAACGAATATGACTTTTTCTTGATATTCGCTAAAACGCTTTTCGCAATGGCTTATAGCTTCGCCGTCTTTGTCTATGGCGATAAGTTTGCCTGCTTTAAGTCTTTTTAATATTTCCAGCGAGTGTCCCCCGCCGCCGAGCGTGCAGTCTACGTAAGTCCCGTCAGGTTTTATCTCCAATGCCTCGATACACTCGGTGAGCATTACGGGTACGTGATAAGCGTCAAATTCCATATTTCGAAAGGTCGTTGAAAACTTTGTCAAAATTATCGCTGCTGCCAAACTCTTTATCCCAAATTTCCTGGCTCCAAATTTCGACTTTGTTTCCCGCTCCGACAATGCAAACATTTTTGTCTATTTTTGCGTAATTTTTGAGTGCGGGCGGCAAAATAAATCTGCCTTGGTCGTCGCATTCCACCCTTATCGCGGAAGCGGTGAATTGACGTAACGCTTTTCCGCCTTCTACGTCGGTGATGGGAACGGAAGCGATTTTTGCGTTTATTTCCTCCATAGCCTTTTGATGCAGCACAAACAAACAGCCGCTGGTACCCGGTGTGATTAAGTATTCGTCGCCCATTTCGGCGCGAAACTTAGCAGGCATACGCATTCTGCTCTTTGCGTCAAGCTGATATGAATAATTGCCGTAAAAACAATACATCAAATTAGACTACTCCCGATTTTATTTGCTCAAGTATAGCACATTGTTTAACCATTTTCAACCCCTTTTAACCACTTTTTTAAAAAAATTACCTTTTTTTACCTATTTTTTGGGACAAAACTTAATATGAAGCCCTTTCAAAAAGATAAATAATGAAAAATATTGGTCATAATAAATTTTTTTAACATAAAAAAACGCAAGCTTATTTAAGGCTTGCGGAATATGATTTTATTATTTTTTTACTATTTTGCTATGGTTTACGTGTTATTTTTAAAAGGAAAAAAATCTAAAATTTAGCGTACATACGATTTTATAACCCGAAATTCGAAAATGCTCTAAAGAGTGTTTTGCTATACTTACTTATTTTTTTTAGATTTCTGCTTTTTATAATATTATCTCGGTCAATTTATTTTTCACTAAATCTGACGAAACAAGATAAAACGTGATACCGAATTTTTTTACTACCAGCTCTGCTCTTGACTGCGCTCCGTGCAAATGTCCGTAAACGACCGTATGAACGTCGTGCGCGATAAGCTGCCTTATCACTTCGTTTTCCTCGTACCTTGCGTTAAAAGGCGGAAAATGAGTAATGCAAACTACCTTATCGCCTGTTTTGCGGTTTTCTTCCATTGCTGCGAGCGAAAGCTTTAATCTTTCTATTTCTCTTAGATATATTTTTTCGTCTTCGGCGGACATCGGGGTATAGTCGGGACACACCCACCCGCGCGAACCGCATATCAACACGTTTTCAAAACGCAGACAATCGTTTTGCAGAGCGTAAAAATCTTTCGGAATGGCGTTTCTTACCTGCCCTATCGTATTCCACCAATAATCGTGATTTCCGCGTAGTATAACTTTTTTGCCCAATAAATTTTTAAACAAAGCAAAATCGGGCAATGCTTCATTCATTCTCATTGCCCAGCTAAAATCTCCCGGCATTAGCACAACGTCGCTTTCGCCGACTTTGCTTTGCCAGTCATCAGACAAAATTTCGAAATGATTTTCCCATCCCGCGCCGAACACGTCCATGGGTTTATCCACTACGGTAGAAAGGTGTAAGTCCGATATTGCAAAAACTTTCATATCACAAATACTAGCATAAAACTGTTTTATTGTCTAGGACAAATCATTCAGGTCGCCCAAAAGCCTTTTTTCCATACATTTTTTACAAATAACTTCATCATATTTCAGTTTGTTTTTATAGCAAATAGGACAGATATATTCTTCATCGTCGTCAAAGGACGATGACTTATTTTTGCAAATATCGCACATTTTTTCCGTTTCTTCGATGTAATTCAATTCGCAAACGGGACACTTTTTGTATTTCATTTATTTGAATTCCTAAAAAACTTTTGTTGTATTCTATGACGCGGGAATTCAAATTGTTAGAGATTTTTTTTACGGCGCCGTCGGGAATAGCGGAAGTTCGAACACTCCGCTGCATACGTCAGCTGCGTAATCCTGACACGGCGGTATTTGCGGATATCCGTAAGACGGAATAAGTAAAAGCGTTTCGACAACCACTTTAAAAATTATCGATATACAAGCGTCAACGATAAATATGTATTCTTCCTGAGTTACGACGATAGCCGTTGTGGTCTGAAATTCGCCGCTGGGACAAACCGCAGATATCTGCGCCTCTATTTGATACGGTATTATCGACGCTTCGGGCAATCTCATAATGATATCGAATGGAATGTCAACTTCGCCTTCACCGCTGCCTTCCGCGCCCGTAGCGTCCGTATATCTTATTTCCAGCGGAATAATGACCGTGCCTTGAACTCTGCCGTAACGCGGTCTGTCGGGCAGCCTCGTTACTACCAGGTCTTCTATTATTCCATGCGCGGCTGTGCTGCGTCCGCTGACAAACGTTAACGGCAACGTAGGTCCCGGCGGCGAAACCGTAGTCAGTATGACTTCCACCTGCGAATCCGTAAATTGTTTCAAACATGCGTCAATAACTTTTTTTGCCTGAATGCAAACGCGTTCGTTGCAAGTCGTATTACAATTACTCACTTTTATTTCCCCTAAAAAATGCTAGTACTATAATATGCGGTAGTCGGTTTAAAAAGTGCAAAAAACTCGGAAGCTGTTACCTTTCCGAGTTTTTATTTTAAAAAAAATTATTATTCTTCTTCGTCTTCTTTTGTTATCTTGGTGTTTTCAATTATCTGGTCAATCCTAGCCAATACTTCGTCTTTGCCGTGACCTGTCAGCGACGAAACCGTAATAATATTGTCTTTACCTACTTTAAAGATAGCGGCGAGATTTTTTTTGTAATTAACCAGTTTGCTTTTTGCTATCTTATCGCTTTTTGTGGCTACAACCGTGTACGGAATGGAGCAATGGAATAAATAATTGTACATAACTAGGTCGTCCACAGTCGGATTATGCCTTACGTCAACCAAAAAGAAAACGTGCGCGAGCATCGGCTCTTTTTCAAGATAGGTTTCGATAAGTTTCGCCCATTTTTGCTTTTCCGCTTGCGAAACCTTTGCATATCCGTAGCCTGGTAAATCCGTTAAAATAAATTTTTCATCGATTAAAAAATAATTTATTAGCCGAGTGCGCCCAGGGTCTTTACTTGTTCGGGCGAGTTTCGGTTCGTCGGTAATCGCGTTGATAAAACTGCTTTTACCAACGTTGGATTTACCTACTACGGCGATTTGGGGAAATTCGCTGACTATGCAGTCGCCAAAACTAGCCGCCGATTTTATAAAACGAGCGTTTTTTATCATTTTTTCATATTGAGAGCGTTGTCAAAAACAGTCTTTATATTTTCCGCCAAGACTACTTCCATATTCAACAATACTTCTTTCGGTATCTCGCGCAGGTCTTTTTCGTTGTCGATAGGAACTATAATTTTTCTTATTCCAGCTCTATACGCTGCCAGCGTTTTTTCTTTAAGTCCGCCGATAGGCAAAACTTTGCCCCTCAGCGTTACTTCGCCAGTCATTGCCACGTTTTTTCTGACTGGATATCCGCTGAATGCCGACATAATAGCCGTTGCCATAGTCACGCCCGCGCTGGGTCCGTCTTTGGGTATCGCGCCTTCGGGAATATGAATATGAATGTCGGTTTTTAAAAACTTTTCAGGGTCTATGCCGTAATCGGAAGCTTTGCTTCTGACCAAACTTATAGCCGCCCTAGCCGATTCTTTCATAACGTCGCCAAGTTTACCAGTCAGCAAAATTTCGCCTTTGCCTTCAAATAACGTTACGTCTATAATCAGCGTCGTACCGCCGACGACAGTCCATGCTAAGCCAGTCGCCGAGCCTATTTCGTCTTTTTTATCCACCGTTTCATTTTTGTATTTAGGAATATCGAGATATTTTTCCACGTTTTCCTGCGTGATAGTAATGTCCGTGACTTTTTCATTAACCACTTCCAAAGCTATTTTGCGGCAAACGGTCGCTATTTCTCTTTCCAGCTGTCTTACGCCCGATTCGCGGGTATAACTTTTTATTACCGTGCGCAAAGCGTCTTCTGTAAAAGCAACGCTTTTGGGCTCGATACCGTTCAGTTTTTCTTGTTTCGGCACTAAAAAGCTTTTGGCTATTTCCATTTTTTCTTCTTCGGTGTAGCCTGTAAGCTCGATAAGTTCCATTCTGTCCAGTAAAGCGGGAGGAATATTATCCACGTTATTTGCCGTGCAGATAAACAAAGTTTTTGATAAATCAAAAGACACTTCCATATAGTGGTCGACAAAATTAGAGTTTTGCTCGGGATCGAGTACTTCGAGCATCGCGCTGGCGGGATCGCCGCGGAAGTCGCTGCTCATCTTGTCGATTTCGTCGAAAAGCATAACGGGGTTCATCGACTGCGCTTGTTTCATAAGGTAAATTATTTTACCAGGTATCGCGCCTACGTACGTGCGTCTGTGACCTCTTATTTCCGCTTCGTCGCGAACGCCGCCAAGGCTCATACGAACATATTTTCTGTCAAGCGCTCTGGCGATAGATTTTACGATAGAAGTTTTGCCTGTGCCCGGAGGTCCCACAAAGCACAGTATAGGTCCGTTAAGCCCGCCCGTAAGCTGCATAACGGCAAGATATTCGATAATTCTTTGTTTGATTTTGTCAAGCCCAAAATGGTCCTCGTCAAGTATTTTACGAGCAAGCACCAGGTCTTTATTGTCTTTGGTCAACACGCTCCACGGCATATCCGTAAGCCATTCGACGTACGCGCGGATAACGGAAGCGTCGGGAGAACTGGAAACCATTTTCGACATACGGCGGATTTCTTTCATTGCCTTAGCCGCCACGTCTTCGGGCATCTTGCTTTTTTGCACGAGTTTTTCCAACTCGGAAATCTCGTCCTCGTCGTTGCCAAGCTCCTGACTTATCGCCCTTATTTGTTCTTTGAGATAAAACTCTTTTTGACCTTTATCTATCTGGCGTTTTACTCTGCCTGCGATTTTTTTGTCGATTTTTGCTAATTCGACTTCGTTTATCAAAATTTTCGCAAGTTTTTCCAGACGTTTTTCGGTATCTACAGTTTGCAAAAGTTCCTGCTTTTCCGCTTCGCGATAAACGACTTCGTTTGCCACTACGTTAACGTAAACGTTGGGATCGTATATTTCCGCGACGCGAATAAGAGAATCTTTTGTGATTTTATTGCTGTTAAGTCCTAACTGCGCCACCAAATCGCGGGATTTACGAAGCATAGCTTCGGTTTCGAGCTTGTCCGCTTCAATATAGTCCACTTCGTGAACTTTTACTTCCAAATTTTCTTCATTGGGTATAAACTCGTCAATTTTTGCGGAATAAAGTCCGCGAATAATGGCGCGGGCGTTTTCCGCCGACAATTTCATAACTTGCAAAATACGCACTACGGTGCCTACCGTGTGAATATCTTTTTGCGTCGGGTCTACGGTTGCCAAATCTTTTTGAGCGGCAACAAAAAGCAGACTTTGGTCTTTTACTGCCTTATCCAAAGCGTTAAGCGATTTTTTCCGTCCGATATCTAATGAAATAGTCGTATCGGGGAAAATAACCATACCCCTAAGGGCTATCATTGGTAATGTAGTCGGTTCTTTATTCAAAAGGAATACCTCGAAAGTAGATTTTATAGTCTTAGTTTTATTATTATAAATTACTTTCATTTTTATTGCAATAATTATTAACGAAAAATGCCGAACGGATATTTTGTTCGGCATTTTGATTTTTAATTATTTTGTTGAAAACTTTTAAATATCGTTACGCTATTTTTGAAAAGTCGTTATCGCGGATAATTTCGGGTTTCGTTCCGCCCGTTACGCATTCTTTGTGAATTTTTATCGCTACGATACTCTTATCTTCCGGCGCGTCGTACATAAAGTCGAGCATTATGTTTTCCATAATGGACCTGAGTCCTCTTGCGCCCGTTTTGAGTTTTATGGATTTTTTCGCGACTTCAATCAATGCTTCTCTATCGAATTCAAGTTTTACGTTATCCATTCCCAAAAGTTTTTGATATTGTTTTACCAAAGCGTTTTTGGGTTCGGTCAATATTTGAACGAGAGCGTTTTCGTCTAACGGCGTAAGTCCGACGATAATGGGCAATCTTCCTACAAATTCGGGTATAAGGCCGTATTTGATAAAATCCTGAGGCTGCGCTTGCTCGACAAGTTTCACCGCGTCAAATTCGCCCGACGCTCTTATTTCGCTGCCGAAGCCTAAGGTGCTTTTTTCCATACGTTTTTCGACGATTTTGTCCAGTCCAATAAAAGCTCCGCCGCATATAAACAAAATATTGCTTGTATCGATTGAAATCATTTCCTGCGTAGGATGTTTTCTTCCGCCTTGCGGGGGAACGTTCGCGACCGTGCTTTCAATGATTTTCAGTAAAGCTTGCTGAACGCCTTCTCCCGAAACGTCTCTCGTTATCGAAACGTTCTCGGTTTTTTTGGCGATTTTGTCTATTTCGTCGATATAAATAATACCTTTTTGCGCTTTTTCAATGTCGTAATCTGCGTTTTGAATAAGTTTTAAAAGCACGTTTTCAACGTCTTCGCCGACATAGCCCGCTTCCGTAAGCGTGGTAGCGTCAGCCACAGCGAAAGGCACGTTAAGAATACGGGCGAGAGTTTTTGCCAAAAGCGTTTTACCGCAGCCCGTCGGTCCCAGCATCAGAATATTGCTTTTATCAAGTTCGATAGGATCTTCTTTACTTGATTTTGTTACTCTTTTATAGTGGTTGTATACGGCTACGGACAATATTCTTTTTGCCGCGTCCTGCCCCACGACATATTCGTCGAGCATTTTTTTAATTTCCGCGGGGGTTGGCAAATTGAAATCATCGTCCTTTTCTTCTTTTTTGCGGGTGAGAAGCGATTGACAAATTTCAACGCATTCGTCGCAAATGTATATTCCGTTCGGTCCCGTAAGCAAGACGTTTACTTTATCTTCGGGTTTACCGCAAAAAGAACAAATTTCTTTATCCACTCTATTTTCACTACTCCTTGTCTTTGTTTTTTCTCGGAACATATACTTTGTCTATAAGCCCGTATTTTTGAGCTTCTTCCGCGCTCATAAAAAAGTCTCTGTCTGTGTCCTGTTCGACTTTTTTTAGAGGCTGCGACGTGTTTTCCGATAAAATACGATTTAATTTCTTTTTTGTTTTTAATAACTGCTGCGTTTGAATTTCTATATCGCTTGCCTGTCCTTGCGCGCCCCCAAGCGGTTGATGTATCATTATTTCGCTGTTAGCCAGCGCGTAACGTTTGCCTTTTGCTCCCGATGAAAGCAAAAACGCTCCCATACTCGCCGCTAATCCTACGCAGATAGTAGCCACTTCACATTTAATATATTGCATAGTGTCATAAATTGCCATACCAGCCGAGACGCTTCCGCCAGGGCTGTTGATATACAAATTTATATCTTTGTCGGGGTCCTTGCCTTCGAGATAAATAAGCTGAGCCACGATACTGTTTGCGGCGTCGTCGGTCACTTCGCCTGTCAAAAATATTATTCTGTCCTCCAACATACGGGAATAAATATCATAAGTGCGTTCCCCTCTGTTGGTCTGTTCAACAACGTACGGAATCGAATAATTTCTCATTTTTTGCTGCTCCTAAAATTGATTTTTTTAGCGAATGTCTTTTTATTAAGCGATAGTGTTTTCAGCTTTCAAAAACGTGATAAGTTTTTCGGTCAAAACTTCGTTTTTGATATAATCAAGATGTTGTTCGCTTATCGTTTGCTTATATTCTTTGTAATCTTGGTTGATTTCTTTCGCAAGCTGTTTGATTTTTGCTTCAACGCTTTTTGCGTCAGCCTTAAGTTCTTCCGCTTTGATAATAGCTTCCATTACAAGCCTTGTTTTTACGCCGACCTGCGCTTTTTCACGGTAAGTTTCACGCAATTTTTCTTTGGTATTGTTCGTGTATTTCAGATAGTCGTCCAGGTTTAATCCTTGATACATTAGCGTATAGCCAAAATCTTCAACGTATGCGTCTATTTGCGTTTCTACCATAGCATCGGGAATTTCTACCTTAGCGTCTTTTACAATCATTTCCACCAAAGCGTTTTCTTCTTCCGCTTCGGCTTTTTTGGTTTTTTCTTCGGTTAAGTTTTTCCTAATATCGGCTTTGTATTCATCCAAAGTATCGAACTCGCTGACGTCTTTCGCAAAGTCGTCGTCGATAGCGGGAAGCTCTTTAAACTTGATTTCGTGCAGTTTGATATGAAAAACGGAATCTTTACCTTTAAGGTTTTCTGCTCTGTATTCGTCGGGGAATTTGACGTTAATGTCTTTTTCTTCGCCCTTATTCATACCGATAAGCTGTTCTTCAAAGCCGGGGATAAACGTTTTGCTGCCGATAACCAAAGTTTGTTTTTCCGCTGTGCCGCCGTCGAATTTTACGCCGTCGACCGAGCCTGAGTAATCTATCAACACTTCGTCGCCATCTTTAACGGGACGGTCTACGTCCACCATTCTGGCGTTTCTGTCCTGAACTCTATTTAGTTCTTCTTCGATATCTTTATCCGTAACTTTTACGGGTACTTTTTTAACTTTCAGTCCTTTATATTTTCCAAGCTCAATTTCGGGTTTGGTTACGACTGTGACGCTGAATTTAAGTCCTTTATCGTCAAGGCTGTCAAAATTTATCTCGGGACGGTCAACGGGGAAAATCTCCGTATGTTTGTCCAAAACTTCTTCGTAATACTTGGGGAAAGCGAGATTGAACGCTTCTTCGATAAATAAATCCTTGCCGAAAGTGTTTTCCAATACGTTTTTGGGAACGTGTCCTTTTCTAAAACCTTTGAGCGAATATTTGTGTTTGTTTTTTTGATAAGCGTCTTCTACCGCCAAGTCCCATTCTTCTTTTGTCACAGTAAAATTGATAATAGCTTTACCTTTTTGAGCTTCTACTTTGTACTTCATTATATCCTCCACATATTCTTATGTTAACTAGCACTGTATTTTAACATAGTTTTAAAAATTTGACAATTCTTTTAGGCGGCAGTAGTTGAACAAAAACAGATTTTAGTGTAAAATAAAATCCTATGGCATTCGATTCTTTATCGCTGTCCGTTTTGACCAAAGAATTAAGCGAAAACATTACGGGCGGCAAAATTACAAAAATAACTCAACCCGAACGGGACGAGATTGTACTGGCGGTTTTTTCAAACGGAACGCGCAGGCTTGTTATGAGCGCGAATCCGTCCATTAACCGACTTCATTTTACCGACCACGTAAAAGAAAATCCCGCCGTTGCGCCGAATTTTTGCATGCTGCTTAGAAAGCATTTATTAAACGCGACTTTTGTTTCAGTCAACCAAAAACCGTTTGAACGCGTTGTGGATTTAACTTTGGCAAGTAAAAACGAACTTGGTTATACCGAAACAAAACACCTTATCTTCGAACTTACGGGCAAAACGGCGAATATTATTTTGACGGACGAAAATTATACTATTTTCGACACGTTAAAGCATTTGCCTATGGGGCTTGACGCCGAAAGAATTATTTTGGCGGGATCGAAATACGAATTTTTCCCCGATCGAGGCAAAATCCGTCCCGACGACACGAACAAAATTTATGAGCTTTTAAGCAACTCTAACCGTGATTTTTATGCGGTTTTGACGGAAAATCTACTAGGAGTATCAACTCAAACCGTTAGCGAAATGCTTTACGGCATAAGTGGCGACGCTAGCCAAGCGAATGTTACGCAAGCGATAGACGGTATAAAAGAATATCTGAAAAAACTTGATTTTCCGAAGCCTAACGTGGTTTTTGCGTCAGATAACCCTATCGACGTTTTTCCATTTGATTTTCTTTCGATAAAAGGTGAAAAAAAGTTTTTTGATACGCTTAACCAAGCACACGACGAATTTTATTTTCTGAAAGACCGCGTTTTACGTTCATCGCAAAAAAGAAAACATCTTGCATCCGTTATAAAAAACGCCGTCAGTAGAATAGAAAAGAAAATCGCTATTCAAACGCAGGCTTTATCGGACAGCAGCGAAAGCGAAAAATATATGCGTTACGGCGACTTGATTTTGGCTAATATTCATTGCGTAAAACCTAACGCGAGCGTATTATCCGCCGTCGATTATTACGACGAAAAATGTCCCGTAATTGAAATCGCGCTGAACCCTATGCTTTCCGCGCAAAAAAACGCGCAGGAATATTACAAAAAATACCGCAAAATGAAAAATACGGTTGAAATAACGCAAAAACTTTTACTCGAAAACAAAGAGCAGCTTGAATACGTCTTGGGTATGGCGGAATTTTTGAAGTTTTGCTCTACTGAAAGCGATTTGATTGAAATGCAAAACGAGCTTACGGAAGCTAAAATCATTAAAGACAAAGGCAATGAAAAAAGAAAACAGCCGCCCGTTTCGTTCGCGCGTTACCACATAAACGGTTTTAGCGTACTCGTTGGCAAAAACAACACGCAGAACGATTCTTTGACTTTTAAAACCGCAAAACCGTGGGATATGTGGCTTCATACTCAAGCCATTCATTCGGCGCACGTACTGATCGAAACCGAGCAGAGAGATATACCCGACGACGTGCTACTCGCGGCGGCGGAAATAACGGCGTTTTACTCCCCCGCCCGCAACAGCGGAAAAACCGCCGTGGATTATACCTTGCGGAAAAATCTTAAAAAACCGCCAAAAAGCGCGCTCGGCTACGCTATTTACACTATTTACAATACCTTAATCGTAAAGCCGAACGAACATACGGAATTTTTAATTTGACGAAAAGCAAAATCTATAAATCTCTTTGGTATTTATAAAACGCAATGCTTAAATTTTGAATTATTTACAAAAAATCTAATTTAATTATATTTTAAAATGAAAAAACGTCCTTTATTCGCGGACGTTTTTTTATTAAAAATTTATTGAACTCGCGTTAAAATGATTTAGCCGTCGTTATTCATCCACGCAAATTCCTGACGCAAAGATTGTTCCCAGTCGATCGCTAATTCGTCCCAGTCTTTGCCAAAAATTTCTTGCGGAGTATTATAATAAACCGCGTTCATTACTTGCTTTTCATCCGACATGTTGAGTAAATAGTCATAGAAACTGAGTTTTGGAGCTATACCGCTGTCCGAACTTTTCAAACTAGTATACATATTCCAGCCAGCAATATAACAATTATTAAGATAAGAAAAATCGTCGTCATTTAAAAAATCTATTTCATGTCCAAGACCATATTCAGCAGCCTTATAAATATCATATGATTCTTTCTCATCGGGGTTATTTGGGTCAAGACTTAATGTCCAAGTTTGATCGCTAAGTCGCGGCACACTTATTTGTTCACTAACATAAGTGTAACTATAGTGATGAGCGATGGCTTCCCTTATCCAATCAGGCGCAGAAGATTCATTATATGTTAAATAATGCACATATTCGTGAATGTAAGCCTCTTCTGCAAAGCAAAAAATTTCACTCGTTTGGTGCAAAAAGACCCCGCCGCATTTATTGTAATACTCATTATCTTTATCAAAACGCACGGTAGCTTGCGGTTTAATACCATAGTCCGCAAAAAGATTTTGAATGTATTCCCCCTGCGCTTTAAAAATTATGAAAATTTTCCGTAAAGAAGGATAATCGGAATTATACATATCCACTTCGCCAAAATATACATCAAAAAAAGCTACCTCAAAATTGTCCATTAAATAAAATATTGACTGATTTGTTTCCCATATCAGCCTTACTGCTTGACCGCCGCCGTAAACAATAATACCGTCAAGGTCGGAATTATCGTAATACGGTTTATCGTTAATAGACAAAAATTCGTTCAAATACGCTGTGTGTTTTTGACTTGTATAATCCGTAATAAGGTCGGTTTTAGAGTTTGCTTCAAGGTAAGAATAAAACTCGGTCGCAATGGTCTTAACTTTGCTTAAAGTTTCTTGGTCGGCGTAATTATCTAAAAAACATGGATAATTAATGTCGAGATACTCGGGTGCGGTTTCGCAAAGGGTAAGAGATTGCTCCAAGTTTAACATTTCTTCTCCGTAACCGCGCTTAATGGCTATATTATTTGCCAAGCCGTATAATACGCCGTAATTAACTTCGTTTCCGAAC
>ERZ795053.1674-NODE-1674-length-27835-cov-19.928402_pt1 | contig 27835 bp, 20 predicted proteins | sample MGYA00375137_ERZ795053 | MGnify/ENA primary metagenome ERZ795053 (study PRJEB30182, sample SAMN05720284) | activated sludge metagenome | isolation source: Anaerobic digester | place: Hong Kong | collected 2014-12-17 ...
AATAGGCTTTCCGGAACACTCCTGGCTTGGGGAGGTACCTGTCAAAACAGCTACACCCTTCTGGGTACGCCGCACCCCAGTGCGGCTTGTTTGCACTTTGGGACCGCCGCAGCCCACTGCGGCTGTTTTGACCTGCATTCATCGAGTAGGAGGCTACCCATTAATTGAGTAGCCGTCCTCTCACACCACCGTGCGTACCGTTCGGTACACGGCGGTTCTGCAGCTTGAGCTCAAAGTTCTTGTAACCCTTTGCGATATCGTCATCGTACAGCGCTCACAGACCTTCACTTGCCCCTTTCTTCTCTGCGGTTTCTAGTGGGGCAATACTCCGCGCTTCCTTGCAACGTCCCGTTTCAAATGGTTCCCCCCAAAGGGTAGACGGGTTTCCCAGTTTTCGCCTCTCTTCGCATTGCCCCACCTTCCTCTCGTTCGAAGAATCGACTATGGTCTTGCCCCTTGCTCTGTGCAGGCATCCCCAGCACCTCCACCAATTTTGTCTTTTCTTCTTAGCCATTCGGTCACTCTGCCTTTATTCAATATACTCCTTTTTTCCGCGAGACAAGGCCCAAAATTCCGCGGGAAGACGCACCTCGGGGAACTGTGATATACTTTCTCCAAACGAAGAAAAACGGAGGGGCATGTGATGCAGCAGTTCTGCCTTGGTTTGGATATTGGTTCGATTTCTATCAACACGGTTCTTGTAGGAGATAACAAGCAAGTGCTCGAGGAACACTACACCTGGTGCCACGGGCGGCCGTTCCACGCGTTACTGGAAGTTCTGCGTGAACTGATGCGCCGTTACCCCGACCAGGCCTTCTCTACGGTTGCCATTACGGGAACTGGAGCGCAGCTTGCCGCTTCGCTCATCGGCGGGGTGTTTGTCAACGAGATCGTTGCGCAGTCCAGCGCTGTGGCAGTCTTGCATCCGGACGTGCGCACCGTGATCGAGATGGGGGGCGAGGACTCCAAGCTCATCGTCATGACCCCGTCGGAAAACGGCGTGCCTTCGCGGTTGGAGGATTTTGCCATGAACACGGTGTGCGCTGCAGGTACGGGGAGTTTCCTTGACCAGCAAGCCCGGCGTATCGGGGTGTCCATCGAGAAGGAATTCGGGGAGCTGGCACTGCAGAGCGAGAATCCCCCGCACATCGCCGGGCGGTGCAGCGTGTTTGCCAAGAGCGATATGATTCACTTGCAGCAGATCGCCACGCCCGTGCAGGATATCGTGGCGGGGCTTTGCTTCGCGGTGGCCCGAAACGTGCGTAGCAACCTGGCTCGTGGCCGCGATCTGGACAAACCCGTTGCATTCCAAGGTGGTGTGGCGGCAAACGCGGGGGTGGTGCGTGCTTTCCGGGAGGTGCTCGGGTTATCCGACGGCGAACTGGTGATCCCAAAGCATTTCGCTTCCATGGGTGCCATTGGATCCGTATTCCACGTTTTGGACCACCTCCCGGAAAAAGACATTTCGTTCAAGGGGTTGGGGGCGTTGGAAGAGTATGTCCAGGATCCCCGATCCGACCTTCCCCATTGGCAGCAGCTGGAACGTGCCCAAACACAGGGGCAAAAACCGGTGGTGTTTTCCCCGGTTCCGGGAAAAAAACTTGACGTGTTCCTGGGTATCGACGTGGGGTCGTTGAGCACCAACGTGGTGCTGATCGACCGCGAGGTGAACGTGGTGGCACGGCGTTACCTTCCCACGGCTTCTCGCCCGTTGGAGGCCATTCGAAAAGGCCTTTCGGAGATCTTCCAGGAGGTGGGGGACGCGGTGGTGGTGCGTGCAGCGGGAACCACCGGCTCCGGGCGCTACCTCACGGGGCACTTTATCGGCGCGGATTGTATCAAGAACGAGATCACCGCGCAGGCCCGCGCCGCCATCCATTACCACCCCGAGGTGGACACGGTGTTCGAGATCGGGGGACAGGATTCCAAGTTTATCAGCATCGACAAGGGCGTGGTGGTGGACTTCGAAATGAACAAAGTGTGCGCTGCGGGTACGGGGAGTTTCTTGGAAGAGCAAGCGGAGAAGTTGGGCGTGAACATCGTGGACGAGTTCGGGGAACTCGCGTTAGGTGCTCCCACCCCCTCCAAGCTGGGGGACCGCTGCACGGTGTTCATGGAAAGCGACCTCAACGCCTTCCAGCAGAAGGGGGCATCCCGGGAAGACCTGGTGGGGGGACTGGCGTACTCCATCGTGCAGAACTACATCCAGAAGGTGGTGGGCGCCAAGCGCATCGGGGAGCACATCCTGTTCCAGGGGGGTGTCACGAACAATCCAGCGGTGGTGGCGGCGTTCGAGGCGGTGACGGGCAAGAAGATCACCGTTCCGCCGCATTTCGACGTCACCGGGGCCATCGGGGCGGCGATGCTGGCACGCGAAGAGGTGGAAGCCACAGGGAGCCAAACCCAGTTCAAGGGTTTCCAGGTGAGCCAGACACCGTACAACATGAGCCGCTTCACCTGTTCGGGGTGTGAGAACCACTGCGACGTGCACCAAGTGACCATCGAAGGCGAAAAACGGCCGCTGTTCTACGGCGACCGCTGCGACAAGTTCCAGCCACAGGGTGTGAAAGAAGCGAAGCAGCGACGCCGCGAGCAGATCCCCAACCTGTTCGCGTTGCGGGAAAAGCTTTTGCTGCAGGATTTCGTGGAAACAGAAGCCAGTCCCGGGCAACGCACCATCGGGATTCCACGCGGGCTGATGGCCTACTACCAGCGTTTCCCCTACTGGCGCACCTTCTTCGAGCAGCTGGGTTTCCGCGTGGTGTTGTCTCGCCCCAGCGATCGCCCCCTTGTCACCCAATCGCTGGGCATGCTGGTGGCGGAAACCTGCTTCCCCGTGGAGCTGATGCACGGGCATATCCACGACTTGCTGGAAAGGGGGGTGGATTACGTGTTCACCCCCTTCGTCGTGGATACCCCCGCTGACGGGGACAACCCCACCGCCAATTACAATTGCCCCTGGGTGCAGTCCTACGGTTTCATGATCCGTGGTTCGATGAAAGGCCAGCCGGCGGAAAGCAAGTTCCTGGTGCCCACTTTGCACCTGCGCTATCCGCGGAAGAAATTGCTCGCAGACCTTTCCGCTTTTCTGCAGCAACAATTCGGAACACCTCCACAACAGGTGGACCGTGCGGAACAGCTCGCCCGCCAGGCGCAACTGCGCTTTGAACAGGAGCTTTCCCGGCAGGGAGAGAAGGTGTTGTCGGAGCTTCCTTCGAATCGGGTGGCAGCGGTGATACTGGGACGGCCTTACAATACAGGGGATCAGGAGCTCAACCTGTCACTCGTGAACAAGCTGATCGATCTGGACGTGCTGCCCATCCCGCTGGATTTCCTGCCCCTGCGCCAGCAGGCGGAAGGAGTCTTCGGCGAGTACGACATGATGTACTGGCCCAACGGGCAGAAGATCCTTGCCGGGGCACGCTACGTGGCGAACCACCCGGAGTTGCACGCGGTGTACATCTCCAACTTCCGCTGCGGACCCGATTCCTTCCTGTCGCACTACGTGCACGAGGAATTGCAGGGCAAACCCTACCTGCAGTTGGAAGTGGACGAACACAGCGCGGACGCTGGAATGATCACGCGCTGCGAGGCTTTCCTGGACAGCATCAAGGCGGAAAATCCCGTCGCCCCTCGCGAAGGCACCCTCTCCACGGTTTCGCAGTTCCGTAGCTCCCCCTCGCGCAACCGGCATCTGTATTTCCCGTACATGAGTGACAGCGCACACCTTCTGGCAGCCGCTTCCCGGGCATGTGGCATACAGGCCGACGTGTTGCCCATGCAGGACGAGCAAGACCTGGAATGGGGGCGTATGTATACCTCCTCGCGCGAGTGCTTCCCCATGATCTGCACCACGGGAAGTTTCCTCAAGAAGCTGCATGAACCGGGGGTTGACCCTTCCAAGGTGGCCTTTTTCATGCCTTCCCACGGAGGGCCCTGCCGCTTTGGGCAGTACCACAAGTTCCAGCGCATCCTGTTCGAGAAGTTGGGGTTTGGTGACGCGGAAATCGTGTCGCCCACCAACAAGAATTCCTACGCCGACTTTTCCCGGGGGCAGGGTGTGAAATTCCGGCTGGTTGTCTGGAAGGGGCTTGTAGCCGTGGAACTCCTGGGAAAGATGCGCCAGGAACGGCAACCCTACGAGGAAGTGCCGGGGGAAGTGGAGAAGACCTACCAAGAGTACCTTGCGAAACTGGTGCATTCCGTGGAAACGGGGGCGAAAGACACGTTGGACGTGCTGGTGGAAGCCGGAAAGGCTTTCCAGGTACTCAAGATGCGCTCGGTGCCACGGAAGCCCGTGATCGCGGTGGTGGGAGAGATCTTCATGCGGGATAACCCCTACTGCAGCGGCTTCCTCAAGCAGCGTTTGGAAAAGCTGGGAGCGGAGACGATCATGGCACCGGTGCGCGAGTGGATCGAACTTTCCTCGGTGCGCTACCTGGAGGAGAGCGTGTGGAAGGGCGAGTGGTGGAACGTGGCAAAAGCAAGGATACAGGGCTTTTTCCAGCATCGCATCGGGCATCGTTTCGAGTTGGCACTGGCCAACGTGGTGGAATCGGAGCGCATGTTCCCCGTGGAGCAGATCATGGAAGCCAGCGCACCGTACATTCACCGCGATTACGTGGGTGACCCACCGCTTGCGATTGGGGCAGCGGCCAAGCTGGCACAGACGGGCATATCCGGGGTGGCAGCCATCCTTCCCTTTGGCTGCCTTCCCGGGACGATCGTTGCCGCACTCTCCGCCGCATTCCGCAAGGACTTCGATGACATCCCCTGGGTGGACATCGCCTTCGATGGGCAGCAAGACACGGGCATCGAGACACGGTTGCAGGCGTTCGTGCACCAAGCCAAGGAGTTTGCGCACACGCGCGGGCTGGACAAAACGCTGCGTTGGCAGTAAGGGGTCAAGCGTCCGCGGTTTTTTCCTGCGTGGAGGTGCTGGTGGTCGGAAAGCGAACCGCGAAGGTGAGAAGCGCTCCCAACACGCTCAACACCATGGCGGCGATGTAGCTCATGTCGTATCCTCCGGTGATGTCGCGCGCCATTCCTCCGAACAGTGGACCCAGCACCCCTCCAAACCCCCAGGCAGTGATCATCAGGCCGTAGTTCACGCCCATGTGTTTCACGCCGTACAGGTCCGCGGTAAGCGCGGGGAAAATCGTGAGCATCCCGCCGAAGGTGAAGCCAACGAGGCTTTTGCCCATGAGAAGGGGTAAGGGCTGGGTGAGGAGCGGGAACACCAGGAACACCAGTGCCTGTATGATGAAAATCAGGAACAGGGAAGATTTGCGCCCGATCCAATCGGAAATGGTTCCCCAGCTGATGCGCCCCAGGAAGTTGAACAGCGCGTACACGGTAACGATGAGGAAGGCGTTGTCCATGGCAGCCTGCTCTTCCCCGATCTTGGCCATCTGACCGATGATGAGTAATCCCGCGAATGTCCCAAAGAAGAAAAGCGACCACACCAGGTAGAACTGCTTGCAGCGGAGCATCTGGAAGAAATCCTTGTCCTGCACGGGAAGGCGAACGGGGGGTTTGCGTTTCTTCTCCAGCACGATGGGGACGTGACCCGCTGGTGGGTTGCGTACCACGAAGGACAACGAAAACACGATGGCAAAGAACAGCACCCCCAGCGTGAAAAAGGTGGCGGGGATCCCGATACGGTGGAGAAGGGTGTTGGCCAGCGGAGCGATGTACACCGGGGCCAGGCCGAAGCCGCTCACCACGACACCGGTGATGAAACCCCGGTGATGCGAGTGGAACCATTTGACGGCGGCGGGCGTGGGGGAGGCATAGCCGAAGCCCATGGCCAAACCGAAGAATATCCCGAAGAAAACCGTGAGGCCCACAACGCTCAACTGGAAACCCGAGAGCACGAATCCTGCCCCGGCCAGTAGCGATGCCAGCAGTAACACGATCTTGGGACCCAGTCGGTCCTGGATACGCCCGGCCGGTATCATGGTAAACGCGAACATCGCGGACGCTACCATGTAGGGGATTTGGGTTTGCGTGGCGGTCCAATGTAGCTGGTCAATGAGCGCCGCAGAAATCACGCTCCAAGAATACAGAACCCCAAGGGTGAGGTTGATCCCGAGTCCGCCGAAAACGACGATCCAGGCTTTTTTTCTTTCTTCCATCGATGTACTCCTCCTGAACAGGTTGGTGGAATTGCCAGAAAGCCAAAGGGTGGGTCGTACGCCGTATTGCATTGACGAAAAGGGAAGTCCGTTTTTTCCGTGGGTCCTATTCCAACAAAATGCCAGCGATTTTCTCCGAAGCGGTACCATCTCCGAACGGGTTGACCGCACGTGCCATGGAGTCGTAAAAGTATGGCTCCTGCACCAGGCGGTTGGCATTGTGCACAATCGTATCCGGGTCGGTACCCACAAGGATCGCGGTTCCCGCTTCCAACGCTTCCGGTCGTTCGGTTGTTTTTCGCAGTACCAAAACCGGCTTGCCCAACGCAGGCCCTTCTTCCTGTAACCCCCCGGAATCGGTGAGAAGGAAGAGGCAGTTTTGCATCAGTGCCACGAAATCGATGTATTCCGCGGGATCCAGCAGGTGCGCGCGCGGGTGGGATTGCAGTACGGGGAACACGATCTCGCGCACGGTAGGGTTCAGGTGAACCGGGAACACCACGTGGAGGGTGGGGTTTTGTTCCAGGAACTGCTGGATGGCTTGCATCGCCTGGCGCATGGGTTGCCCCCAGTTCTCGCGGCGGTGCATGGTGACCAGCACGTAGGGTTTGTCGTGGAAGTCGAAGCGGGAAAGACGCTTGCCGAGATCGTCTTGGCGGTTGCGAATCACCCACTGCAGCGCATCGATCACCGTGTTGCCCGTGACGTGAATGGTCGCGGGATCCACGTTTTCCTCCAACAGGTTTTGCCGGGCCCGGGGTGTCGGTGCAAAATGCGCCCGCGCCACCACCGTGGTGAGGCGGCGGTTGAGTTCCTCCGGGAAGGGATCGATGGGGTCGAACGAACGGAGTCCTGCTTCCACGTGACCAACGGGGATCTTGTGGTAAAACCCCACGAGGGATCCCACGAAAGTAGAAGTGGTGTCACCCTGTACCAGCAACCAATCGAAGTGCTCACGCGACAGCACCTCGTCCAGGCCCTTGCACAGGTTAGCGGTTAGTTCGGAAAGCGTTTGCCGGGGTTTCATCACGTTCAAGTCAACGAAGGGTTGGACTTCGAACAATTCGAGAACCTGGTCGAGCATCTGGCGATGCTGCGCGGTTGCGATGGCCCGCACATCCACGCCACGGCTTTTGAGCTCGCGGTAGGGTATCACCATTTTCACGGCTTCCGGCCGCGTGCCAAAGATCATTCCAACTTTCACCCAATCCCCCCCTGAAGGAAAACGTGCAATGCTTTGTATTGGGATTGTACCATACGCTAACCATATCGCTTGCCGGGAAACCCTCGCTTGTGCAATGCCATCCGGGGTCTGTAGGGGCAACCCCCCGTGGTTGCCCAAGGGAGCCGCACGGGGGTGCGGCGATCCCAGGAGGCTACGTGGAAGATGCCCACTCGCTGAGTGCGTGTTCGACCGTGGTGGCGTTTACCAGTACAGGGTTGTATCCACGCTGTTGCAGCTTCACGACCGATCCCTTTCCCATGGTGCGCGCGATCCAAGTGCCACAGTCTTGCAGCACGGGAAGGATTTGTTCGAAGTCGGCGTGTTGATGGTTTTCGTAGAACGGGTTGGCACGTTCCTCGATTTTTTGGAAGCTTCCGTCGGGTTCACGCTCGTAAATGACGAAGGTACGGGATTGGCCAAAGTGCCCGGAGTTGAGCGTTATTCCATCGATTGTGCCGAGTGCGATGCGGTTGTGCATGGTGTCCTCCTGGGTTCAGATTGTGATTTTTTGCAGGCGTTTGGGGGAAAGAACCCATCGTGCCAGCTTGTGGCCCGGGAAGTAGGGCACCAGGCTCCAGTCGTCGATGTCCCACAACACGAGGCTGCTTTCCTTTCCCACTTCCACCGACCCCCAGGCGTGGGCGATGCCCAATGCAGCGGCGGCGTTGAGCGTTTGGGCGGTGAGGATTTCCTGCCATTCCATGTGCAGCTTGGCTGCTGCAAGGTGCGCGATCCATCCGGGATCAAGCAGGGTGCAGGAGCCGGGGTTGAAATCGCTGGCAAGCGCGACCGCCGCACCTGTATCGATAAGCTGTCGGGCGGGGGCAAAAGGTTTCTGCAAGAAGAAGCTGGTTCCAGGGAGCAGCGTGGCCACGGTGTTGCTCTTGGCCAAAGCCATGATTCCAGCGGGTTCGATGGCGATGAGATGGTCTGCGGACAGCGCTCCCAGTTCCGCGGCAAGCTCCGAACCACCCAGGTAGGCGATTTCATCAGCGTGCAACCGCAGCGGGAACCCCATTTCTGCAGCTTTTTCCAGGAACCGCCGTGATTGGGCAACGGAGAAAACCCCCTCTTCACAGAACACGTCCACCATGGGGAGCTCGGGGAACTGCGCCTGCACATGGGGTAACATCTGCTCGATCACCACGTCCATGTACGAACCTTCGTCGAATCCCGCGGGGATGGCGTGCGGTCCCAGGAAGGTCTTGACGATTTTCTGGGGTGCCCATTTTTCCAGTTGTTCCAGTGCGGCCAGCTGCTTGATTTCGGTGGAGGTTTCCAACCCGTAGCCGCTCTTTCCCTCGAACACGGTGACACCCTTTTCGAACAACTCGTTGCAGAACGGTTCGTTGCATTCCACCAGCTGTTCCAGGCTGGCCTGGCGAACGGCCCGGGTGGTGTTCAAAATCCCTCCCCCCGCCTGCAGGATCTGGAGGTAATCTGCCCCCTTGAGGCGCATGTAGTATTCCTCCTGGCGTGTCCCAAAGAAGGGGATATGGGTGTGCGGATCGATGAGCCCGGGTGTGGCAAAAAGCCCCGAGCAATCGATGATCTTGGTTCCCTGCAGCGTTTCTTCCGGTAAAGCGGCTTCCAGGCTGTTCCCGATTCGTTCGAAGTAACCGTCTTGCACGAGGATGTCCACGTTTTTCTCCTCGTGAAGGTGCTTCATGGCTTCTCCCTTTTGGGCAGCTTTTCCCAACGGTGTGAGAAGCACGGAAATGTTTTTCAGGAAAACGTTCACAGTTTTTCCTCCCTGGCTTTTGGTTTCAGTAGGTTTTCACAGGGATCTCGATGATGAAGGTGGTACCCTTGCCGGGGTCGCTTTGCACCTGGATGGTGCCCTGCATCTTGTGCACGATTTCCCCCACGATGGGGAGTCCCAATCCCAACCCCTCGAACTGGCGGGTGGTACTGTAGTCCGCTTGGTAGAAAGCATCGAAAATGCGTTGCTGGGTCTTTTTGTCCATGCCGATTCCCGTGTCTGCCACCGTGAAGCTCACGATGCCCATACCCGGGTTGACCTCGCGGTAGGAGCACTGGAGCGCAACACTTCCCGCAAGGGTGAACTTGATGGCGTTGTCCACTACCTTGTCCAGGATCTGCTGGATACGCTTGTCATCCCCGACAATCCAACGCGGAAGGCCGGTCCTTTCCAAGGAGAAATGCACGCCCTTTTCGTTCGCAGCAATCTGGAACATCTGGAACACCTCGTCCAGTAGCTGGGAAAGATCCATCTTCTTGGGTTCGATGCACAGCTTGCCGCTTCCGATGGCGGTGATGTCGTACAGGTCATCGAACACACCGTCCAACCGTTTCATGGATTCCAGTGAAAGCCCCACCAAGTATACCATTTCCTCGTCCTGCAACCGGTCTTTCAGCAATTCCAAGGTTGCGAGAACACCGGAAAGGGGGGTTCGTACTTCGTGGCTAAGGTTGGTCAAGAAATCACCCTTCGCCTTGCTGGAAACCTGGGCCTTCACGTTGGCTTCCTGGAGTTCCGCACGGATTTGGATGTTTACCAGCACCTGGGAGAACAGCCCCAGTAATTTGACTTCCTTTTCGTCGTACGCGTGGTGTTGTTTCACCGAGTCAAACCCCACGAAGCCGATGCAGTTGGCTCCCTTCATCATGGGGATCGCCAACAGGCTCTTGATGCCCTGGGGTTCCAAGATCTTTCGAATGCCGCTGTTCATGGGGAGAGCCAGTACATCCGGGATGGACATGATTTGCCCTTTCTTGTGGTGGTTTACCCAATCGGTCACGTACTCCAGCGGGACCTGCTGCAGGTCATCGATCTGGGGGGAAACACCCGGCGCACACCACTCGTAGGTGTTGGAAGTGGTTTGATTCTCGAAATCGTAGTCGAACACGTAAGCCCTGTCTGCACCCACGAAACGCCCCAGTTTCCGGAGCGAGACCCGGATGGCTTTGCCCGCTTTTTCCAGTGGGAGGTTGATAAAATCCGATGCCAGGTTCATCAGCAGGTCTTGCATCTTGAGCTGGAATTGCAGTTTTTCCTCCGCCTTGCGTTCGCGCGAAAGATCCTTGCTCAACCCAAACATGGCTTTCTCGCCATCCCAGGTACCGAACCACACCCGGGTTTCCACGGGGAGGTACGCCCCCCAACGGGTTTGCAAGGGTAATAGGCACGAATGGCTTGTCCCCGCGAAAATGTCGGAAAAGATCTTTTCTGCTTCCCTGCGCAGCTTCTGTGGGTGCACATCCAAGATGTGCATTCCCTGCAACTCTTGGAGGGAATACCCCAACTTACGTACCACTGCCGGATTGACGTACAGTATCTCTCCCGCGCTGTTTCCCACGAAAACCAGGTCGTCGATGGCTTCCAAGAAACCTTGGAAGTTTTTTTCGGAGCTGCTGGGTGGTTCTTGCATCAGGCCCCTCCCAACGTGTGAAAAGAAGGAAAGTGAATGGCAATATCTTCAAGGCATCGTGATGACGATTGCCCATTATATCACGAAGGAAAAAGAAAGGAAAAAGGGAGCTACTCCTTGTGGGAATCGGGAAGGAACCAGCGTTGCAGGATCTTTCCTTCTTCCTGCAGCAAAACGGGATCAAAGAGGTGACGGTGAGCCGGGGGAATAGTAACATCTTGCACGAAGCGGTTCGTTGCGGGACGAGGGGTGAGGAAATAGATGCGGTGGGCGAAACAAAGAGCTTCCCGCAAACTGTGCGTCACCAGCAGGGTGGAAAAGCCCCGTTGTGCCTGGAGTTTGGAAAGACGGGAAAGGATGTTGGCCTTGATGGTTTCGTCCAGGCTTTGGAACGGTTCGTCCATCAGGATGAGCTCTGGGTTGGACACCAGTGCGCGCGCGACGTTCACCCGCTGGCGCATCCCCCCACTGAGCTGCGCAGGGTACGCTTTGCGGGATTCGGACATATCCATGAGGCCCAACGTTTCGTGCAGGGTTGCCTCGTCTGCCGTGGGGGCGACGAAACGCAGGTTTTGCGCCACGTTTTTCCATGGGATAAGGCGGTCTTCTTGGAACACGAAGGCGATGCGCGCGGTGTTGACGGAGAAAGAGCCGTTCCCATGGTGACCATGGGAGTGAAGCAGACCGGCGATAAGGCGCAGCAGGGTGGTTTTTCCACAACCGGATGGGCCCACGACAGCTACGTTTTGACCGGGGTGAACCTCGAGCGACACACCATCGAGCACGGGAAGCTGCCCGAATTTCCAACCCAGACCTTGTACGGTTACGAGTGCTGCCACGATTCCACCCCCCGGACCTTCCACTTCCGGAACAGGAACTCGAAGGCGTATTCAAAACCCAGGCCCGCCACCAGCGCCAGCAACGTGTAGGCAAACACAGCCGGGGTGTCGAGGTAAAACTTTGACCAGGAGAGCTGGATGCCGATGCCGGTGTTCCCCGCGAGGTACTCGGCGACGATGGCGACCTTCCACATGGTGCCCAGGCTCACCTTCACCGCGGAGAGGAGGAAGGGAAAGATCGATCCCAGGTACACCTGCCGGAAAATCTCCCAACGGCTCACGCGGTACACCCGGGCCATTTCCATTAACCGTGTGTCCACCGTGGCCACTCCTTGCGACACGTTGAAGATGATCACCGGAAGCAAGGAAACCACCACGATGAACACGGGTGCGCGGAAACCGATGCCCCAAATGACAAGAACCGTGGAAAGCCAGGATACAACAGGCATAGAGCGGATAACCATCGTGAGGGGACGAAACAACTCCTCCATCTTCGGGGAACTGCCCATGAGCAAGCCAAAGGGAAGCCCCAGGGCCAGCGCGATGCCCAACCCCAGGATTCCCTTGGAAAACGTACGCAAGAGTTCCCAAAAAACCGTCCCGGTTCGGGCCATTTCGAAGAGAACCTGGAGGACTTGCCAGGGTCCGGGAAGGATGAGCGGGGAGGCGATGAAGCGCGCAAGCAACCACCAGGTACCAAAAAAAAGTGCAATGCCACCCAGTGTCCAGATGTTTTTTCCCTTAGTTTTTGCCACCGCAGGCTCCCTCACGGCGGAGATTACTGCACGTAGAAATCGTCGGGAGGCAGCGTGGGCATGGCCTCGGGAGTGAGTTCGTGCACGGTTTGGAAGTACGACTTGACCTCGTCTGCTCCCACGAGCATACTGGTGAACGCGAATCCCGAGCGGGTCATGGACTGCTTGAGAACGCCCACCGGCATCCCCTGGAAGTACTTGGTGGTTAACTGGAGCGCATCGTCGGTGTTTTGCATGGCAAAGTGGATGGAATCGCGAAGCGCCAACAACGTGGAAATGGTTTCGAGGGGCTTTTGCTCGAGCGTGTCACCGCGCACGAAGATGCCGGTGATGGGGACGCGTGGCGTGCCGGACGTTGTTTCCCACACTTTTTGCATGTCCATGGCAATGGCAAGTCCGGGCACTTTTTGCAGTGCAAGCGAGACGAAGGGTTCCGGAAGAACGGCGGCCTTCACTTTCCCCGCGGACATCAGCCCGATGATTTCCGGGGGCGTGGCGTACAGGATCGACACGTCCTTTTCGGGATCCAAGCCCTGTTGTTGCAGCATCACGCGAATGAGAACGTCACCGGTTTGCCCCTTTCCCTGGGGCGTGTACAGTTGCATTCCTTCCAGGTCCCCGGCGGATTGCACGGTGCCTTCCGGTGCCACCAGGTAGAAACCTTCCCAGAGGGTAACCGCCAGCAAGCGCACGTCGATTCCCCGGTTGTACAGCGTGGCTCCCAGCGTCACGGGCAACGCCATGATTTCTGCCCGACCCGAGGCAAGCTCCGCAGTCACTTGGTCGAATGTGCTCCAGAAGGTAAACTGGGCGGGGATTTCCTGGGGAACACGTTGCTCGAGCATTCCCACCACGGAGATCATCGTGGGCCCGACGGGAGAGAGGAACTGGACGGACAAAGCCAAGGTTGCCAGTCCAACGAAAAGAACAAGGAAAACGCGTTTTTTCATGGGAACCTCCAAGGTGTGTGTTTGGATTGTATACCCCGCAAAAACCACGGGGGACTAAGTTACATATTTCAAATTCCACTTCGATTGTATCACAGAAACGAAAAAGGGAGAAGCTTTCTTCTCCCTTTTTCGGTATCGTGCAGCGGAGCACTACGGTTTCAGCGAACGGGGCAAATACCGGTTTCGCAACCGTCATCCCCCACGTCGTACTCCTGCTGTTCTTTCTCGTAGCGCGTGATGAGCGAGGGTACGAAGGGTTTCATTTGCGCCAGTCGTTTTTGGTACTCTTCGGCGGAAATGGCCTCGTAGGGTAGCAGGTCGTACACACTGTCCTCCAGGGGCAAGAAGGAAATGGCAACCACGCTGTCCCAGTTGTCCCACAACCACTGTTCCACTTCTTCCCACTCGTGCGGCCGCACGCTCACGGTGATCGAAACGTTGTGCTGCACGTAGTGTTCCATGAACATCTTGTAATTTTCCAGCTGCTCGAGAGCAGGAACGTCGTACTTGGTGCGTCCCTCGGGGGCCTTCACGGGGAACTCGATAACCTTGGTGACACAACTTTCCGGATCTTGGCCAACCTCTGGGAGAACCGGCCACTCGAGTTCCTCCGCCACCTTCACCAGGGGGTCGGTGGAACTGATGCGAACCCGGCGAATGAAGTAAGGGCTATGGCTGTAGTGGATCCCGGAGGAAACCGTGGGAAGTTGCGATAGGGTACCCTCGGGTTTGAGGGTGGTGACCAAGCGCGAAGGGCTGACGTTAAGCTCCACGGCGTAGTCCTCCACCGCTTGAACCGCCGCCTTTCGCAACGCTTGCAACGTGGAAATTTCCTGTGCGGTTTCCATTCCCGTGGCATTCACCATGTCCTGCCAACCGGTAAGGCTGCACCCGGTGAGGCGATACTTCTTTTGCTGGGCATCCCAGTTGGGAAGTTCCATGTGTACGTTGGTCATGCGGAACCCGGAGCGTGCGCTCAAGCGTTGCGCCTGCAACAGTCCTTCGAGATCCAACTGCCCGTTTTGCACGAATCCCATCACGTTCACGGTGGTGAGGTTGCACATGCTCTCGCGGTCCAACAGGATTTCCGCGCAGGGGTTGACGCCGTTGAATTCCGGTAACCTCTGGCGGGCGGCTGCCATGTTGATGAAACCCGGCTCCCCCGTGAAGCGGATCTGGTTGAGGTGCCAATGCAACTTTTCGCGCGTGGGTTTGGCACGGTAAAAAATGCTGTTGTTGGACATCTGTCGGTGGGAGATGTTGGTGTCGATCTGCCACTTGCCCTCTTTCTGCGTGTACAGGTTCTTCTTGGCTTCGATGCATTCCACGTCGTCGGAGTCGAACAGGATGACTTCAGAGGTTCTTCGCACCCCACCGCTCACCACGTTTTCGCCGATGATGTTTGCGATATCCAGGCAGTCCAGTGGGCGCAGCTTCTTGATGTTGCTGCGATCGGGCGAACGCCGGATCACGCGGTCGATCTTGTAAAACATGGTCTTGAGCGATTCGTACCCCGAGGAGGTTCCGCCGAAGGTGTTGAGCTTGGAACCCTTGGGACGCACGTGGTCGTAGGAAAAGATGATCTGGCGGATCTCGCGGTACTCGTGCGAGCTCAACAGCTTGAAGTAATAGTCGAGCGCGGAAACCCAGCCTTCCTTGCTGTCGCCCACGGTGATGTGCACGGTGTCGTTCTTGGGGAAGTACAGTGAGGTATGGTCGATGCGTTCGTTGCGGGGTACGGGAATGTAATCCTTGTGGATGGTTTCGATGTTGGTGCGCACCACGGGAAGTTTCTCCACGTCGCCCCGCAGGATGCGAACCCCCACGCCACCACCGATCATGAGGATGTAAAAGAGGTCGTGGAACATGGAGAAGTTGTCGCACACCGTGAAGGCGCAGTTGAAATTGGACATGGGGTAAAGGATGGACGCGCGGGTGCCTCCGGACCACAACGTGCGCCCCGCCAAAAATTGGCGCAGGTGGAACACGTTGTCGTACAACCTTTCGGCTTCCTCCCGCGACGTACCGGGAACCAGCGAGCAATTGTATTCCACCGCACGGCGCACGGTCTCCCACCAGAATTCCCGCCGCCCAGGTTCCATACCTCCATCGGGGCGTGCGAGCCAGCGGGAATAGGTGCGGTAATACACGAAGTTACCCAGCTGCCCCATGGGCGAAGGGGTGTGCTTGTACCGGCTGATGAACTCGTCGGAAAGCAATCCCTTGGGGGATTCGACTTTTTTCTTGCGAAGCTTGGATTTCCAATCCCGGAAGAGAATGTAGGCCTTGGCCACGTCCTTTCGTGCGGTGGACATCAGCTCAAGCTCCACCTGATCCTGGATGGTCTCCACGTCGATCACGGGATTTCCCGTGGAAGAGAGGTTTTCCACGACACGGTCGGTGACACTTTCGCTGAGCTGCGGGTCAATACCCAGAACAGAGTCGCTCATGGCCAGCTGGATCGCGCGCACGATTTTTGGCCGGTCGAAGTCCACCGTTTTTCCGTCGCGCTTTCGTACTTGGAACATGTCAGGCGCTCCGCTCGATTTTTTCGCCTTCGACGCGGTTTGCGGGTTTTCCCTGCAAGAATTCTTCCTCGGAAAACCCCATGAACAGTTCCCCGTCCCGAATGATCAGGGGAACGCCCAACGCGGAAACGTGGTTTTCCTTGCGGCAGCGCACGAGTTCGCGCGAAAGCGACAACGGTATGTCATCCAGGTCGTGGTACACGTACGGGATGCGCTGCAAGTCGAAAAAATCCTTGGCACGCTTGCAAGCGCCACAATCGGGTTGTCCAATGACGATCAAAGAGTGAATCTTTCCAATGCGCAAATGGTATCCCTCCAAAAATTGACATAACAAGGGCGGATGGTATCCCCACCCGCCCCAAAGAAAGAAAAAAGAAAAAGAGAATAAAATGGAAAACGATACCTCATTATATCACCCACTGCGACACCATCCGCGCAACGATGGCTTTCGCTGCCGCTCCAAGCGGTTTGACAGGCATAAAGTGTCTTTTGATGGGAGTTAGAGCGTGTTATTCCTTTCAAACTCGAAGTGGGGTACTTGAAGGTAGGTGCAAAAACGTTGCAAGGCTTGCTTCATTTGTGTTCGCAATGCCGTATCCGGTTTCACGTTGTCTTCCCACCACCAGCCGAGAATACGCAGGCATTTTGTCTTGCGGTCTCGTACGGGTTCGAATCGCGCGACGAAACGGTCGCCGTAGAGAACCGGTAGCACGTAGTAGCCGTACGTTCGCTGCGAAGCAGGTTTGTATACTTCCCAGTTGTAGGAGAAACCAAACAACGCCTCGACCATCTTGCGGTCCCATAACAGGTTGTCCAGGGGGGCGAGGAAGCGAACTTGCGGGGGTTCTGGGTCGCAAGGTGCCATGCATTTCTCCAAAAGCGGAAGTTGGGAGTGTGCAAGGAAGAAGGGCGCCGGGATATCTTGGACTTGAACGCGGAGAATGCGCTCCCGCGAAGCATTTTCCGCTTCCTTTTCCAGGCGCGAGAGCGCGGCATTCCTTTCTGGTGTCTTGAACAACCCCGCCCAGATGTCGGAGGCACGGTTCCATAGCAATCCCACGGACCGTATCCGCCGCAACGTGTGCCAATCGTGGTAGTCCGAGTCCTGGTGATTGGGGTCCTTCCGGGAAAACACCTCGGGGGGAAGCAGTTTTTGCAACAGCTCGTAGTACTTGCGCTTTTTTTGGCGATGGTGGATGCCCAGCTCCCCGCGAAAGAAAAGGCTTTCCAGCGCTGCACGGGCCAGCGTGGTGGGAGCCCAGTACCAGTCTACCTTCTGGTTGAGCTGGATGTCACCGGAACAAAGCGGCCCGCGTTTTTCAATTTGCTCCAAGACTTGGGGGTAAGCAGGTGCCACTTTTTTCCCCCGGGGAGATTTGGATTCGTGTTCACGGGAACGCTGGCGGAAACGCGCAAAGAACGGCCAGTCTTCCACGGGATAGATGGATAGCATCTTGTCCAGGCCTTCCAGTAAGGAGCGGTCCTGGTACAGCAGTTCCCACAGCAGTTCCGGGGAAAAGCCTTGCACCCGTGCGTTCAAAACGAGTTCGTGGTTCATGCTCGCCCTGTCCAACGGGTCGACCTGGATACAGCGGACCTTTCGCAGGTATTCCAGAACCCCTTTCTTGCCGTGCAGGGGTTGCGAATTGGTGTGGGGTTGCAACTCCTGGTAGTGCAGGAGGAATCGTCGGGCCTGCGCCTTCGTGAGTCGCATCATACCGCGCCCACTCGGGCCATGAGCCCCATTTCCCGTGCCAGTTGTTCAAAGGTTTCCAAGTCCCCTGGGGTGAGAGCGGGCAACGACTTGAGCGTGTAGTCACGACCAAGACCTTTGTACTTCGAAGTTCCCAGGCGATGGTAGGGGAGCAACTCCACGCGGGGAGCTGCGGGGAGTTCCAACAACCAGCCGAACATGCGTTGCATGGTGTGCAATTCGAAGTTTACCCCCGGAATCACGGGGATGCGCACCACCAAGTTGGAAAAAACCCCACTGAGCTTGCGGAGGTTTTGCAAGATCAGGCGATTGTCCATACCGGTGTACTGGCGGTGCAGTTCCGGATCGATGTGCTTGAAGTCGAAGAATACCAGGCTTACCCCCGGAGAACCCTTTCCGGTGGGAAGTACCGCTTCAAAGGATTCCCACGGTACCTGTCCGCAGGTTTCGATAGCCACGTCGATGCCTTTTTCCGTGCACAGCGAAAGAACCTGACGCAAGAATTCGGGGTACACAAGAGGTTCGCCCCCGGAAAAGGTGACGCCCCCTCCCGATTGGCGGAAGTAGGGAAGGTCTTTTTCCAGGAGCGTCACCAGCTTCGAAGGGGTGTAGGATTTCCCGGAGATCTTGCGCGCGGAGAAAAAGCATGCTTCCACGCACGCGCCGCAAGAAGTGCAACGCTCCGGGTCGGTGTACATCCCGAAATCCGGGTGCGGAGAAATGGCACCCGAAGGGCAAGCGCGAATACAGCGCCCACAGCCTTTGCATTTCACCGGGTCGTACAGAACCTGCGGACTGGCCAATTGGGACTCGGGGTTGGCACACCACTGGCAATGGAGCGGACAGCCCTTGAGGAAAACAAGCGTTCGAATACCGGGGCCGTCCTTGGTTGCGAAACGTTGGATGTCGAAAACCGTTGCCGGAACCATGGCAGGACTAAATATCGAATTGCACGCGCGCCAGGATATCCTGTTTCACGTCTGGGTCCAGCGGAACGAAGTAGGCACTGTACCCCGATACGCGCACCATCAGGTCGGGGTAGGACTCGGGTTTTTCCAACGCGTCCAAAAGCGTGTCGTTGTTCACCACGTTGAACTGCACCTGTACCCCTTTCTTGGCAAAAAGCACGTCCACCAGATGTTGCACGCGGTCCCGTCCCTCGCGGTGGGTGAGGGTGCTGCGAGACAGCCGCACGTTGAGGATTGCGCCCTTTTGGAACCAGATGTAGGGCATCTTTCCCACGGAGTTCATGACGGCGGTCGGGCCTTCCCGTTCCGCTCCGTTGCTGGGTGAAATACCGTTGTTCAAGGGGTCTTTTGCCTTTCGCCCGTCGGGAGTGGGTCCCACAGCTCGGCCAAACGCAACGCTTCCCGTTACGGGGCTTTGGGAAAGGGAGTAGCAACAAGGAACGGGGCCCTTGCCGTAGCGGGAGTTGTGGAAGTCGTTGTGGTAGGACGAACCGATGAAGTCGGCGATGGCCACCGCCCAACGGTCGGCACGGTCGTCGTCGTTGCCGAAGCGCGGGGTCTTGTTTAGCAGCAGTGCTCGGATCTCCGGGCCGGTGGGGTCGGTGGTTTCGTCCTCGAAGTTGGTTTGCAGTGCGCGGAGCAATTGTGCGGGGGTGAGCAACTTCTTCTCGAAGAGCACGTGTTCAATCGCGGCGATGGCGTCTGCGGCGCTGATGATGCCCGTGGTGGGCCCCCCGTCCGCGGAGTAAATGCTGCCACCTTCGATCAGTGTTTTTCCGCGCTCGATGCAATCGTGCACCAGCGAGGAACGGAAGGCATTTGGGTCCACTTGCTCGTGCAGCGCATCGTTGATATGCTCGGTGATGACTTGCTGGCTCATGTAGTGGTGAAGCTGTTCCTTGAACGCCTCGAGGATTTGCTCGGCGCTTTCAAAGGTTTCGAGTGTGCCCGGCGTTTGGAACAGCTGCTTACCCGTGGCGGGATCTTTCCCGCCGTTGAGCGTGAGTTCCAGCACCTTGAGCACGTTAAGCCATGGTCCCTTTGCGGCGAAGTCCCACTTCCCGGGAATGTGCGCCTCGATGCATCCCACGGGTGCCCAGTTGTACAAGTCCTCTTTGGCGATACCCATGTTTTCGAGTATTTCCATGAACGCCACGTCGTTGTAGAACGCGGGCTGGCCTCCCTGGTGGTCTTGCACCGCTTTCAGTGCCTTGTCCAGGAACGCCCTGTCGGTCTTGGGGTGTACCTTGAGCGAAACCGACGGGGTGAACAGCTTGAGGTCACCGCAGGCTTCCACCACCAGGTGGGACACCTCGTTCACCGCATCTTCGCCGTCCGCGTCGATACCCCCAACGGCAAGGTTGATGGCCATGTGGTAGCCCGTGAACATGGAAGTATCCGGCCAGGAACGGAGCTTGTTGATTTCGTTGGTTTTGATCATGAACGCTTCCACGAGTTCCAGGGCCTTGTCCCGGGTAATCCGCCCGCGCTTGATATCTTCGCGGTAGAAGGGATACAGGTACTGGTCGAAACGCCCGAGAGAGATGGCATGGCCGTTTGCTTCCAGGTGCAGCGCAAGCAGGATGACCCAGGTGGATTGTAACGCTTCCCAGAATGTCTGGGCTCCACGAGCGGGGACGTTGCGGCAGTTGGAAGCGATGAGGAGTAACTCGCGCTTGCGATCCGGGTCAGTGACCTGCTGTGCCAACTGCTGGCAATGCTCGGCCAATCGCTGGGAAAAGCGTATCACCGCTTGGTTGGAAAGGATGGCTGCCTCGAGGAACCATTTCTTGCGGATGGCACCTGGTTGGGTCAGATCAAGGCTGTCCAGTTCCTTACGTGATTTTTCGATGACCCCTTCCAAACCCTCGGCCAACACCCAGTCGAAATCGGGAATGATATTGCCCAATCCCGCGGCGGATACCCAGGTATCGTCGATTACACCCAGGTCCCATGCGAGGTTGATTTCCTCGGGGAGTTGCTCGCGAAGATTTTCGTACACCGTCTTTCCCTTCCAGTACTCGATGAGTTCAAGGATTTCTTGTTTCGTTTCTTGCGTGTAGCGAAACGGGTCCGCGGGGCGCTGGTTGAAGTCGTAGGGATCTCCCTCGAACTCCTGTACCAACCATTCCCAGGAATACTCCGGGTAGATGGGCGATGAGCGGGGCTTGCTTGCCTGGTTTCCCACGATGATTTCGTCGTCTCCCACAAACAGGCTCACCTGGTCGAGAACGTCGTAGAAGGCCTGGGCGCGGCGCAAGATAATGGGCTTTCCCTCGGTATCCTGCATGGAACGGGTGAAAAAGCGGGCCCGCTCTGGGCAAATTTCCGGGCGGATCTCGAAAAACTCCTGGCGTAACCTCTTGATTCGGTCGTTCACGTGTTTCACCTCCGCTGTGCGCTTTTATTTTGCAACGATTACTTTCTTGATTTCGTCGTGGGGAAGCCCTTCCACTTCCCTATCGACGATCATGGTTTGGATTTCTTCCATGCGTGCGAACGGGAAAGGAGAAGTTATTCCGATCTTGGAATGATCCACGAGCAAGAAGTTCTGCTCGGAGTTTTCCAACATGATGCGTTTCACACTGGCAGAAAACGGGCTAAGCTCGTAGGTGCCAACGTGCTGCCGGAAAGCACGGCAGGAAAAGAAGAACTTGTTGGCGTACATCTGGCGCAGCATGCTCTCCGCGCGGGGGCCAATCAACGAGTTGAACTCGTATAGAAGGCTTCCCCCCGTGGATTCCACCGTAAAGCGCTGCGCCTGGGAAAGCGCGAGCAGTGTGTGTACCGCGTTGGTGATGATGTGCAGGTTGGAAAAATGCGCCACGAGGGTTTCTGCGAGCACGTAGCACGTGGTGCTTTCGTCCAAGAACAGCACGTCCCCCTCTTGCACGAAAGCAAGGGCCGCCTGTGCAAGCTTCTGCTTTTCGGTGCGGTTGGTGGATAGCCTTCGTGAGAAACGCGAATCCTGGCCCGGGGAAGCTTCCACTTTTTGCACGAAACCGTAGCCATTGACCAGCGTGCCAGACTCCTGCAGCTGCTTCAAGTCCCGGCGAATGGTGACCAGGGATACCCCAAGCCGATGCGCAAGCTCGTCGGTGGGGATGGAATGCTCCACCTGCAAAAGGTCCAGTATGGCCTGTAAACGGTCCGCTCGAGTGGTTCGTGGCATGCATTTCCCTCCCGTTTGCTGGGTTTCTTCCCACACGAATTATACCTGATTCCCCAAGAAGAATCCCCGGGAAAAACCCTCCAGGGGTATGATAACATATTGTCTTTTCGTTTGTCTCACTCCAAAATTGGCGGAAATTGTTGATTATTTCTGATCAAAAGCAATTACCTTCGAATTGCTTTTTATTCCTGATTTTGTTAGCAATGGTATTTTCTGGTACACTCGAAAAGTCAACTCCAATGATTAAATCCTATCAGAAAAGTATAACAAGTCATCAATTGAATCCTTTGAACGAGCGGAGGGAACGGATGCAGGCCAGCACGGTGTTGCGCATGGAAGGGATTTGCAAGGAATTCCCCGGGGTGAGGGCCCTGGACAACGTGAACTTCGACCTTTTGGAAGGCGAAGTGCATGTCTTGCTGGGAGAAAATGGCGCGGGCAAGTCCACGCTGATGAAAATCCTTTCCGGTGCCTACAGCCTGGATTCCGGCACGATCCTTTTGGATGGCAAACAAGTGCACATCAAGGATCCCGCGCATGCCATGGAACTGGGCATCGGGACCATTTACCAGGAATTCAACCTTGTTCCCTTTTTCAGTGCCGCGGAAAACATCTTCCTGGGGCGGGAGTTCAAGAACGCCGCGGGCATGGTGGACTGGAGGAAAATGTTTGCCATGGCCCGCAAGGAAATGGAAAACGTGGGGTTAATGGCCAACCCCCGCAAGCGCATCATGAACATGAGCGTGGCGGAAAAGCAGCTGGTGGAAATCGCCAAAGCGCTGTCGTTGCGTTCCCGCATCCTGGTGTTCGACGAACCCACCGCCACGCTTTCGGAGAAAGACGTGGACCATCTTTTCCTGTTGATCGACCAGCTCAAGAAGCAGGGCAAGAGCATCGTGTACATCTCCCATCGCATGGAAGAAATCAAGCGGGTGGGTGACCGCTGCACGGTTCTTCGGGATGGCAAGTACATCGACACCGTGAACGTGAAGGATTCCACCCGCGACGAACTCATCAAGATGGTTGCGGGGAGAAGCGTTGACGTGACACGAAAGACCCTCGGCAATCCCTGCGAGGATGTGGTGCTTGACGTGAAAGGTCTTCGCGCCGTGGAAAAGGTGCACGATGTATCGTTCCAGCTACGTCGTGGGGAAATCCTGGGATTCGCGGGGCTGGTGGGGTCCGGGCGCACGGAAACCATGAAAACGCTGGTGGGGGAGATCCCCCGCGTGGCTGGAGAAGTGTTGCTGGAAGGCAAGAAGGTTTTTTTCAAGCATCCCGCCCGCGCACTGAAGAACGGGCTGGTGTACCTCAGCGAGGATCGCAAAGACGAAGGACTGGTTTTGAAAATGAACGTGCGGCACAACGTTTCACTGGGCAACTTGAAGGAGATCTGTCGACGGGGGCTTCTGAGCTTCAACCGGGAGCGTGTGCTTGCCCGAAAGCAGGTGGAAGCACTTCGCATCAAGTGCCCGGGTGATAGCGCGCGCGCGGAGAACCTGAGCGGGGGGAACCAGCAGAAGGTCATCATCGGTCGTGCACTGTCCTGCAACGCGCGCGTATTCCTGTTCGATGAGCCCACACGTGGCATCGACGTGGGAGCCAAGGAGGAAATTTACAACATCTTGCTGGGGCTTGCTGGGCAAGGCTACGCCATCGTGATGGTTTCCTCGGAACTTCCGGAGATCCTGCGCATTTGCAACCGGGTGGTCGTGATGCGCGAAGGAAACGTCACGGCAATCCTGGAAAACAGCGATCTTTCGCAAGATACCATTTTACATTACGCGATGGGGGAATGAGCGTGCAAACAGTCATCAAGATCTTGAAGAATTACGGCATTTACATCGGCTTCGTCGCCATCGTGGTGATCTTTTCGCTGTCCAGCGAGTACTTCCTGGACATGTACAACCTGATGAACATCCTGGTGCAATCGTCGTTGATCGCCATCATCGCCGTGGGTCAGACCTTCGTGATCCTCACGGGTGGCATTGACCTGAGCGTGGGGTCAACGGTGGCGTTTAGCAGCGTATCGGTAGGGTTGATGCTGGTTTCCGGTGTTCCCATATGGATGGCGGTGATTTTTGGAACGCTCATTGGTGCGGGAGTGGGCATGGTGAACGGTGTTGCCATAGCCTATGGCAAGATCCCGGCGTTCATCGTTACCCTGGGTATGATGAGCATAGCCCGTGGGGCAGCGCTCGCGTTGAATTCGGGTAAGCCGGTGTCGGGTTTGCCCTGGACCTTTGAACGCATCGCCTCCACGGAAATCGCGGGGATTCCCATCTTCGTGTTCTACATGATCGGAATCTACCTGTTGGGATACCTTGTGCTCTACCGGCTGCGGTTGGGACGATACCTGTTTGCCATTGGAGGTAACCGCAAATCCACCCGCCTGGCGGGGATCAACGTCAAGCGCTACGAGACCAGCGCGTACCTGATCAGCGGGTTGCTGGCGGGGCTGGGCGGTGTGTTGCTCACCGCGCGGTTGAACTACGCCACGCCGTTGTCGGGAAATTCGTACGAGTTGGATACCATCGCAGCCACGGTGATCGGAGGAACCAGCCTTGCAGGAGGAGAAGGAAGCCTGGTGGGCACCCTGGTTGGAGCGTTGTTGCTGGGTACGTTGCGTAACGGGTTGACCCTGTTGAACGTGGTGTCGTACTACCAACAGATCATTATCGGAAGCGTCATCATCCTGGCGGTTTTCTACGACCGGATGAGAGCAAATAAAGCCTGATTGGGAGGTGCTTGTGTAATGCGTAAGTTCTTTGTGTTCGTTTTACTGGTAGCAGCAGTGCTGTCACTCGGATTGGCCAAGACCCTGAGGGTGGGATTCATTCCCATGACCCTGAGCAACGAGTATTTTATCACCATGGTGAACGCGGCGCAGCAGGAAGCGGATAAGCTTGGAGTTACCCTGTTGGTGCAAGCTGGGCAACGCCACGGAAGCGCGGAGGAACAGATGCAGATCATGGAAAACATGATCACCCAGCGCGTGGATGCCATCTGTATCGTTCCCTCCAGTTCCCAGGGACTCATCCCCGTTCTGCGCAAGGCAGAAAGGGCAGGAATTCCCGTGATCAACCTGGACACCAGCTTTGATGCCGAGGCCATCAAGGCGGCGGGGCTCAAGCCCATTCCGTTCATCGGAACCGACAACTACTACGGCGCACAGATCGCCGGCTGGTTCGCGCTTTCCCTGCTGGGAGCCGATGGTGAAGTGGCAATCCTCACCGGGATTTCCGGCCAGAAGAACGCTGCAGATCGCCGCAACGGTTTCTACGAAGTGGTTTCCAAGTGGCCCAACATCAAGGTGGTCGCGGAACAAACCGCCAACTGGGAAGTGGAACAGGGCTACAACGTTTCGCAGAACATCATCCAGGCCAACCCCAACCTGGAACTTATCTTCGCCAGCAACGACAACATGGGGCTCGGTGCGCTGCGTGCGGCGCAGGAAGCTGGCAAGGATATCACCGTGATTGGTTACGACGCGATTCCTGCCGCACTCGACGCGGTTGCCAACGGAACGTTTGCGGGAACCATCGCGCAATTCCCCGCGGAAATGGGAATCATGGGCGTGCAAACGGCCGTGAAGCTTTCCAACGGCGAAAGTGTGCCCGAGTACATCCAAACCGGTTCCAAGTTGATTTACATGGCCAACGTGGAATGGTTCCAGGAGTACCTGGCGCAGTTCGAATGATCGCATGAACGATTCTTCCCCCGGCGTTCCCGCCGGGGGATTTCCCCTTTTTTGGAGGTGCACATGAAAGACCTGGTGTTTTCCATCGATTTGGGAACCATGGGTGTGAAATGCTCCCTGGTGGATTTCGAAGCAAAGGTGCACATGGTAGCGTACCGTGAATATCCCATCCTTTCTTCCGTGCCCGGACAGGCCGAGCAGCAGCCTTCCCGCTGGTGGGACGGCATCGTTTCGGCATGCGCGGAGATGGAAGAAAAAAGCCCGGGGATGCTGTCGCGAGTTGCCGCGATCGGCATCTGTGGGCAGATGCACACGCACGTCTACCTGGACCAGAGCGATGTGCCCATGGGAAACGCGCTGACCTGGATGGACCAGCGAAGCGAAGGGGTGATCCGCGAGTGGAAACAAGCGGGCGTGGAGAAAGAGCTTTTCGAGGAAACCTGGAACGCACCCACCACAACCTACACCGCGCCCCAAATCATTTGGACCAAGGCGAACCGTCCCGAGGTCTATGCCAAAACGCGAAGCGTCTTGCTGGCAAAAGATTTCGTCAAGTTCCTCCTGACGGGCAACAAGGTCACCGACCCTTCGGATGCTTCCGGAACCGCGCTGTACGATGTACGAAACAAGCGCTGGTCGTCCCGGGCATTCGAGTTGGCCGGTATTGATCCAAAATGGTTTCCCCCCGTGCAACCCTCTGCCCAAGTGATGGGAAGCCTGACAGCGCAGGCAGCCAAGCAGCTGGGAATGGCGCAAGGCACTCCCGTGGTCAACGGTGGTTCTGACCATGCAGTGGCGGAAATCGGTTCCGGCATGCTTGTTTCCGGGACCGTTTCGTGTATCCTGGGCACGGCAGGAGTGGTTGCGGGGTGCGTGCAAGAACCTGTGAAAGACCGCAAGAAGCGCGTGATGTGTTGGGCCTATCCTTTGGAAGGGTACTGGGACATGCTGGGTGTGACCCAAACCGCTGCGTCCAGCCTTACCTGGTTCCGAAACACTTTCGACCCGAAGGCAGACGAAAAGGTGTTCGAAGACTATTCCCAGCAGGCTGCTACCGTGGAGCCGGGCTCCGAGGGTTTGGTGTTCCTCCCCTACCTCATGGGAGAACGCACCCCGCATTGGAACCCACAGGCCCGCGGGGTTTTCTTCGGCATGCAGATGAAACACACCCGTGCCCATTTCGTCCGTGCGATCATGGAAGGTGTGGCCTTTTCGCTGAAGGAATGCCTGGACGTGATGGTGGAAGGAGGGCTGGAATTCGACAGCCTGTGCCTCATGGGTGGAGGTTCGAAAAGTGAAACCTGGAGCCGGATCCTTGCCGATACGCTGCAGCGCACGGTGAAAACCCTACAAAACGCCGACCCGGGTTCCACGGGGAACCTCGTGCTTTCGTTGCTGGCACTGGGCGAACTGCACGATCCCACGGAGGCGAGCAAGTGGATAGGCTTCGACAAAAGCCAAGCGCCGCATCCCGAACGCTTTGCCCCCTACGAGAAGAATTTTCAAACATACAAGTCCATTTACCGGCAAACCCGCGAGTTCATGGGTGACACGAAGGAGGAACAATGAGCACAAAACCCTTTTGCATGCAAATCTTGAACGCCTGCCACCGGATGGAAGATCGTGGCATGACCGTTGGGACATGGGGAAACATCAGCGTCCGCGTGGATGAAAACCATTTCCTGATTACTCCCAGCGGAATGAGTTACGGTTCCCTTCAAACCCAGGATATGGTGATGATCGATATGCAGGGAAACATCGTGGAGGGAAATCGGAAGCCCAGCATCGAAAACGGGCTGCATCGGGGCGTGTACATGGCGCGGAAGGATGTGGGCGCCGTGATCCACACGCACCCGCAGTTTTCTACGGCTTTTGCCATTGCCCGCAAGGAAATCCCAGCGGTTTCCGAGGAACTGGTGCAAATCATCGGTGAAGGAGTGAAATGTGCCCGATACGCCCTTCCTGGCACGGAAGAGCTTGCCCAGAACGCCGTGGAAGCATTGGGGAATCGCAACGCGGTGCTGGTGGCCAACCACGGCGCGGTTTGCGTGGGAAGCGACCTGGACACCGCCTTCATCGTGGCGGAAGTGCTGGAAAAAGCGGCCCGCACCATCATCTACGCCAACATCGTCGGGGAACCTTTCGTGATCCCCCACGATGATTGCATGGCCATGCAAGACTTCGTGGCCCACAAGTACGGGCAGCGCTAACCCTACTTTTCTTCCGCGTACTTTTCCAGCAAGCAAACCAGGGCTTTCTCGATTTTTAGTGCCTGCGGAACATCCTTGCAGCGATCGTATTCCTCCACCAGGGACACGATCGCCGCGAGGTCATGCGCGGAAAAGCGATCTTTCAACCTGTCAATTTCTGCAAAAAGTGCTTCGCGATTGCTTTCCATTTTCTTCCTTTCTTTTCGGGCCAACACTTCGGTATGACCTTGCTTGGAAACCGTGGA
>ERZ795053.1675-NODE-1675-length-27835-cov-7.173290_pt1 | contig 27835 bp, 27 predicted proteins | sample MGYA00375137_ERZ795053 | MGnify/ENA primary metagenome ERZ795053 (study PRJEB30182, sample SAMN05720284) | activated sludge metagenome | isolation source: Anaerobic digester | place: Hong Kong | collected 2014-12-17 ...
GGCCCTGCTGGTGCTGGTGCTGGCCCTGCTGGCGGACCTCTGGCTACTCTACCGCTCCCCCTCAGGCATGCAAGCCACCCGGCGCACGTTGGAACGCTGGTCGAACGGCGATGAGAACCCGGTCTCCATCCTGCTGCGCAGCGGCTACCCCATGCCGGTCCAAGTACGCGTGCTCGATGAACTGCCGGTGCAGTTCCAGCGGCGCGACCTGGTGTTCGAAGGGGCGCTGGCGCCGTGGGGCGAACGCACCTTCGACCATACCGTGCGGCCCGTGGAACGGGGCGTGTACCGCTACGGTGCCGTGAACGTCTTCGTACGCACCGCGCTCGGGTTGGCCGAACGCCGCTTCGTGCTGGACCGGGACCGGGAGATCGCCGTGTACCCGGCCTACCTGGAATTGCGGAAGTACGAACTGCTCGCCATCAGCGACCGGCTCACCCTGGCGGGCATCAAGCGGGTGCGGCGCGTGGCCCAGCATGCCGAGTTCGAGCGGGTGCGTGACTACGTGCAGGGCGATGACCGGCGCACGGTGAACTGGAAGGCCACCGCCCGCCGGGGAAGGCTGATGGTGAACCAGTACCAGGACGAAAAGGCCCAGCAGGTGGTCTCCCTCATCGACCTGGGGCGGGTGATGAAGATGCCCTTCCGTGGGCTCAGCCTGCTGGACCACGCGATCAACGCGAGCCTGGTGCTCAGCAGCATCGCCATGCACAAGGAGGACAAGGCCGGGCTGATCACCTTCAGCGACACCGTGCGCGACGTGCTGCCCCCGTCCCGCCAGCGTGTTCAGATGCGGCGCATCCTGGAGACCCTCTACGCCCAGGATACCGATCACCGGGAGACCGACATGGAGGCGGTGTACGGGGCGGTGCGCCGCCAGCTCTCCCAGCGCAGCCTGCTCATGCTGTACACCAACTTCGAGTCGCTCGGGGCGTTGCGCAGGCAGCTTCCCTACCTCCAGCGGCTCGCCCGGCATCACCTCGTGGTGGTGGTCTTCTTCCTGAACACCGAGCTGGACGACGACCTGAAGGAACGGGCCGGGGACCTGGGCGACGTCTACCGGGGCACCATCGCACGCAAGTACGTGCACGAGAAACGCCTGATCGTGCGCGAGCTGGAGCGCCACGGCCTCATCGCGTTGCTCGTGCGCCCGGAGCAGCTCACGGTCCGGGTGATCAACGAGTACCTTCGGATCAAGGCCCGAGGCCTGATCTGAAGCCATGGAACACCGCTCCCAGCACACGGTGACCGCCATCCTGGACGGCGCCCCCTACACCACCCGCATCTCGGCGGAAGGACATGACCTCCTGGCGGACGAGCCCACCGATGTGGGCGGCGCCGACCTGGGTCCCCGCCCCCACGACCTGCTCTGCGCCTCGCTGGCCGCCTGCACCGCCATCACCCTGCGCATGTACGCCGCCCGGAAAGGCTGGCCGCACGGGTCCATCCGGGTCACGGCGGAACTGGACCGCACCAGTGCCAACGGCAAGGTCGAGAGCCGCTTCACCCTGAAGGTGGGGCTGCCGGAAGAGCTCGACGACGACCAGCGCGCACGCATGCTGCAGATCGCCACGCACTGTCCGGTGCACCGTACCTTGGAGAATCCCATCCACCTGAAGGCCGAACTGACATGAGCGACCAGCAGCACCGCGACTATTCGAACGACGCCATCACCGTGCACTGGCACCCGGAGAAGTGCATCCACTCGGGCAACTGCGTACGTGGACTACCCGGCGTGTTCGACACGAAGCGGAGGCCCTGGATCGACGTGAACGGCGCCGATGCCGACCGTGTGCAGGCCCAGGTGGAACGCTGTCCGAGCGGAGCGCTCAGCGCCACGCGGAAGGGCGCGGAGATCGCGCAGACCGCGCAGGGACCCGAGGTGGAGGTGAGCGCGAACGGCCCGCTGCTGCTGAAAGGCACCTGCCTGGTGAAGCATGCGGACGGGCGCACGGAGACGCGCGAGAAGGTCACCGCGTTCTGTCGTTGCGGGTCCTCCTCGAACAAGCCCTACTGCGATGGGACCCACCGCAAGGTGGACTTCTCCGGCTGAGCACCGCGCCGTTCGTGGATCGGCACCCGGCGTCGCACGGGAGGTCCCCTACCTTTGTACCGACACCTTGGACCCCGAGCGGAGATGATGATCGTTCAGGACCCGGACCGGGTCGTGCTCAGTGCGGCGCAGAAGGCGCGGAAGATCAACCAGGACAACGACCTGTACGGCACCTTCGCCGAGATCGGGGCGGGCCAGGAGACCGTGCGGCAGTTCTTCCGTGCGGGAGGCGCGAGCAACACCATCGCGAAAGCGATGAGCGCGTACGACAAGGACTTCAGCAATGCGATCTACGGGCCGGAGCCTGGCAACCGCTTCGTGTGCGAAAGCCGGCTCATGAACATGCTTCGGCATGAGTACGGCCTGATCACCGAACGCCTCTCCCGCGCCGACCACCCCACCAAGAAGTTCTTCACCTTCGCGAACACGCTGGCCACCAGCACGTTCGAACGCCCACACAGCGGGCACGGCTGGATCGGTGTGCGCTTCCAGACCGCACCGGAACGCCCCACCAACGATGTCATCATCCATGTCCGGCTGCACGATCCGGACATCAGTCTGCAGCAGGAGAACCTGGGCGTGCTGGGCGTGAACCTGCTCTTCGGTTGCCTCTTCCACCACAACGATCCGCATGAGGTGATGAGCGGGCTCTACGACAACGTGAGCCGGCACGTGGTGGAGATCGACATGATCCAGATGAACGGGCCGGACTTCCAGCAGGTGGACAACCGCCTGTTGAGCCTGCAGCTCGTGAAGCGCAACTTCACCGATGCGGTGATCTTCGGCCCGGACGGGCAGAACCTGCAGGCAAGCAACGTCCTGTACAAGAAGAACATCCTGGCCATCCGCGGCAGTTTCCGCCCGGTCACCAAGGTGAACATCGACATGATCATGAACGGCTACAACATGTTCATCCGCGAACAGCGGGTGGAGCGTAGCCAGTTGCAGGTGCTGTTCGAGATCACCCTGAGCAACCTGCGCGCCGACACCGGCGACGTGGACGAAAAGGACTTCATCGACCGGGCGGACATCCTGTGCTCGCTGGGCCAGACCGTGTTGATCAGCAACTACCAGGAATACTACAAGCTGGTGGAATACTTCAGCCGCTACACGCGCGGCCGCATGGGACTGATCATGGGCGTGAACAACCTGATCGACGTCTTCGACGAGCGCTACTACCGCCACCTGAACGGGGGCATGCTCGAGGCCTTCGGCATCCTGTTCACGCGCGACCTGAAGATCTACGTGTACCCCAGCAAGCCCACGGCCGACGACGAGTTGATGACCACGGTGAACATGCCCGTGCATCCCCGCCTGCGGCCGTTGTACGACTACCTGTTGAACAACAAGCGGCTGGTGGACATCGAGAGCTTCGACCCCAACGTCCTGCACATCTTCAGTCCGGAAGTGCTGCGGATGATCCGCTCGGGGGAAGCCGGATGGGAGGAAATGGTGCCCCCCTACGTGGACACGATGATCAAGGAGAACCGGTTGTTCGGCTATCGCGCAGCCGGCGAAACACGGTCGAAGGCCGGGAAGGCCGGGGCCAAGGCCTGACTCAGGCCTCCACCTCCACCTGCAGGATCCGCTTCACGGCCTCCACCGTGAGGTCCACCTCCTCCACCGTGTTGAAGCGGCTGAAGGAGAACCGCACGTTGGTGCCGGGCACGTCCGGAGCAAGCGCCCCGAGGACATGGGAACCCGTGTTGCTTCCACTGCTGCAGGCGCTGCCGCCACTGGCCGATATGCCTTCGATGTCCAGGTTGTAGAGCATCATCTCCCCGCGGCCGTCATCCGGGAACCTCACGCTGAGCACCGTATACAGGCCGTCCGGACCCGGATCGCCGTTGAACACGACGCCCGGCACCTCGCCGCGCAGGCGGTCCATCATCCGGGTCTTCAGGGCCTGCACGTGCTCCATGTGCCCTTCCAGGTCCTCGTAGGCCAGCTCCAGGGCCTTGGCCATGCCAATGATGCCGTAGAGGTTCTCGGTACCTCCGCGCATGTTCCGCTCCTGGCTGCCGCCCTGTAACATGGGCTTCAGCCCGGTGCCGGCCCGCATGTACAGGAAGCCGATGCCCTTGGGCCCATGGAACTTGTGCGCCGACGCCACGATCAGGTCCACCGGCAACTCTTGCAGGTCGAACCGATAGTGCCCCATGGTCTGCACGGTATCGCTGTGGAAGAGCGCGCCATGCTTCCGGCACAGGGAACCCACGGCATGCAGGTCGATACGAGTACCCACCTCGTTGTTGGCATGCATCAGTGACACGAGCGCCTTCCGTCCCTCCGTGGCCAGGCCGGCCAACAGTTCCTCCAGGTGGGCCATGTCCACATGACCCTGCCCGTCCAACCGTACCAGGTGTGCCCGTGCCTGGCCGGAGGCGTCGATCTCCTTCACGGTATGTTCCACCGCATGGTGCTCGATCGGCGAGGAGATGATGTCGGTGACGCCCAGGTCCCTCACGGCACATCGGATGGCCATGTTGTCCGCCTCGGTGCCGCAGCTGGTGAAGATGATCTCGCCGGGGGAACAGTTCAGCAGACCGGCCACCGTACGTCGCGCCTGTTCAATGGCAGACCGGGTCTTCCGGCCGTGCGCATGGATGCTGGACGGGTTGCCGAAATGCTCGGTGAGGAAGGGCATCATGGCCTCCACCACACGCTGGTCCAGCGGTGTGGTGGCGGCATTGTCGAAGTAGATCCGGGACATGGTGCAACGGCGCGCCATCTGCGGCGCGGCGCCGCGAATTTAGGCCCCTCCGGCGGTGGTGCCCGCCAGTTCGGTCAGCTCGCTCATGATCCCACGCGCCAGCTCGTCCGCCCGCTCCGGTGAGCCGGCCTCGGCGTAGATGCGCACGATGGGCTCGGTATTGCTCCGGCGCAGGTGCACCCACTCGTTCCCGAACTCGATCCGCAGACCGTCCACCGTGCTGTGGGGCCGGTCCCGGTACCGCTCCTGCATGGCATCCACCAGGGCTTGCACGTCCATGTCAGGCGTCAGCTGCACCTTGTTCTTGCTGATGAAATAATCCGGGTAGCTGCGCCGCAGGTCGGAAACGGTGCCCCCACGCCGGGCCAGCAGCGTCAGGAAGAGGGCGATGCCAGCCAGGGCATCACGGCCGTAATGCAGCTCGGAGAGGATCACCCCGCCGTTCCCTTCCCCTCCGATCGGGGCCTCGACCTCCTTCATCCGCTCCACCACGTTCACCTCACCCACCGCGCTGGCATGGCGTCCGCCTCCATGGCGTTCGGCGATGTCGTCCAAGGCCCGCGTGCTGCTCAGGTTGCTCACCGTATCGCCCGGGCGGTGGGCCAGCACATGGTCGGCACAGGCCACGAGGGTGTATTCCTCGCCGAACAGGCTGCCATCCTCGCAAACCAGTGCCAACCGGTCCACATCAGGGTCCACGGCGATGCCCAGATCGGCCTTGTGCTTCACCACCATGTCGCACAGGTCCTTCAGGTTGGCGGGCAGGGGTTCCGGATCGTGCGCGAACCGGCCGGTGGGCGAGCAATTGATCTCGATCACTTCCAGCACTCCCAGGGCGGTGAGCAGGGCAGGCACCGCCTCGCCTCCCACGGAATTCACGGCGTCCACGACCACCCGGAGCCTTCTTTCCTGGATTGCCGGAACATCGACGAGGTCCGGCAGGCCAAGGATGGCGTCGATGTGGCGGCGCGTCCATCCTCCCTGTTCCCGGACATGTCCAAGGGCTTCCACCGGGGCGAAGTCCAGGTCACCCTCCTCGGCGATCCGCAACACTTCGGCACCGTCCCTGGCGCTGATGAACTCGCCCCGGCCATTGAGCAGCTTCAGGGCGTTCCAGTTCACCGGGTTGTGGCTGGCGGTCAGGATGATGCCGCCCAGGGCCTTTTCTCCGGTCACCGCCAGTTCCACGGTGGGCGTGGTGGCCAGGTCCAGGTCCACCACCTCGAAGCCCATGCCCACGAGGGTACCCCGCACCAGGTCACGCACCAGCGGTCCACTGGGCCGGGCATCCCGGCCGAGCACGACACGCCTCGCGGCGCCGGGGTCCGCCTGCCTCAGCAGGAACGTTCCGAAGGCGGCCGTGTATAGGACCACATCAGGCGGTGTGAGCCCCTGGCCGGGTGCTCCACCCAGCGTGCCACGGATACCGGAGATCGATCGGATGAGGGTCATTCCAAGGGAGCTTTTCTGGGACCGCAAAGGTACCCTTTGGCGAAGGCCTGGTAGGGTCGGTGGGGCCCGGCGGACATCAACCGGGGATCGTGGACGAAGGCCCCGTGGATCGTGGAGATCCTTGTGAAAAGCGCATGCCGGTCCCAAGCGCGCCGTGCCACCACCCCTTAACTTTGTGGACAACAGCGAAAGCACCCTCCATGAACGAAGGCCACCTACCCTTCTCGGACCGAGAGGACGACCAGCAGGACTGTGTCCAGCGGTATGAGGACATGCTCAGCCGGAACGACCTCTGCTTCTTCGATGTCGAGGAGTTCGAGCTCATCATCGACCACTACCTGGACGGCAGTGAGCCCCGGAAGGCGCAACAGGTGCTCGTGTTCGCTCACCGACAGCACCCCGGCTCGGTGAACCTGCTGTTCTGTGAGGCCAACATCATGTTGGGCATGGGCAAGCTCAACCGGGCGCTGGAGGTGCTGGACGCCATCGAGAAGCTGGAGCCGTTCAACGAGGAGGTGCACCTGCAGAAGGCCGGCATCTTCGGGCAGTTGCGCAACTACCGCAAGGCCATCGATCACTACCGGAAGGCCATCGGACTTGCCGACGAGGGGCTGGACGACATCTACCTGGACCTGGCCTTCGAACACGAGAACTGCGAGGAGTTCGACGAGGCCATCGGCTGCCTCCAGAAGGCCTTGGAACTGAACCCGGAGAACGAGGCGGTGCTCTACGAGCTGGCCTACTGCTACGACCTGGCCGGAGCGGACGCGGCGAGCATCGCCTTCTTCCGAAGGTTCACCAATGACAACCCCTATTCCTTCGTCGCCTGGTACAACCTGGGCAATGCCCTGGCCAGGGAGGAGCGTTCGGAGGAGGCGCTGGATGCGTTGGACTACGCGATCGCCATCGATGAGCGGTTCAGTTCCGCCTACTTCAGCAAAGCGCGGGTGCTGCTGCAACTGGGCCGGTACGCGGAAGCCGTGGAGTGTTATCGCGAGACCCTGGCGTTCGATGGTCCTCAGGCCATCACCTTCAGCTACATCGGTGAGTGTTTTGAGAAGATGGAGGCCTATGACCAGGCCCTGATCCATTACGACAAGGCCCTGGCCTTGGAACCGGAATGGGTGGACGCCTGGGTGGGCAGGGGCGTGGTGAAGGATGTGCAGGGCCGCGTATCGGAGGCCGTCAGCGATCTGGAGCAGGCCGTGCGTCTGGCCCCGGAACACGCGGACGCCTGGTACTACCTGGCCAACGCGCTGGCACGCCGCACCGACTATGCCCCGGCCCTGGCGGCCTACACCCGGTGCAATACCATCGACCCATCCTATTTGGACGGATGGTTGGACCATGCCGACCTCCTGCTGCAGATCAAGGGGCCGGAAAGCGCCCTGGCGAAGCTGCGCGAGGCGGAGATCGTCCACAAACTGAACGCCCGGTTCCGTTACCGCCATGTGAGCTACCTGCTGCGTGCAGGCAGGACACAACGTGCCCTGCTCGAACTCGAGGAGGCGCTGATGGTCGACCATTCGGCACACCAGGAACTGCTGACGCACTATCCGGAAGCGGCCAACATGCCGCAGGTCGTCCATTTGCTCGACCTTTACCGGCGATGAACTTCGATCTGACCCACATCCCCGTGCGGAGCAGCCGGCCGCGCGAAGAGGGGCTTACCATGGTCATGGACAAGGGGCTTTCCCTGCGCCAGGCCGAGGACCTGGTGGAAGGCAGCGGCGATCTCGTGGACCTGGTGAAGCTCGGTTTCGGCTCCTCCTTCGTGATGCCGAAGCTCAAGGAGAAGATCACGATGTACCGCGATGCGGGCATCCGGGTGTACCTCGGTGGCACCTTGTTCGAGGCCTTCGTGGCGCGGGGCGCGTTCAATGACTACCGCAAGCTGGTGGACAAGCTGGGCCTGGACCTGGCGGAGGTCTCCGACGGTTCGGTGTCCATTCCCCACGATGACAAGTGCCGCTACATCAGCACCCTGGCCAAGGACGTCACGGTGCTCTCCGAGGTCGGGTCCAAGGAGTCGGGCATCCTGATCAGCCCGGCCAAGTGGGTGCGCATGATGCAGACCGAACTGGAGGCCGGCAGCTGGAAGGTGATCGCCGAGGCCCGCGAGAGCGGAACGGTAGGCATCTACCGACCGAGCGGTCACGCGCACACCGCCCTGGTGAACCGGATCCTGGCCAAGGTGCCCGGTGAAAGCATCCTGTGGGAAGCCCCGATGAAGGCCCAGCAGGTCTGGTTCATCAAGCAACTGGGGGCCAACGTGAACCTGGGCAACATCGCCGCCGAAGAGGTCATCGCGCTGGAGACCCTGCGCCTGGGACTGCGAGGCGACACCTTCTTCGAGTACCTGCCCGAGGACGTGGCCGAGAAACTGCGGCAGACCCCGCCCAAGCCCAAGAAAGCCTGAACGATGAAGGAGATCTCCGCAAAGGACCTCCACGCCATGCGTGAGCGTGGTGATGCACTGCAGCTGATCGATGTGCGTGAACCCGAGGAGGCGGAGCTCTGCTCCATCGGAGGGGAACTGATCCCCATGGGTGAGGTGGTGGACCGCCTGGACGAGGTGCGGAAGGACATGCCCGTGGTCCTGCACTGCCGGAGCGGCAAACGAAGCGCCGCGGTCATCGATGCGTTGTCGTCCCGCTATGGCTTCGACAACCTCATCAACCTGCAGGGTGGCATCCTGGCCTGGGCACAGGAGGTGGACCCCACCTTGGATTGCGGCTGAGGCCATGGACGTGCGCGAACGGGTGAAGCTCTTCCTGAAGGGCATGGCCATGGGGGCGGCCGATGTGGTGCCCGGCGTGTCCGGCGGCACCATCGCCTTCATCTCCGGCATCTACGAGGAACTGCTGGCCTCCATCCGGGCGCTCGGTCCAGACACCCTGGCCGTGCTCCGCGCGCAGGGTCCCGCAGCCGCCTGGCGCCAGTTCAACGGAGGCTTCCTGCTCACGCTCGTGGCCGGCATCGCCACCAGCGTGCTCCTCCTGGTCCGGCCCATCACCTGGTTGCTGGAACACCAACCCGTGCTGATCTGGAGCTTCTTCTTCGGCCTCATCGCGGCCAGCGTCCTCGTCTGCGGCCGCCTGGTGAAGCACTGGACCGTGGGCCCGCTCGTGGGCCTGGTGCTCGGTGCGGGTGCGGCCTATGCGGTGGGCGTGCTCCATGCCGGCAATGGCTCGGACAGCCTGTGGTTCTACTTCCTGGCGGGCGCCATCGCCATCTGCGCCATGATCCTGCCCGGCATCAGCGGTTCCTTCATCCTGCTGCTGTTGGGCGCCTACGGGCCGGTGATGGAGGCCGTGAAGTCCTTCGACCTGGTGGTCGTGGGTACCGTGGGCCTCGGCGCCATCCTTGGGCTCATGTCCTTCAGCCGCCTGCTCACCTGGATGTTCCAGCGCCACCACGACCTTACCGTGGCCACCCTGTCCGGTTTTCTGCTGGGCTCCCTGAGCATCGTGTGGCCCTGGAAGGAGGTGCTGAGCCTGCGCACCGTGCATGCCGGACGGCCGGACGAGCACCTGGAACCCTTCCTGCGCCGCAACGTCCTGCCCGGGGATTATTCCACCATCACGGAGCTGGATGCGCAGCTGGGCGTGGTGGACAAGGACCCACACCTGCTGGGTGCCATCGTGCTGGCCGTGGTCGGTGCCGCCCTGTTGCTGGGCCTGGAGCGGCTCGGGGCCGACCGCGCATGAGGATCTTCGGGCTCATCGGTGAACGCCTGGGCCACTCCCTGAGCCGGGAGCTGTTCGAGGAGCGCTTCCACCGGGAGGGCCTGCACGACCACCACTACCGCCTGTTCGAACTGGAGCATGTGGAGCAGCTCACCGACCTGCTGCGCGACTACCCGGACCTCGCGGGGCTCAACGTCACCATCCCCTACAAGCGCTCCGTGATGCCCCTGCTCGACGCGGTGGACCCGCTGGCCGCCGCCGTGGGCGCCGTGAACACCATCGCCATCCGGGATGGTCGCACCACGGGGTACAACACCGATGTCATCGGTTTCCGGGAGGCGCTGCTGGAGCTCATCGGCGAGGAACGGCCGCGTGCGCTGGTGCTGGGCGGAGGTGGCTCCAGCCGGGCGGTATCGCATGTCCTGCGCGGGTTGCGCATCCCGCACCGGGTGGTGAGCCGCAGCCGGGAGCATGGCGACCTGACCTGGGACCAATTGGACCGCACCGTGCTCGGTGCCTGCCCTCTCCTGGTGAACACCACCCCACTGGGCATGCACCCCGACACGGACTCACGCCCTCCGCTGCCCTATGAACACCTCGGGACGCAACACCTCCTGTTCGACCTGGTCTACAACCCGGAGGAGACGGCCTTCCTGCGTGCAGGCAGGGAACGCGGGGCACGGGGCTTGAACGGGCTGGGCATGCTGAAGGCCCAGGCCGAGGCCGCCTGGCGCATCTGGAACGGCTGAAGGCTCAAAGACCAAGCCGCTCGCCCACCCGGTAGGCGTTGCGGTCCGGCGCGTTGCGCGAGACCAGCTCGGCCACGAACCCGGCCGTGAACAGCTGCACCCCGATGATCATGGCGGTGAGCGCCACGAAGAACAGCGCCTGATCGGTGACCAGGGCCGTGGGCTGGTGCAGGACGAAGAGCGTCCACAGTTTGCTGCCCACCACCCACGCCGCGGCCACCAGGCCGAGCACGAACATCAGCGTGCCCAGCGCCCCGAAGAAGTGCATGGGCTTGCGCCCGAAGCGGAACACGAAGGCGATCGTGAGCAGGTCCAGGAAGCCGTTGATGAAGCGGTCCAGCCCGAACTTGGTGGTGCCATACTTGCGCGGGTGGTGCTTCACCACCTTTTCTCCGATCTTCCGGAAGCCTTCCTTGCTCGCGATGAAGGGGATGTAGCGGTGGCGTTCCCCGTACACCTCGATGTGCTTCACCACCTCGCCCCGGTAGGCCTTCAGCCCGCAGTTGAAGTCGTGCAACTTCACCCCGGACATGCGGCGCGTGGCCCAGTTGAACAGCTTGGTGGGCAGGGTCTTGCTCAGCGGGTCGTAGCGCTTCTTCTTCCAGCCGCTCACCAGGTCGTAACCCTCCTCCCGCACCATGCGGTACAGGCCGGGGATCTCGTCCGGATCGTCCTGCAGGTCGGCGTCCATGGTGATGACCACCGCCCCCGAGGCAGCCTCGAAGCCTGCGTTCAGCGCCGGGCTCTTGCCGTAGTTGCGCCCGAACCGGATCCCCTTCACCCGGGCGTTCGCCGTGCGCAGCCGCACGATCTCGTCCCACGACCCGTCGTTGCTGCCATCGTCCACCAGCACCACCTCGTAGTCCAGTCCCATGTCAGTGGCCACACGATGCACCCGGTCCACGAGCTCGGGCAGCGACTCGCGCTCGTTGTACAAGGGGATCACCACGCTGAGGTCCATGGCCGAAAGATCGGCATTGACCGAACAATGGCGTACTTCCGATGCGGAAAGCGGAGGCCCCGTGCCCTACCTTTGTGCCGGGGCAAGTCCTGCACGACCAGCTCCCGCTGAACCCCCCAGGTCCGGAAGGAAGCAAGGGCAGGCGGTCGTAGCGGTGCGATGTGGGTCGCTTGCCCCACTTTTTTTGCCCTTCCCCCCGACCTTTGTCCCCCATGGAACGGAAAGTGGTGCTGGTCACCGGTGGCTCCAGTGGTCTTGGCAGGGCCATCTGCAGCAGGTTGGGGGCGCAAGCGGGCTACACGGTCTACGGCACCAGCCGGAAGGAAGGGAGTGGCGAGGGCTTCACCCTGCTGCGCATGGACGTGACCGATGAGGCCTCCGTGCAGGCCGCCGTGCAGCAGGTCCTGGCCGCCGAGGGCCGCATCGACGTACTGATCAACAACGCCGGCCAGGGCATCCAGGGGGCCATCGAGGACGTGACGCCGGACATGGCGGCACGCATCTTCGACACGAACCTGTTCGGCATCCTGCGCACCTGCCGGGCCGTGCTTCCGGGCATGCGCGAGCGCGGTTCGGGCCTCATCCTGAACGTGAGCAGCCTGGCCGCCAACTTCGGCCTTCCCTTCCGCGGCCTGTACAGCGCCACCAAGGCCGGTGTGGACCGGGTCTCCGAGGCCCTGCGCATCGAAACGGAACCGCTGGGGGTGAAGGTGGTCGTGGTGCAACCCGGCGAGTTCAACACCAGTACCGACGCCAACCGGATGCGCCCGCCCGCCGTGGGCGAAGCCTACCGGAAGCGCTACGACCGGGCCATGGAACTGCTCGGGAGCAGCCTCCATTACAGCCGGGATCCCGACGAATTCGCAAGGTTGGTGCAACGCATCATCGAAAGCCCCCGGCCACGGCCGCTGTACCGCGCTGCCAAAGGGCTGCAGGCACTTTCCGTGCACGTCCGCCATTGGCTTCCCCTTCGCTGGTTCGAGCGCATGCTGGCCCGGCACTACGAATAGGCGGGGCTTACCTTTGCCACGATCAACAGACCATGAAGTTCTTCATCGACACCGCCAGCCTCGAGCAGATCCGTGAAGCCCACGCCCTGGGCGTGCTCGACGGCGTCACCACCAACCCGTCGCTCATGGCCAAGGAAGGCATCAGCGGCGAGGAACGCATCATCCAGCACTACATCGACATCTGCGAGATCGTGGACGGTGACGTGAGCGCCGAGGTGATCGCCACGGACTTCGAGGGCATCGTGCGGGAGGGCGAACGCCTGGCCGCGCTCCATCCGAACATCGTCGTGAAGGTGCCCATGGTGCGCGACGGCGTGAAGGCGATCAAGCACTTCTCCGGCAAGGGCATCAAGACCAACTGCACGCTGGTGTTCAGTGCCGGTCAGGCCCTGCTGGCCGCCAAGGCCGGAGCCACGTACGTTTCTCCCTTCATCGGCCGGCTGGACGACATCAGCACGGACGGCGTGGGCTTGATCGAGCAGATCCGCACGATCTATGACAACTATGGCCTGGGCACGGAGATCCTGGCGGCAAGCATCCGCCATCCGATGCACATCATCCAGTGTGCCGAGGTCGGCGCCGACGTGGCCACCTGCCCCCTGAGCGCCATCCTGGCCCTGTTCGACCATCCGCTCACGACCATCGGACTGGAGAAGTTCCTGGCCGACCACCGCAAGGCCCAGGCGGCGAAGGTCTGAGGCATGCTGCTGGAGATCCATCCCAAGGACCCGCAACCCCAGCGCATCCGGCAGGTGGTGGAACTGCTGGACAAGGGCGGGGTGGTGGTGTGCCCCACGGACACGGTGTACGCCTTCGTATGCAGTGCCCATCAGTCGCGTGCGGTGGAGCGCGTGGCGGCCCTGAAAGGGGTGCGGCCGGAAAAGGCCGAGCTCTCGCTCATCTGCCGGGACCTGGGGCAGCTTTCCCTCTATGCGCGCAGCGTGGATACGCCCGCGTTCCGGATCATGAAGGCCGCCCTCCCCGGCCCCTTCACCTTCATCCTGAACGCCAGCGGAGAGATCCCAAAACTGTTCAAGAACAAGCGCCGGACCGTGGGGATCCGGGTGCCGGACCATCCGGTGCCGCTGGCCCTGGCCGAAGGACTTGGTCATGCCCTCGTGGCCACATCGGTGCACGATGCCGATTCCGTGCTGGAGCACACCTCCGATCCTCAGGTGGTGCACGAGCGCTTTGGCCATCAGGTGGACCTGGTGATCGATTCAGGGCCCGGAGGGTTGGAGGGCAGCACCGTCATCGACCTCACCAGCGGAACGCCGGAGGTGCTCCGCCAGGGAAAAGGTCCGGTGGAGGACCTATGGTAGGGCTTCCCGCAGCACCTGCCAGGCTTCGGGCAAGGCCTCGATGAGGTCCCCGGCCTGCATGGCGTCCATGCCATGGTCCCGCGCGGCCATGTCGCCGGCCAGGCCATGCAGCCATACCCCCAGCATAGCCGCAGCTGCAGCTGAAAGTCCTTGTGCACGCAGCCCGGTGAGCAGACCGGTAAGCACGTCGCCGCTGCCCCCCTTCGCCATGCCTGGGTTGCCCGTGGCATTGTGGAACGCATGTCCATCGGGCGTGCAGGTGGCCGTCCAGGCACCTTTGAGCACGAGGACCACCCCATGCCGGACCGCGAACTCCCGGGCCTTGTCCAGACGCTCCTGACCACTGTCCGAGCGACCGGCCAGGCGGTCGAACTCACCTGGATGCGGGGTCAGGATCGTGTCCTTGGGAAGAAAGCCGAGCCAGGTGGGGTTCTCGGCGAGCAGGTTCAACGCGTCCGCGTCCAGGACCAGGGGAACTGCCGCCTCCTGGATCAACAGCTTCAGCAGGCGGCCCGTATCCTCATGAGTACCCGCTCCGGGCCCCATGCCCATGGCCGTGAACGGTCCCAGGCCAGGCAGATGGGTCAGGTGGTCCGGTGAACCGTCGGGCAGGCACATGGCCTCGGGCGCGGTGGCCTGGAGGATGGGGAGGGCGTGACCCGGAACGGCCGAGGTGACCAGTCCGGCCCCACTGCGCAGGCACGCCCGCGTGGCCAGCACCGCTGCACCCACCCGCCCTCGCGCGCCGGCCAGGAGCAGGGCGTGACCATGATCGCCCTTGTGGTCAAAGGCACCGCGTTCCGGCAGCAACCGCCGGATATCGGGCAGTTCGAGCAGATGCTGACGAGCCCCCAGGGATCGGATGAAGGACTCGTCCAGCCCAATGGGCACCACCTTCCAACGCCCCGTCCACGGGGCCCATTCCCGCTGGAGAAGCACCGGCTTGGGGCATTGGAACGTGAGGGTGAGCCTTGCCCGGACCAGGACCTGACCGCGTTCAGGCGTGGCGCCGCCCGCCGGCATGCCCGAGGGCAGGTCCACGCTCACGATGGGAAGCCCCGTGGCGTTCATCGCTTCCGCAAAGGACGCGGCCCGGCCCTCCAACGGGCGTGTGAGGCCGGTTCCGAAGCCAGCGTCGATCAGCACATCACATCCGGAGGCATCGAGACCGGCGTCCGGGTCGAACACCTGCGGTAGCATGCCCGCGTCCCTCAACCGCTTCAAATTGGCCGTGAAGTCCTGGGACGTCCGCTCCACCTCCAAGGCGACCACCCGCACGGGGTATCCCTTCTGGTGCAGCGACCGGGCCGATACCAGACCGTCGCCGCCGTTGTTCCCCGGACCGCAGGCGATCAGGAAGGAGGTGCCGGCACCCTGCACCAGCGGGGACCGGAGCAGTTCCCCGGTGAAGGCATTCGCCGCCCGCTCCATCAGGTCCAGCGAAGCGATGGGCTCGTGGGCGATGGCGTGGGCATCGGCGGCCCGCATGGCGTCGGCATCGAGCACCTCCAGCATGGTCCGAAGATCGTACGAAGGGTTGAAAAAGCGGAAGCCCCCGTTTCCGGGGGCTTCCTCAGAGCCTTCGCTCCTCAGTAGCGGAGATCGCTTACTGGAAGTAGAAGTTGATGCCCAGGCTGGCACCGCTCACGCCGGTGTCCAGACCAAAGCTGCTCGCTTTGCCGGTCTCCTGCGTGTCGGTCTCCACGGCGGAACCGTTCCAGAACTCGGTGGTGGTCTCGCCGCTGCCCGTGCTGGCCAGCATCAGACCCCAGGTGTACTCACCGCTGATGGACACCTTGGGGGCGCAGAACCATTCGATGCCACCGAACACACCCAGGCCGAAGCCGAAGGTGGAACCGTTCTTCTCCTCGGTCACGCGGCTCACCGGATTGTCGGCGCTCACAGCGTTTCCGTACTCGTAGGTGGTCTTGGAGGAACCAAGAGCGACGTAGGCCTCAGCGCCGTACACACCCACCACGCGGGTGCTGCCGACACGCTTTTCGAGGCCGGCACCCAACACGATGTTGGTACCGCCCACTTTGGTCACGTCCTCCACGGTGTTGTCAGGGCTTCCCACCTGGGGAACCAGTTCGGTGGTCTTGTTGGACCCGAAGCCGATGCGCAGCTTGCCACGGTAGGCCGTGTTCGCGTCAACGAGCTTCTTGCCTTGGATGGCGAACCAGGGGTTGGCCCAGGTCAGTGCGGCACCGCCGTTGCTCGGGTTCCCGTTGAACAGGTTGCCGGCGTAGTTGAGCAGGGGTTGGGCATCGAAGGTGAGGCCCCAGTCCCCGTCTTGCGACAGCCAGTTCTCACCGCGGTTGCTGGTGATCTCACCCGTTTGGGCGGACACAGCGGACACGGCGAAGAGCGCTGCAGCGAACAGTACAGTCTTCTTCATGACGAACGTTTTGGTTTGACGTTTTCTTGGTTAGAGGTTGGTCGGCTCTTAGCGATCAAAGGTACCGGCCAAGCGCGGCAAAGTTATACACAGTCGACCCCGATATCAACAATTTTTTGTGAACTCGTCGTCGACCTTGCATCCTTCATCGAACCGGCCTGTGCATTGGTCCTTAGCAAAGTGCGGGCCAAAGGTAGAAAAGGGTCCGGATCCTCAAAGCGCACCACCACCCACACGGTCCACCAGCATGGGCACGAAGCGGAAGCGGCCGTGCTCGGTGCGCTGCACCGAGCCATCGGACGATCGCGTCACCCGGCACATCACCTGGCCGTCGCCTTCATCCACCGGCACCACGAGCACACCACCGGGCACGAGCTGTTCCACCAACGCGGGGGGCACGAACGGGGCTCCACAGGTCACCAGCACACGATCGAACGGGGCATGGGCCGCGGAGCCCAGGTAGCCATCCCCATAGAAGAGGTTCGCGCGTACACCCAGCTTCTCCAGGCGCCGCTTGGTGGCCAGGTACAAGGGCCGATGGCGTTCAATGGAGTACACCTTCGCACCCAGGGCGGCCAGCACCGCCGTCTGGTAGCCGCTTCCCGTGCCGATCTCCAGGACCTTCATGCCACGGGCCAGGCCCAGCAGCTCCGTCTGAAAGGCCACCGTGTAGGGCTGCGAGATGGTCTGACCGGAACCGATGGGAAAGGCGATGTCCTCGTAGGCCTTCTCCAGAAAGGCCGTGTCCTCGATGAACACATGCCGCTGGACCTTTCCGATGGCCTCGAGCACCTGCGGGTCCCCGATGCCACGCTTCTCCAGCGCCTGGACCAATTGGCGGCGCATCCCCTTCAACCGGTACTCCTCGGCGACCACTTTCATCAGGGTGCAAAAATACCCGCCCTCCCGGCTTCCGTTACTTTTGCCGGCCATGTCCGCCGCATTCGGAAGCATCGGGGTCCTGGGGGCCGGCCATCTGGGCCGCATCCACATCCAGCAACTGCAGGAACTGCCCGACTGGCACCTGGCCGGGTTCTACGACCCCGACCCGGCGAAGGTGGAGGCGATCCGGAGCGAGTTCGGCGCGCATGCCTTCCATAGTGTCGAAGAGCTCATCGACGCCTGTGGTTCGGTGGATGTGGTGACCCCCACCCTCTCGCATTTCGACCTGGCCTCGGCAGCCCTCGCGGCGGGCAGGCATGTGTTCATCGAGAAGCCACTCACCGAGACGCCGGCCGAGGCCCGCCGGTTGCTGGAACTGCGCGGCCCGCAAGGCCCTCGCGTCCAGGTCGGTCATGTGGAACGGTTCAATCCCGCCTTCCTGGCGGCTGCGCCACACCTCACCGGTCCCATGTTCATCGAGACCCACCGCCTGGCGCAGTTCAATCCGCGCGGCACCGACGTGAGCGTGGTCCTGGACCTGATGATCCACGACCTGGACATCGTGCTGCACGTGGTGAAGAGCGAGGTGGCCAGGATCAGTGCCAGTGGCGTGGCCGTGGTCAGCGACACCCCGGACATCGCCAATGCGCGGATCGAGTTCGCCAACGGCTGCGTGGCCAATCTCACGGCCAGCCGCATCAGCCTGAAGAACATGCGCAAAAGCCGCTTCTTCCAACGGGATGCCTACATCGCAGTGGACATGCTGGAGAAGTCCGCCGAGATCGTCCGCATGGGGCCGCCACAGGACGAACCGGACCCGTTCGCCATCAGCATAGACCTGGGGCAGGGCCGCGGTCATCGGGCCATCAGTTTCGACAAACCGGAAGTGCCGGCCATCAACGCCATCCGCGAGGAACTCCGGGCGTTCGGTGTGGCCGTATCGCAGGGAAGCGCGCCCGTGGTACCCCTGGAGGACGGTCTGAGGGCCCTGGAGACGGCCCATTTGGTCCTTGAGCAGGTCCAGCAACGCGCCTGATCCATACTACACGCCCGAACCATGCGTTCCACTGGAGAGACGATGATCCGCGCCCTGGGGTACGCGTGTGTGTTCCTGTTGTCGTTGCCGTCCTGCAAAAAGGACGACAAGGTCCCCTCCTATCTGGAGGTCCGCGACCCATCGGTCTCCGCAGACCCCCTCACCGAAGGCAGTTCCTCTTCGAAGATCACCGAGGTGTGGGTCTATGTGGAGGACGAGGCCCTGGGCGTGTGGGAGCCGCCCGCCCGGGTCCCCATCCTGGCCAGTGGCTCGCAACGCGTGCAGGTGATCGCCGGGATCCGCCGGAACGGGATCTCCAGTGACATCATCCAGTATCCGTTCTACGAGACCTGGGAGGCTCCACTGGACCTCGTCCTTCAGCAGACCACCGTGGTGGAGCCGGTGTTCACCTATTTCGATGGGCTGGACTTCTGGATCGAGGCGTTCGAGGACCCCGGCTACAAGTTCACGGTGGCCGCGGAAAGCGATACCACCTTGTATACGGAGACCGATGCCGGGCTCGTGTTCGAGGGCAACGCTTCCGGCGCGTTCTACCTGGACCAACAGCGCCCCTTTTTCCGCTGCGTCACCGACGAGGACTTCACCTCCAATGGGACCGGTCCGGTGTTCCTGGAACTGGATTACCGGTGCGACCATCGGTTCCTGATCGGGGTCTACTACGATTTCGGCGGGACCGTTGTCCAGGAGCCGTTCCTGTTCGTGTCATCCACCAAGCGCGAGGATGGCGGCATGCCCTGGAACAAGATCCATGTGGACCTTTCCTCGCTGTTCAATCAACCGGGGATCAGCGATCGCGAATTCTACATCGAGAGCCAGCTGGACCTGGATGCGACGTCCGCCGAGTTCTACCTGGACAACATCAAGCTGGTGCGGAACTGATGGGGAAGCGCACCCAGGTGGCGAAGTACGTGGCGGTGGACCTCCTGGGCTCGGCCACCGCCTGGACGCTGTTCTACCTGTTCCGCAAGGCCTACCTGGAACCGATCAAGTACGGCTACGAGGTACCCCTGTCGCTGGACCAGAACTACTTCAAGGGGCTGGTCCTGATCCCCCTCTTCTGGTTCGGGCTCTACACCCTGATCGGCGGCTATCGTGACATCTACCGCCGGCACCGCACCAAGGAACTGGGGCAGACCCTGTTGATCAGTCTGATCGGTGTCACGGTGATCTTCTTCGCGCTGCTCCTGGACGACGAGGTGGCCTCGTATCGCTACTACTACCGCTCCTTCGTGGCCTTGTTCGGGCTGCATTTCGGCATCACCTTCCTGCTGCGCTTCTGGCTCACCAGCGCCACCGTGCGGAAGGTCCATGACCGCATCATCGGGTTCAACACGGTGCTGGTGGGCGGCAACGAGCGCGCCGTCTCCATTCATCAGGAGATCGAAGGCATGACCCGATCGCCGGGCAACCGGTTCGTGGGCTTCGTGAACGTGAACGGGGGCGACCAACTGCTCGTGGAGCACGGACTTCCTCGGTTGGGCAAGTGGTCCGAACTGCCGGAGATCATCACCCGCCATCAGGTGGAGGAGGCGATCGTGGCCGTGGAAAGCAGCGAGCACGACCACATCAGCCGGATCATGAACGAGCTGGAGGGTACGGGGGTCCGCATCAAGATCATTCCGGACATGTACGACATCCTGGCCGGTTCGGTGAAGATGTCCAGCATCTTCGGCGCTCCCCTGATCGAGGTGAACCCGGAGATCATGCCGGCCTGGCAATTCTCCCTGAAGCGCATCATCGATATCGCGGTCAGCATCCTGGCGCTGATGCTGCTGAGCCCGCTGATGCTGGTGATCGCCCTGCTCGTCAAGGTGAGCTCACCGGGTCCCGTGTTCTTCCGCCAGGAGCGGGTCGGGAAGAATGGCAAGCCCTTCCAGATCGTGAAGTTCCGGAGCATGTACACGGATGCCGAGAAGAACGGTCCGCTCCTGAGCAGTTCCACGGATCCGCGCATCACCCCGATCGGGCGCTGGCTGCGACGTACCCGCATGGATGAGCTTCCCCAGTTCTGGAACGTGCTGAAGGGCGACATGAGCCTCGTTGGCCCCCGCCCGGAGCGTCGCCACTTCATCGCCGAGATCATGAAGCTGGCCCCGCATTACCGGCACCTGCACAAGGTGCGGCCCGGCATCACCAGCTGGGGACAGGTGAAGTTCGGCTACGCCGAGAACGTGGACCAGATGGTGCGGCGGCTGAAGTACGACATCCTCTACATCGAGAACATGAGCCTGGCCGTGGACCTCAAGATCCTGGCCTACACCGTGCTCATCATCCTGAAGGGTGACGGGAAGTAGGGGGTGTTGTTGAATGTTGAATGTTGGAGGTTGGAGGTTGGAGGTTGGAGGTTGAGCCTTAAGCGTTCAGCCCTTAGCGTTCAGCCTTTCGCGTTCAGCGTTGACCATTCCGCGTAGCGCGTTCGGTACGGGGCCGGCCGGCAAGGGCTATTTTCGCGGTCCCTACCACAGACCATGAAGCAGATCACCGTCATCGGAGCCGGCCAGATGGGCAACGGCATCGCCCACGTGTTCGCCCAGAGCGGCTATCAGGTCACCCTGGTGGACATCGCCCAGGAGCGGCTGGACCAGGCCCTGGCCACCATCGCGAAGAACATGGACCGCCAGGTGGCCAAGGAGAAGATGACCGCGGCCGACCGGGATGCCTCCCTGGCCCGGATCGCGACCAACACCGACCTGGCCACCGGCGTGAAGCAGGCCGACCTCGTGGTGGAAGCTGCCACGGAGAACGTGGACCTGAAGCTCAAGCTCTTCCGCGACATCGACGCGAACGCACCGAACGGCTGCATCCTTGCCACGAACACGAGCAGCATCAGCATCACCCGAATCGCTGCGGCCACGAAGCGCCCCGACCACGTGATCGGCATGCACTTCATGAACCCCGTGCCGGTGATGAAGCTCGTGGAGGTGATCCGCGGCTACGACACCACCGATGCGGTGACCGGTACCGTGGTGGAACTGAGCAAGGCCATCGGCAAGGTGCCGGTGACCGTGAACGACTACGCGGGCTTCGTGGCCAACCGCATCCTGATGCCCATGATCAACGAGGCGGTGCAGACGCTCTGGCAGGGCGTGGGCGGCGTGGAGGAGATCGACACGATCATGAAGCTGGGCATGGCCCACCCCATGGGGCCGTTGCAACTGGCTGATTTCATCGGGCTGGACACCTGCGTGGCCATCCTCCGCGTGCTGCACGAAGGGCTCGGCGATCCGAAGTACGCACCCTGCCCGCTGCTGGTGCAGATGGTGACCGCCGGCAAGCTGGGCGTGAAGAGCGGCGAAGGCTTCTACACCTACACCGCCGGAAGCAAGGACCTGGTGGTGTCCCCCGCCTTCCGCAAGTGATCGTCCGGCCGGCCACGCAGGCCGACATCCCATCGATCCGGAGCATCGCGGAACGCACGTGGCCGGTGTGCTATGGCCCCATCCTGCCGGAGGGCCAGGTGGCCTACATGCTGGACCTGATGTACAGCGGGAACGCCCTGGCCCGCCAGTTCGAGGCCGGGCACCGCTTCCTGTTGATCGAGGAGGAAGGCCGCGGCACCGGCTTCGCCAGCCATGGTCCGGTGCCAGATGGACCCGGGGTGGAGAAGCTCCACAAACTCTACGTGCTGCCCGACGATCAACGCCGGGGCCGCGGGCGTGCCCTGGTGCTCGCGGTGAAGGCCGCCGCAAGGGCGAGGGGCGCACGGATCCTGCGGCTGGACGTGAACCGGAACAATCCGGCCATCGGCTTCTACAAAAGGCTCGGCTTCTCCCCGGTACGTGAGCAGGTCACCGACATCGGCGGAGGCTTCGTCATGGACGACCGCGTGCTGGAGTTGCAGCTGGCCTGAGGCCCCTGCTCCGTAGCTTGCCCGCATGGCCCTTTCGCGGGAACGCCTGCCGCATCTCCTCATCGTGCTGATCGCGGTGGTGCTCACCGTGGTCTCGTCCAACCTGAACTGGGGCGGCTCCAATTGGCGCAGCATCGTGGAGGCCGATGCCCGTGGGTACAACGCCTACCTGCCCGCCATCTTCATCCACCACGACCTGAACTTGGGGTTCTTCGATGCGATCGAGCGGGAGAAGTACGCGAACGAGGACCTCTTCTACGACTACCGCGCCACCGCCCATGGACGTACGATCAACAAGTACTTCGCAGGCACGGCGCTCTGCCAGCTCCCCTTCTTCCTGCTCGCCCACGGGTGGACGCTGGTCACGGGAGGCGATGCGGACGGCTTCTCCAAACCCTACGCCGTCGCTGTGAACGTGGCCGCGCTTTGCTGGCTGGTGGTGGGGCTGCTCTTCCTGGACCGCTGGCTGCGGGAACTCGACATCGGGCCCGTGGACCGGTCATTGACGCTCATCCTCATGGTCTTCGGCACAAACCTGTTCTACTACACGGTCGGCGAGCCGGGCATGTCGCACGTGTACTCCCTGGCCTGGGTGGCGCTGTTCTGCCTGGCCTCGCATCGCTGGTTCCTGCACCGCCGTGGTCGTTCCCTGGTGGTGGCGGCGTTCGCAGTGGGCATGCTGGTGCTGATACGCCCTGTGAACGGCCTGGTGCTGCTGGCGTGGCCTTTCCTGGCAGGTGATCGGGGGAGGTTCCTGGAAGGGATCTCCGGCATGTTCCTGCACACCCGCTCCTTCCTGCTCGCGTTGGTGGCAGGTCTGGCACCTCCCCTGCTCCAGTTGGTCCTCTACAAGCTTTCGACCGGCCACTTCCTCGTGGATGCCTACGGCGAGGAAGGTTTCCGGTTCACGGACCCGCACCCGGTCGACATCCTGTTCAGCTACAAGAAGGGGCTGTTCCTCTATACCCCGCTCTACCTCCTGTCCCTCGCAGGCCTGTGGCCCCTGTGGAAGCGTTCGCGCTTCACCGCATGGGCCTGGGTCCTGTTCTTCGCCGTGGTGGTCTGGGTGCTCTCCTCCTGGTGGATGTGGTACTACGGCGGCAGCTTCTCTGGCCGGGTGTTCGTGGAATACCTCCCCTTCTTCATGGTCCTGCTGGCCTTCGCCCTGAAGGCCTCCCGTGGCACTGCCTGGCGACGTCCATTGGTGGTTGCCTGCATGGCCTTGCTGGTGTTGTGCCAGGTGCAGACGTACCAATACCGGTACTACCAGATCCATTGGTCCGACATGGACCGACAGCAGTACTGGGACGTGTTCCTGCGGGTGGACCGGCTCGGCTGAGCGGGCTCAGTTCGCCACGGCGTGCTCGTCGGGAAGGCCGTACTTGCGGTACAGCCGCTCGCGCCGCTTCTCGAGCTTGGCCTGGGCCTTGGCCGTACGGGGGCCACGGGGCTTCACGGCCAGCTCGCCCCGTTCGATCCGCTGCACGATCACCTCGATCATCCGGTCCTCGACATCAGGGTCGTAGTCGTCCTTCAGGTCATTGCCGAAGAGCCTGGCCACGCCCTGCCAGATGAAGGCCTGAAAGCCTCCCCGGAGCTGCTTCACCAGGTCATAGCTGGTCTGCCCGGTCTCCCGGTCGATGAGCTTGATGAGCACCTTGCCCTGGCTGATGGTGAGCTCGCGTACCTCGGCCTCGAACTCGGCCCGCAGCTCGGCCTCGGCCAGCTTCACGTAGAGTTCCTGGTCATGCCGCCGGTCGATGCGGGAGAGGTCGCGCTCGTACTCGTGAAGGAGTTCCGCGGTGACCCGGGCGTAGGGATAGACCTTGCAGACCTTGTAGGTGAGGCGGTCCAACCGCCGCTGCATGCGGCGATCTCGGGGCCGGAATCGTTCCAGGACCTCCGTTTCGGGCAGGCTCACCACCGGTACGGTGTCGCCATCCACCACACGGGCCGTGACCACCTCCCCATCCGGCATCGTCTGTGCCGAAAGCAGGAAGGGCAGCACCAACAGGGCCGCCGTAAGGAGCATGGTCGCGGTCGTGCGCATCCGTCCGGGTGCCTTCGTTGCAAGGTACAACGGGGGGCACCGCCTCGTATTCCCCTTATACCGGCCTAAAGCCGACGAAGTTTCCAAGGAGAGCCCCCGGAGGCGGAGGCCGGCCGGGGTACCGGGCCGGCCAGGCGCTCTTCACGCAGCACCGCTGCGACCAGCGCAGCGGCCATGGCCTCTTCGGGATCCCTGCCCTCCAGCACTTCCGGCGTGAAGTGATCGCGCACGAAGTGGGTGTCGTAGTTCCCGCTGCGGAAGGCCTCATGGCCCATCACGTAGCGGCAGAACGGAAGCGTGGTCTCCACACCCCGTATCGCGTAGTCGTCGATGGCCCGTGCCATGCGGGCGATGGCCTCGTCCCGGTCGGCACCGTGCACGATCAGCTTGCTGATCATGGGGTCGTAGTGGATGGGGATGGTCATGCCCTCCTCGAAGCCATCGTCCACGCGCACACCGGGACCCTCGGGGCGCCGGTAGGTCTGCAACGTGCCGATGTCGGGAAGGAAGTTGTTCGAGGGGTCCTCGGCGTACACCCGCACCTCGATGGCGTGCCCGTGGATCCTCAGGTCGTCCTGGGTGAAGCCGAGCTTCTCGCCCATGGCCACCTTCAACTGCTCCTTCACCAGGTCGAGCCCGGTGATCAGCTCCGTCACGGGATGTTCCACCTGCAGGCGGGTGTTCATCTCCATGAAGTAGAAGTCGCCGTTGGCATCGAGCAGGAACTCCACGGTGCCTGCGCCCACGTAGTCCACGCTGCGCGCCACGTTCACGGCGGCCTCGCCCATGCGCTTCCGCATCTCCGGGGTCAGCACGGCACTGGGGGCCTCCTCCACCACCTTCTGGTGACGGCGCTGCACGCTGCACTCGCGCTCGAAGAGGTAGAGCACGTTGCCGTGGGTATCGGCCAGCACCTGCACCTCGATGTGGCGCGGGCCCTCCACGTACTTCTCGATGAACACGCTGCCATCACCGAAAGCGTTCTTCGCTTCGCTGATCGCACGGTCCAGGCCCTCTTGAAGCCCGGCCTCGTCCTCCACGATGCGCATGCCCTTGCCCCCGCCACCGGCCGCCGCCTTGATCAGGATGGGGAACTTGATGGTCTTGGCGACCGCCAGTGCCTCCTTGGGGTCGCTCACGGCGCCTTCGGTGCCTGGCACCAGCGGCACCCCGAAGGCCTTCACCGCCTCCTTGGCAGCCAGCTTGTCGCCCATCACCTCCATGGCCTTCGGGGAAGGCCCCACGAACAGCACACCGGCCTTCTCCAGGGCCGTGGCAAAGGCCCCGTTCTCGCTCAGGAAGCCGTATCCGGGATGCACGGCGTCCACCTTCAGCTTGCGGCATACCTCCACGAGCTTGTCGATGCGCAGGTAGCTCTCGCGGCTCGGTGGTGGGCCGATGCACACGGCCTCGTCGGCGAAGCGCACGAAGGGCGCACCGGCATCGGCCTCGGAATACACCGCCACCGTGGCGATGCCCATCTCACGGGCGCTGCGCATCACGCGCAGGGCGATCTCGCCGCGGTTGGCGACGAGGAGCTTCTTGATGCTGCGCGCCTTCGCCATCTCCGTCCGGTCCTCAGGCCAATACTTCCTTCACGCGGTCGGCCGCCTCCTGCAGGGCAACGGCGCTCAGCACCTTCAGCCCGCTGTTGTCGATCAGCTGCTTGGCCTCCTCGGCATTGGTGCCCTGCAGGCGCACGATGATGGGCACCGGGATGTCGCCGATGTTCTTGTAGGCATCGACCACCCCCTGGGCCACGCGGTCGCAGCGCACGATGCCGCCGAAGATGTTCACCAGGATGGCCTTCACGCGGTCGTCCTTCAGGATGATCCGGAAGGCCTTCTCGACCCGGGCCGCGTCGGCGGTACCGCCCACGTCCAGGAAGTTGGCCGGTTCGCCGCCGCTGAGCTTGATGATGTCCATGGTGGCCATGGCCAGGCCGGCACCGTTCACCATGCAGCCCACGTTGCCGTCCAGCTTCACGTAGTTGAGCCCGGCCTCCCCGGCCTCCACTTCGATCGGGTCCTCCTCCAGCTTGTCGCGCATCTCGGCGTAGTCGGGATGGCGATAGAGGGCGTTGCCGTCCAGACGCACCTTGGCATCCACCGCGGCGATGCGGTCGTCGGAGGTCTTCAGCACCGGGTTGATCTCGAACAGGGCGGCATCGCAGCCTTCATAGGCCTTGTAGAGGGCGGCCACGAACTTCACCATCTCCTTGCGGGCCTTGCCCGTGAGGCCCAGGTTGCTGGCGATCTTCTGGCATTGGAAGGGGCGCAGGCCCACGCGGGGGTCCACCTCCTCGCGGAAGATCTTGTCGGGGCTCTTCTCGGCCACCTCCTCGATGTCCATGCCGCCCTCGGGGCTGTACATGATGATGTTGCGACCCTTCCCGCGGTCCAGGAGCACGCTCATGTAATACTCCTCCGTCTCGCTCTCGCCGGGGTAGTACATGTCCTCGGCGATCAGCACCTTGTGCACCTTCTTGCCTTCGGGCGGGGTCTGGGGCGTCTTGAGCATCATGCCGATGATGTCGGCCGACCGCTCCTTCACCTCATCGAGGCTCTTGGCCAGTTTCACCCCGCCGCCCTTACCGCGGCCCCCGGCGTGGATCTGCGCCTTCACCACCCACCATTTGGTGCCGGTGTCGTGGGCCAGCCGTTTGGCCTGTTCCACGGCCTCGTCGGCGTTGTAGGCCACCAGGCCGCGCTGAACGGTGACGCCATGTTGCTGGAGGATCTGCTTGCCTTGGTACTCGTGCAGGTTCATCGCTTGGGAGGGGTTCCGTTGGGAGGGTGCGAAAGTAAGCCCGGTGACCGAAAGCCCCCGGGTGTTTCCTTTGTCGCATGATCGAAGCGCGGGGCATCCACAAGCGGTACGGCGACCTGGAGGTGTTGAAGGGCGTGGACCTGCGCGTGGAGACCGGCGAGGTGGTGAGCATCGTGGGCGCCAGCGGGGCCGGCAAGACCACCCTGCTGCAGATCCTCGGAACGCTGGAACTGGCCGACCGGGGCACCCTGCACATCGGCGGCACCGAGGTGGGCACGCTCTCCAGCAGGGCGTTGAGCACCTTCCGGAACACGCACATCGGCTTCGTGTTCCAGTTCCACCACCTGCTGCCTGAGTTCACTGCGCTGGAGAACGTGATGATGCCCGGCCTGATCGCCGGCCGCGACCGGGAGGCGTGCCGGCCGCGCGCCCAGGAACTGCTCGAACGCCTGAACGTGGCGGCTCGCGCGGAACACAAGCCGAACCAGCTGAGCGGTGGTGAACAGCAGCGCGTGGCGGTGGCCCGGGCGCTCTTCAACAACCCCAGCGTGGTGTTGGCGGACGAACCCAGCGGCAATCTGGACAGCGTGCATGCCCGTGAACTGCATGCCCTCTTCTTCGAACTGCGGAAGGAACTGGGCCAGACCTTCGTGATCGTGACCCACAACGAGGAACTGGCCGGCATGGCCGACCGCAAGCTCACGATGAAGGACGGGGTGATCTGAGGGGTTCTCCAGGCCTCCCTAACTTTCGGGTCCCAACCGAACCACCATGCGCCTCCCCATCGTCCTTTCGGCATCCCTGTTGTTCGCTTCCACTACTCAGGCCCAGGACCTGCAGCAACTGATGCAGCAGGCCATGCAGAAGCAGGGTGGCGGCC
>ERZ795053.1677-NODE-1677-length-27801-cov-5.448425_pt1 | contig 27801 bp, 27 predicted proteins | sample MGYA00375137_ERZ795053 | MGnify/ENA primary metagenome ERZ795053 (study PRJEB30182, sample SAMN05720284) | activated sludge metagenome | isolation source: Anaerobic digester | place: Hong Kong | collected 2014-12-17 ...
ATAAATGACTTGCAAAGACCCATTATCAGCCACAATCCGGCAAATACAATTGATTGGAAGCCTGCCCTGCGGCTTTCTCCTTCCGGTATTTTTTTCAAAATGCCATGGGCCGTTATACAAAACATCAAAAGAATAAAAGTCTGAAGACCAACTCGTTCAAGCAGTGAAGCCGGGCCGTTCAGCTTTACAGAAAGAACACTGCGCCTGTAGTCCGGATTATATGTAAGTCTTGCATAATCCCATTCACCCAGGTCTTTTTCTGTATATTTTCCCGCTATACCTGCATCATTCATGCTGCTCTGGTTTTCATTAGAATTGCCGAATGTGCAAAATCCTGCATTTGCAAGGGCATTTTCTCCTTCTTCGGAAAGCAAAAATGTGCTCGTTGCCTGAACAACGGAATTCCTTTTGGCATTCTCTGATACAATGAAGCCGCAATCAATGGTGAAAACCCCTTCTTCGGGATATACAATCTCCCATCCCGGAAACATCTTCTGCAGCATCACCGCCTGGTAATCCCACATTACAACAGCATCATAGTTCAAAAGATTTTCAGGATAATACATATAGTTATATCCATCATATTTGTACTCATCCTGTGAATTCAACCGATTGGATTCATTTAGATTACCCAGTGCTTCAAATGCCGGCGAGTAATCACCTTCATCAGCTCCCAATGCCCTGGCAAGTGCAATTGCTGTCAGTCTTCCGCTTTCGATGGCGTTGTGCGGAAACATAACAACTGCATCGCTCTCAAGAAGAGTCTTCCATCCATCAATTCTACCCGCAGAGTTTCCCTTCCCATTCACTGCAATGACAACAGAAGTCGTATACAACGGATGATATTCAATTCTTTCATCCAAATCAGATAGGCCCCTGGCCTGTGACCCGTATAAAAAGTACATTCCACCGATACCTGCGGCTTCATAACCCAGCTTATAGGGATTCAAGGCTTTTGCATTACTGCCTGCAATCGTTTCAAGCAGCTTTGGCAACGGGTCGAGGGCATCCTGCACCATATATATGCTGTCACTTGTATGGCTGCTGAATATCGGAACAATTGGCAAGGCAGCAAGGATTATTGAAATCACCAAAACGCTCAGTCGTTTAGCCGTTGCAGACATAATCATGTCCCTATTGTTTGCCATTTCGTAAATCCTTGCCGAATTATTTAAGAAACAATGATTAACAAATAACCACAGTCTTCATAGTTTTCAAGAATCTCTGAATTTCATTGCCGCCTTTATAAATTCGCGGAACAGGGGATGGGCCCTGTTCGGCCTTGATTTGAATTCCGGATGGAACTGGACACCTATGAACCACGGATGTTCCTTTAGTTCTATCATCTCGACAAGCCCGTCATCCGGAGATTTACCACAAAGGAACATGCCATTGTCCTCCATGGTTTTTCTATATTTATTTACAAATTCATATCTGTGCCTGTGACGTTCCTGAATCAATTCCCCGCCATAGGCCTTGTATGCATTGCTGTCCTTTGCAATCCTGCACGGGTATTTCCCAAGTCGCATGGTTCCGCCCATTTCTTCAATGTCTACCTGGTCCGCCATGAGATCTATTACCGGATACTCTGTGTCAGGGTTGAACTCCGTGCTGTTTGCACCTTCCATGCCTGCAACATTCCTGGCAAATTCCACAACAGCCATCTGCAGACCTAGGCATATCCCAAAGAACGGTATCTTGTTTTCACGGGCATATTTTATTGCAAGTATCTTTCCTTCCGTCCCCCTGTCCCCGAATCCTCCGGGAACCAGTATTCCATCCAGTCCCGAGAGCTTCTCTTCAAGATTCCTGTCATTCAGGTGTTCGGAATTGACCCACTGTATATCCACCTTGCAGCTGTTGTCGTAACCACCATGTCTCAGGGCTTCTGCAACACTTGCATATGCATCATGCAGTTTGATATATTTTCCCACCAGTCCGATGGTAACGGAACAATCAGGATTCTTCATCCTTCTGATCATATCCTTCCACTCTTCAAGGTCGGGCGTCCTGTTTTCCATCCTGCCCTTTTCAAGGACTATATCCGCCAGTCCCTCATCTTCAAGAACCAGTGGAACTTCATAAAGATAATCTGCATCACAGTTTTGAATGACACACCTTGCCTCTATGTTGCAGAACAATGCTATCTTGTCCTTGATACCACTGTAAAAAGGCTTTTCCGCCCGTGCTACGATTATGTCGGGTTGTATACCTATGCTTCTAAGCTCCTTGACACTGTGCTGGGTCGGTTTTGTCTTGAACTCACCGGCCTTTGTCAGATACGGAACCAGTGTTACATGGATATATATTGTATTTTCCCTGCCAAGGTCCACTGCAACCTGCCTGATGGCTTCAAGAAAAGGGAGACTTTCTATGTCTCCCACCGTACCGCCGATTTCAGTTATGACAAAATCAGGATTGTGCTCCTTGCCTACTTTATATATCTTTTCCTTTATTTCGTTGGTTATATGAGGTATTACCTGGATTGTGTTTCCGAGGAATTCGCCCTTTCTTTCCTTGGATATAACGGAACCGTATACACGGCCCGTGGTGATGTTGCTATCCTGGCTCAGGTTCTCATCAATGAATCTTTCATAGGAACCAAGGTCCAGGTCCGTTTCCGCTCCGTCGTCGGTGACAAATACTTCCCCATGCTGATACGGACTCATTGTGCCCGGATCAACATTCAGATAAGGGTCGAATTTCTGAAGTGTAACCCTGTAACCCCTGGCTTTGAGCAACCTTCCAAGGGAAGCCGCTGTTATACCCTTTCCTAGTCCGGATACAACCCCTCCTGTAACAAAAATATATTTTACCGACATATAACCCTCCCAAACTATTCATCAATTTTAATATTGCCCATTGCCTGTGTCAACATTCCTTGAATAATTAAAAATAAAAACAGGGTCTCCAATAGGAAACCCTGCAACCATTGGGATTTAAATCCACTAATTTAAAAAACCTGAAAGTGCTTCTTTTACACATTCATCCTCCGAGACCGCCGTCTTCATTGAGTAAGTATTAAGTGAAGACTGGGTGCCCATGTCAAGGACTCCATCTACCGGAAATCCCATTGTCCTCTTGTATTCATTGAGGGACTGTTCAAATTCATCATCAAATACTACATTATAGGTTCCGTCAAAGTAACCAAGGAATCCCAGTATTTTCTTTGCGATGAAAATATCATAATTCACACCGCCCATGCGGTAGTCCCTTTCTATGTCAATCATATATGCCCCCGGGCTGTAGTTGAGATAACCCATGTCCGTATCCTCAACATATACATCCGGCACAACTCGGTTTTTATCATTAATCAGCATCATGTTTCCTGCAAAGATACCCGATTCCACTATGTTGATATAGCCTGTGACCTCATGGTCCCAGAGCTCAATTGAATGGGATTTCAGATAACTGACTATGCTCTTCACTTCAAAGGTTCCGGCAACTTCCGAGTAATGTTCATAAGCTCTCTCAGTGAAGACAGGATATTTCCTTACAAATACGGCATAACCGTTGCTGCTCTGCCCGTATATGGTGCCGGGAATGGCCATGGCAATTGCTTCAGCAGCACCTGTTGTCATTTCGTCCACAAGAATGGCAACTTCAAACCCTACATCCTTAGCGGTCGCGTTATAGGATTTTTCCTTCGTTCTTGCCATTGTATCCCCTGAGACGAGGAATTCAGCAAGATTGCAGGCATCTGCAATATTCATTGTATACAGACTTCTGAGGTCCAGTATTATTCTTGTATTGCCCAATGCCTTCATGGCTTCAAGTATCCCCCTGAATCTATCAGTTGCAAACTGCGAGAATCTGTTGACCCTTATATATCCGGCTCCATCAAGCTGAACGAATTCCACATCCCTTCCGGCTGTTGTACCTGATTCAAGTACAACGGATCTTGATGATCCCGTGTCTTTGTCAATATATATTACCAATGCAGAACCATTGCCGATGACATATGAATTGAAGGCATCCTCGCTCATTGCAGCAGTGCTCATCTTGTCAACCAATATGATTGTATCCCCGGCCTCAATGCCCGTATCCGAAGCTGATGAATCCGGCAGAACAGAAACAACCCTGAGACCATTCCTTACCTTCTCAAGGAAAACACCGGTATTGGAGTTTACCCGGACTTCGCTGTCATTAAGAACAAAGCATGAATATTCATTCAGGTTTTCCATGGCGCCGTTCAGGGCCATGCCCTTTATGTTATCAAGTCCCAGTTCCCTGTAGTACATCATGTCTATGACTTCAAACAAACCCTGAAAGTATCCTTCATATACTCCCGAGGAAGAAGTGAATCCCACCGAACTCACCAGAAGGCAGATAACCAATATATATGCGGCTTTTATGATAAGTCTTCTATTCATTCCCCGTCACCGCCTTCCATCAGTTTAAGATATGCAAGTTCCAGCTGTGCATCCTCCGATGCTGACATCATCTTCAGACGGTTGTTGAGAGCCTGCTGGGTTGTAAAATCCAGTACTCCGTATGGGTAAAGACCCTCGGCTTCCTGGAAGGCATTAACCGCAAGGACCATGGCATCATCATACTGCCCGTTTATTGCTCCTTTATAGAAACCGATATCCCTGAGAATCTCCTTTGCCTTTCTTATTTCCTCCGAAGCCATTCCCAGACTGTATTTTTCATATATCCAAAGCATGCCGGAAATGTTCCCATCGAAGTGAATAGGGCCGTTGTACTCTATTTCATAATCCGGAACTATTCCTTCATTGTTTATTGATTTACCGTTGGGAGTAAGGTATTCGCCCACCGTCATCTTCATTGCTCCGGCCCACTCATCATCAGAAGGCTGTATACCCTGCATTGCCAGCATCCTTGTTATAATATACATGTTGGTATTTCCGGTCATCTCAGAGTACTTTTCGTATGCCTTCATATCAAGGATAGGTACCGTTATCTGAACGAGACTTTTACCGAATGTCTTTTCACCAACAAGGAAACCCTCCCCATTGTCCTGAACAGCAGCAGCAAGTATCTCGGATGCACTGGCAGAATTACCGTTCACCAGAATCGCAATTTCATAATCCCTTTCCTTCTCATAAGCTTTGTAAAGGAAATCTATGAATCCTATGAACCTGAAATCAAGCTTTACAATATCCGCATTTTCGATGAGAGCATCAGCTACCCCTATGCAACCATTGACTGCACCGCCGCCATTGTCCCTTATATCAACAATCAGCTTTGTCTTACCTGACTTGTCAACCTTTGAAAGCACGTCCCTGAATTCAACACCTGTCTGGCTTGTGAATCCTGTTATCCTTACATATGCAGCATCCTTGTAAATTGTATAGTCGACTGTTGTTATGTCTACTTCCGCTCTTTCCAATGTGATTTCAACAGGTTCTCCGGTCCCTTGCTTCAGAACTCCGATGACTACACTGGTGCCCTTGGGCCCCTTGATGAGTGCACCGATGTCCTGCAGCTGCAAGCCGACCAGCTTCTTACCTGCTGCGCTCACGATTATGTCGCCGCTTTTCAGGCCGGCCCTCTGAGCCGGTGAATTCCTGAATACATTGACAATGTATGCACCTTTTTCATCTTCTATCATTGATATGCCGATGCCTACGAAGCTTGCATCCTCGTATTCATTCACATGGCTTTCATACTCGCTGTTGTCCAGGTAGTATGAATATTTATCCGTTGCATCAAGGACTCCCTCAATCAGATTTGTGCCAAGATCAACCCTGTCAATGACGACAGGCGACCTGTCGTCAATCAATTCAATGTATGCTGAAATAATTCCGCCGCCTTTTTCATATGCCGATGCCAGAGGTATTGAAACAACCACCAGCAAGGGAAGCATGAACATAAGCGCTTTATAAAACTTCTTTTTCATAGGTTCCTTTCCTCCGGAATCTACATTTTCTCCGGAGCATTGATTTTTATCAGTCCAAGTACATTTCTGATGACCGTAACCGTTGCCCTGACAAGCACTATCCTGGCATTCATCAGATTCTCTTCTTCACCCTTGACCCTGCAGGCATTGTAAAAACTATGGAATGCAGAAGCTACATCAATGACATATCTGGTCAGCCTTGCAGGTTCCAGTGTTCTGGCGGCCAGAAGTATTTCACCGGGATATTCAGCCAATATGCCGATGAGGGCCTTTTCCTCGTCCTTCTTCAGATAAGTCAGGTCGGGACATTCCCCGAACTCTGTTTTGATTCCTTCTCCTTCCAGGATTCTCAGCATGCTGCAGATTCTTGCGTGGGCATACTGAACATAAAATACCGGATTCTCATTGGACTGGCTTACTGCGAGGTCAAGGTCAAAATCCAGATGGCTTCCTGCTGTTTTCATATTGAAGAAAAACCTTGCTGCATCCTTTCCTACCTCATCGAGAAGATCATCAAGGGATACCGCTTTTCCGGTTCTCTTTGACATCCTTACGGTTTCTCCGCCTCTCATGAGCCTGACAAGCTGAAACAGTACAAGTTCCAGCCTGTCCTTGTCTATCCCAAGGGCCGTCATGGCATTCTTCATCCTGTTTGCATGGGCATGATGGTCAGTACCCAGAAGATTGATGACCCTTTCGAATTTTCTTTTCTTGAATTTATCAAGATGATATGCAAGGTCGGACGCAAAATATGTCCTTGATCCGTCTGATTTTACAAGAACCTCATCCTTGTCACTGTCCATTATGCTACCCTTCAGCCAGACGGCTCCATCGTATTCCAGGGTGCTTCCGTTCTGAACCAGCATTTCAATGGTTGAATCCAGTTCCCCTGAATCATAGAGGGATTGCTCTGAAAACCAAACATCGTACTCAATTCCATATCTTTCAAGACCTTCCCTGATACGCTGGATATTCCTCGGTAAAGCATAATCCTTAAGTACCGCTTTCCTGTATTCTGAATCCTTTTCCCTTAGATCCTCCATGCCTTCTGCAATATAATTCCGGACATGTTCTCTTATATCGTCGCCCTGGTAGCAGTCTTCAGGGAATTCCACGGAATCCTCTCCGTTCAATTCCTGGAGGTACCTTAGTTCAAGTGACAATGCAAACTTCAGTATCTGGTTCCCTGCATCATTGACATAGTACTCCCTTGTAACATCATAGCCGGCTTTTTGCAGCACACTTGATATGCAGTCTCCAAGAGCACCTCCCCTGGCGTTTCCCATATGAAGGGGTCCCGTGGGATTGGCGCTTACATATTCCACCATTACCTTTTCGCCTTTTCCATAATCAAGGCTACCATAATCATCGCCTTCTTCGTTGACTATGGACAAAGCATCATAAAGCCAGGTTTCCTTCAGAAAAAGGTTTATGAAACCCGGTCCGGCAATCTCAAATCGTTCAATGTATGTATCCGTACAATCTGCATTGTTTAAAATAATGGAAGCAATTTCCCTCGGTGATTTACGAAAAACCCTGGCAGCGGTCATGGCAATGTTCGTTGACAAGTCCCCATGGTTGCTTTCCCTTGGTTTTTCCATACCTATTTCAGGAACATCAACCTTTGGAAGGAGTCCTTGCTCAACCGCTTTTTCCACAGCCTTGCGTATAACCACTTCAGCCTGATTCTTTATTACACTAATTATGTCCTTCATTGCCAACCTCTCTGACAGTTAAAATAAACTCGTTCCTTACTGCTGCATTTCCAAGAAAATCCAGGCTGTATACAACCGATATGATTCCTCCGGAATCGTCCATTGATACACTTATCTGTTCTGCGGTTACCCCGACAGTGAACACACCATACTCTGTAGCATAATGGGAGACATTCTTCCTGCCCTCCTCAAATATGAACTCTGAAGTGATTGTGCCTTTGCGCATAAGGGCAACCCTGCTTTTCTCCGCCCTGACAGTGGTTGTGGTACCTTCCATTCCGGTCATTCCCGTTTCTTCATAGGAAATGACATAAGTACCGCCCTCATTATGGAATTTTCCTTCTGTAAGAAGCTCCACAGGTTCCCCGTCACCGAGTCCTCCGCTTCCTCTTACCGTTACAATTACTTTTTTCATGTTTCTCATCACCGGCTTTTCAGTATTTTACATTGGCCGTCAGTATTTTTCAATGTTCACCTGTTCCACGGTGAAATCATCATTCCCCAGTATTGCCCGGCTCATCGGTATGAATTTATCCCTGCTGTCGCTTGTGAATATCCGTATACGGCTTCTTTGGGTTTCATCCTGTCCGGTTCCTTTGTACATTACACCAAGCTCTGATGCCGTGCTTCGGGCGGAATCCACGATTTTCATTTTCCCCCCCACCACATGGCTTATTACCTCTTTCAAAAGAGGATAATGGGTACATCCGAGAACAAGCACATCTGCATCGGTCTTAAGTATGTCCTCAAGATACATCTCAGCTGCAAGCCTTGCTATGCTGCTGTTCCACAGATGCTCTCCTTCTTCTACAATTGGCACAAACAACGGACAGCTTTTTTGAAAGACCTCTATATTGCTGTCAATTTCATGCAATCTTCTTACATACGCACCACTGCCCACGGTTGCAGGGGTTCCAATAACAGCTACCTTGTTGTTTTTTGTTGCTGCTGCACCAGCTCTTGCTCCGGGACCTATTACCTCCACCACAGGAAGATTGAACTCCTCCCGGATTTCATCGATTGAGTTTGAACTTATGGTATTGCATGCAACCACAAGAGCCTTTACCCCCATGTCCAGAAGGAATCTTACGTCCTGGAATGCAAAGTTTGTTATTGTTTCCTTTGATTTTGTTCCATAAGGAGCTCTCTTGCTGTCACCGAAATAAATGAAATCCTCAGAGGGAAGCAGACCTGCTATTTCCTTCAGCACAGTCAGTCCTCCGAGCCCCGAATCAAATATACCTATGGGTTTCTTTCCCTTGTCACTCATTTCTTGTATAGTCCTTCAGAAATCTGTAATTGTTTTTTCTTTCATAGGCAAGGTCTATAAGCCTTGTAATCAGTTCGCTGTCACTTCCTCCGGAATGCCTCCAGAGTTTAGGATACATACTGATCTTTGTAAATCCCGGCATTGTATTTATCTCATTGAGATAGATAACCCCGTTTTCACCAAGGAAGAAATCAATCCTTGCAAGTCCATGACATTCAATGTACCTGAATGAATCAACAGCAATTTCCATTATGGCATCCCTTGTTTCATCCTCTATATCCGCAGGTACGAGGACCTTGGAACCCTCATTGATATATTTCGCTTCATAGTCATAGAACACATTGCATGGGACTATTTCACCCACTCCAAGTGCTGTAACATCTGAGTATCCTCCTATTACGGCACATTCAAGTTCCCTGCCGCTGATTGACTCCTCAAGGATTACCTTTCTGTCATAACGGGCGGCCTCATTGACAGCCTTAATGAGACCGGTCCTGTCCTTTGCCTTGAAGATGCCGACGGAAGATCCTCCGTTGGCTGGTTTTACAAATATGGGATATCCCAGTATTTCCACTGCTTCATCTATTTTTTCCCGGATGTCACCTTTTATCTCATCGGATGTGAGGACAAAATATGATGCCTGCTTAATCCCCCTGACCTTGAGGAGTTCTTTTGTTATTACCTTGTCGAATGCTATGGCAGAACCTGTAACACCTGCTCCAATATACGGTATGTCAAACAGTTCAAGCAGACCCTGGAGCACACCGTCCTCCCCTCCTGTCCCGTGAAGAACAGGAAAAACTACGTCAAGTGAGTATCTGCTGACCAGTTCCGTTGAAAAGTACACCTTTTCCTTCGGTATTGAATTTTCTATCTTGACTATCTCTTCATAAAGAAAATCCATGCCGCCGCTGCCGGTATCATAGGCATAAAGCTCACCGGACTTGCTTATTTCAAACAGAGTGAAAGTGAACAAATCCTTGTCCAGGGACCTGAGTACATGAACTGCAGACCATCTGGACACTTCATGTTCAGTGGAAACCCCTCCGAATATAACTCCGACATTTATCTTCGCCATCTATGCCTCCGTCAGTCATCAATATGGCATGCCTTGACTTCGCCATAATACATTACATGATAATCATATCCCGGCTTGTAGAAAGTATCCTTGATTGACTCATCGAGATTTCCGGGTTCCATTGCCTGCTTGTATATCACCTTGCATTCAATATGGATGTGACATTTATCTATCAGTGGTGCTGATACCGCAGAACCTTCAATGGCTTCAAAGCTGCACTCCCTGAACTTGTCCGTGTCCCTTCCTGATTTTGTTCCGCAGAAAACAAGTTCATCGGCCAGCTGTCCCTTAGCTGGAAAGCTTACTGTGAATTCACCTGATTCATCTATGAACCTATAGCTGTATCTTGAATATCTTACCGCAACTATTACAACAGGCTTGTTCCATATCCTTCCCATTGCAGCCCAGCTGATGGTCATTGTATTCTTTTCACCTTCATTTGAAGTGGTAAGAAAGGCTCCGCCCCTTGAAAGCTGTCTTACAGCTTCCTCTATAACATCCGCAAGGATTTTTTCAGTCATCCCAATACCTCCTTGTTACAAACTGTCTCACATTATAACACACACATTCCTGTCAGTACTCTATTTCGGCCCTGTATACACTTTCATTATCATACAGGTTCTTTGAAATAGCTTCCCACGAGTCTTCATCCGCTACTGAAACATCTATTGAAAATGTAACCTGACTGCTGTCACTGCTTTTTACGAATTTCATTCCACTTACAGCGTAACCACCTTCTTCAATTATTTTCTTTATGGTTGAATCAATGTCCTTTACCATGGCTGCAGTTATCTTTATCTTTGCCTTCTCAGACTTAATCTTCATTACTTTTTCAAGTTTCCTGAACAGCACAAGACTTCCAATGATGACCAATGTCGTAATTCCGGCAATCAGATAATAACCGGAACCTACGGCAATACCTATGCAGGCAACAGCCCACAGAGATGCTGCAGTAGTAAGACCCTTGACTCCGAAACGTTCCCTTATTATTGTTCCCGCTCCAAGGAAGCCTATTCCGCTGATGACCTGGGCACCCAGCCTTGTAGTGTCAATGTTTCCACTGGCATTATTGTTATACATGAACTGTGCCACAATCATTACAAGGGCTGCTCCAATACAAACCAATATATGAGTCCTGAGTCCTGCAGGCCTGTTCTTGAATTCCCTTTCATATCCTATCAGCCCTCCGCAGACCAATGCCATCAGTATCTTGATAACCGACTCCAGTTCAAATGACATTCTCAATCAACTCCTTCCCCGTCCAATGCGCGGCTTATGCTTTCCCATGCAGAATCGTTCCCAAGGGGCAGCTGCCATATGGCAACTCCGCGCAATCCATACTTCAGCGCCAGCTCAGCTTTAAGTCCCACGCTGACGGCATCCTCAATCCACATCCTGTATATGGCACCATCTTCATAATATGAAGCATAGAACTGTCCGCTTTCCTCGTCCCATACTACATAAGCTTCCTTTTCCTCTATGATCTCCTGTACCCTGTCCATGCCCGGTGTCCTGACATTCTTGACCTTGTCGCCGGTTTCCTGCCAAATCCTTGTATAGAAAGGAATACCAAGTATCAGTTTGTTTGGTTCGACAAGTTCCAGGGTTTCATTGATCATTTCCTCGACCCATACAAGCTGTGCCTGGGATCCTGCAACAGGTGATGATGCCCAGTGCTGGTCATAGGTCATTACCATTATATAATCTGCAGTCCTTGATAATTCCCTGTGGTCATAGCAAAGGGAATAGTTGTCACTTCCACCAGGAATACCAACATCTACTGTTATTACCAGCCCCATGGCCCGTGCATACGGCATCAGCTCCCTTATGAACTGTGTATATGCGTCCCTGTCCCTGAGGTAAATGTTCTCAAAATCCATGTTGTATCCGTCAAGTTCATAAAGCTGGGCATAGGCCATCAAATGCCTGATGACATTGTCCCTGGCATCAGGGTCATTGAGTATGGCCGACGTCATATTTATATCGTTGAATGTGTTGTTGACCAAGGGCCATATGACCGCTCCAAGCTCCCTTACCTTTTGAACATAGGGTAAATCGGATTTATTCTCCATATTTCCCTCTGAATCAATCACTGTAAACCATGTGGGTGAATAAACAGTTATTTCCTCATGGGAAATGAAGTCCTCAACGGGCGGAGTTGTCTTGTTGATGTACTGCCAGGCAAGAACGATTCTGTCAGGCTCACCTTCAATGCTCCTTGACAGGTTTACCGATATATCCGTGTACATGACCTCTGCCTCAAGGAACCTGGTTTCGACATATCCGATGATACCTTCACCGGTCCTTATCCTTGCCCATTCCCCTTCAACGGAATATACAATGACCTCCTCGCCGTCATCTGCCAGTTTTCTGTAAAGTGGCGCTTTAATTGAGGGTTCACTGCGAATCACCACATCTTCTGATACTTTTTTGTATCTTTCCACTGATATACCATCCACCATCTCCGAAGTCCTTATGAACGGGCTAACGAATCCATGGTGAATATAATTCTTCCAATAATCCACAACCACAGTATTGGATTGTTCGATATAGGTTACATCAATCCCGAATATTTCACTGAAGGTCCTGACGGGAATATACAGAATGTTGTCAATGTATCTTGCGGTAAAATCAAGTGTAAACGGTTCCATGTTTACATAGGACTCCATTTCAAGGCTGTCCATCCTTATGACTCTGTCAGACGATATTACCGTTACAACACGCCCACCCATATCCTTGAAAATCGTAGGATCGATGTACTCTTTCACTATTTCAAAGGGAAGGAAAATTTCACCTCCTGTTACAACGGGGGCCAGCGGATCTTCAATAAGGCGGTCTTCAATGACAAGTGATGTTCCATCTTGACTGAAGAATGGGATAACTTCATCGGAAGGACTGTATTTCTGCTGTATTTTTTCCACACCAACAAATGCGGCGAATATTGACAACGCCACATAGAGGACTATGATTGCTGCAAACAGGATTTTTTTCACCATTGTGTTTCCTTTATGGATCAGTGCTTGAATTTATAATCCAGATATCTTGCAATATGCATTCTGGCCCTTTCATCAGTTTCAAAGACAACAAGGGTACGCCTGCCCTTGTATTCAAGGATGCCGAAGAATTCCTCTTCCGGCATATCCCCTGAAACTGTGACGATTTTTTTTGCATAGTTGTTCCTGTATTCTTCATAATGCCGGGAATTTACAGGTGCAACAATATCAAAATCAGTGAGGTCGCAGTTCAGTATCCTTTTCCTTCTTCTCTTGTTCAGTATTTTGTCAAGGGCAAAGGAATCTCCTGCAAGGGTGTACTCGTATTCAACGTTTCTGTCAGTGATGACCCGCCAGGCTGCTATGACAAGGACTATGGCAATGGCAATGGCATAAAGTCTCAGTGGCTCCCATAATATTGACAAAGCAATGCCACCCAGTGTAACCAGAACGGCTGCAAGTGTAATTATATTGTCAACCGCCGTTTTCTTCCCAACGACACTTTTCTCATAAATGTTCTCCATGTCAGAACTCCGCCTTTCATGTATATATGATAACACAACAGGTCTTTTGTTTTTAAAAATGTCTTTTTCAGGAGACTCAGACCATTTCTATCAGCGAAGCAATCGATGGAATCTGAAAGGTGGGTCTGATGGATGAGCTCTCAAGCATTTTGGAATCAGTTGCACCCGTCATTACCAAAACAGCAGTTGCTCCGTTGTTTATACCTATTGCTATGTCGGTTTCGAGCCTGTCGCCAACGAAAACCATTTCATCCCTGCCTATTCCCGTTGCCCTTTCAATGGCTTCGACTGTATGTGAATAAGGTTTACCCATTATAATGGGCTCAACTCCCGTTGAAGCTGTAAACATCCTGATGAATGAACCCGTGTCGGGCATAAGTCCGTCTTTAATCGGACAGTTCAGGTCCGGATGGGTTGCAATGAATTCAGCGCCTTCCCTTATATAAGTACATCCTTTGAATATCTTTTCATAAGTCAGTGTAGTATCAAACCCCAGCACAACGATGTCCGGTCTGTCATCGGTCAGTTCAATGCCTTCGCTCTGGAAACCTTCCATGAGACTTGGTGTCCCTAATAGGTATACTTTCTTCCCTTTTCTGTGGTTTTTCAGAAACTCAATGGTAACGGAACCTGATGAATATATCGTATTGCAGTCAGCCGAAACCCCCATACCGGAAAGCTTATTTATATAATCCTTGATTGACTTTGATGAATTGTTCGTGAAGAACAGGTAGCGTCTGTTGCTTCTTTCAAGTACATCGAGAAACTCAAGGGCACCGTCTATGGGTTTGTCCTCAAGATAAAATGTTCCATCCATGTCCAATACGAAAAGCCTCTTGTCGGCAAGTATATGTTTCATCTATTCCTCCGCTGCCCTTTGCACTTCCACGGCCATTGCGCACTCTATTCTTTTTCTCTGAAGTCTGCATGCATTATGATCCGGCCTGTCAATACTTCCGTTCGTGAAATATGCCGTAGCGGGACATCCCCCTGAACAAAAGAATTTTGCCCAGCATTCACTGCATTCATCAATGGTAACTACATTGTTGGATTTCATCCTGAGTGCCAGATCCAGGTCAAAGTCTCCGTTGAAAACATCCCCCATCCTGAATTCAGGAACACCTGCAAGCCTGTGACAGGCGAATATCTCCCCGTCAGGGGTAACTGCCCCATACTCAAATCCTGCTCCGCAGGCATTCAGCCGTTTGAATACACAAGGGCTGTTATATAGATCCAGGTTGAAATGATAGAAGGTATAATCACTCTGAGATGCATAGCCTGATGAAAAGAGTTCATATTCCTTCATGGCCTCATCAACCTCCGAATCCTTGAGCTCATATTCACCACCGGTTACAGGTTCAATTGAAATATCCGTAAACCCCAGCGAGGCAAGATGCTCTATGTCTTTATGAAAATCAAGGTTATGGGCTGTGTATGTACCTCTTACAAAATACGATTTTCCGTCTCTGCCCTTTGCAATCTTCCGGATATTTGGAAGAACCCTGTCATAGGACCCTGATTTGTCGGAATATATCCTGAGCCTGTCATGAACTTCCTTCCTGCCGTCTATGCTTAATACCACATTGTCCATGTTCTCATTTATAAAGGAAAGTGATTCATCGTCGAGTATTGTACCGTTCGTGGTTATCGTGAAGTGAACCTCCTTGCCGTATTTCTTCTGTTCTTCCCTTGCATAAAGCACTGTATCCTTTACTACATCAAAATTCAGCATGGGCTCTCCGCCGAAGAAGTCAATCTCCACGTTTTTCTTCCTGCCGGACCTTGAAAGAAGCAAATCCACGGCCTTCCTGGCTACCTCTGCAGGCATAAGCTTTGTCCCTCCGGAGTATTCACCATCCCCGGCAAAGCAATACAGGCATCTGAGATTGCATGTATGTGCCATATGAAGGCACAGCGCCTTAAGTTCTACCTTGTCAATCCTGTCATTCCCTTCAGGCAGTTCTATCGTTGAAAAAAGATTGCCGTCCTCAATCAGCCTGTCTATTTCCTCGAACACCTGCGCCATCCCTGTGTCACCGGCATTGTATTCCATCTTTTTGATATCCAGGTAGTCCTCCAGGCTCTTGCAGCGGGAAAGTATTGCATATGCTTCATCATCGGGCACATGAATTGCTCCGCTGTTGACATCAAGGCATATTTTATATCCGTTCATTTCAAATGTATGAATCATTGGTATCTCCTTGGTTTCTCAGTTGGTAATTATATCACAAGGCTGCCATGGCATGAACAGTATTTGTCAAAGGCTGTAAATGGATATAGAATAGAATCATCAAAACACGGAGGTCGTACAATGAAATGTGCAATAGGCCAGGACAGTCATGCATTTACCCAGAAACTTGGCAAACCACTTATTCTCGGAGGTGTAAGCATCATGAACGGACAGCCCCTGAAGGGCAACAGTGATGCAGATGTGGTCCTCCACGCCCTTACAAATGCCATCTCGGGAATCACCGGTGTCAACATCCTGGGTTCAATAGCTGATGAAATGTGCATAAAACATAATATAACCGACAGCAGCATGTATGTAAAAGAAGCCCTGAAATACATGTTTAATTACAAAATCACCCATGTATCCTTTTCAGTTGAATGCCTGGTGCCCAAACTTGCAAATTACATTGATAACATCAGGAAAAACATCGCCGATTTACTGGCCATTGACATAGGAAGCGTAGGTTTCACCGCTCATTCAGGTGAGGAACTAACCCTTTTCGGACGTGGAAAAGGTATCATGTGCACCTGTATCATTACCGTTGAGAGCAAGGGCCTCGGCCAATAGAAGGTCAGTGTCTGTGGTTATCTTGATATTAGAGTAATCAGATTCAACAAGGAAAACCTCAAAACCAAAGTATTCAGCAATCGAGGCATCGTCAGTAACCTGAAGACCCCTGTATGCCGCCTTTTCATGGAGCTTAAGAATATCCCTGTACATGAAGGCCTGGGGAGTCTGGATGCAGTAAAGATTCTTTCTGGGTATGGTTCTTCTGACCATACCGTTTTTATCGGCTTCCTTCAGTGTATCTGTCAGGGGGACTGCCGCACATGCCGCTCCATATTCCAAGGCTGCCCTTATGCAATCATCTATCAACTTTTCCTTTACGAAGGGTCTTGCGGCATCATGTATCAGGACAATGTCAGTTTTATCAGATACTTCATGGAGTCCGAGTCTTACAGACTCCATTCTGGTCTTTCCTCCTTCAGTAATCCTGACTTCCCCGAGTATACCTGCATTTGAAAGTATTCTGGCATAGGAATCCCTTGCCATGGCAGAAACCACGACAACCACCTCATTTACTTTTTCTGATTTAAGGAATGCTTCTACGCTTTTTACCAGAACCGGCCTTCCGTCTATTTCATGAAGCAGCTTGTTGCCGCCTTCCATCCTGCTTGAGTTACCCCCCGCTGCTATGACCGCTGAAACGAACATTGTCTATTCAACCCTGGAGAAAATCAACCGTCCTGCAGATGTCTGGGTGACACTGGTGACCGTAACTTCCTTTTCCTTTCCTATGTAGTTTCTGCCGTTTTCAACGATGACCATGGCACCGTCTTCCAGATAGCCTACACCCTGTCCGTTTTCCTTGCCCTCCCTGCTGATGAGAAGGTATAGCTTCTCGCCCGGATATGCCATTTTCTTGACAGCCATCGCAAGTTCATTGAGGTTCATGACCCCGATTCCAGTTACAGCAGCAACTTTATTTAGGTTGTAATCAGTTGTGATGATCCTGCATTTTTTCTTTTCGCTGAATTTAAGCAGCTTTACATCGGTCTCCTGGCCTGTTTCGTCGAATTCCGTTGCAACAACTTCAGCGTATTCATGGTTCTTGACAAGGTTCTCAAGAATCTCAAGACCCCTTCTCCCCTTGGTTCTCCTAGCTGAATCCTGGCTGTCAGCCATGGACTGGAGCTCCTTGACTATGAACTGGGGTATTACTATCCTTCCGTCGATGAATCCGCTTTGTATGATTTCAATTATCCTGCCGTCGATGAGGACACACGAATCAAGGACTTTGTTGCCCTCTCCGACCTTTCTTTTTCTGAATGATTCAAAGGATATCTCGTCTTTTTTACTGATGGCAAAATACATTCCACCAAGACCCAGGAGAATATTGAGCATTATGGCTATGGTGTTCCCCACAACCGCAATCTTGCTGATTGGAATTGAAATGAGGTTGGCTATTATAAGGCCAACTATGAATCCCACGGTACCGACAGCTATCTCATAGAATGATATTTCAGATACCGATGATCCTGCCTTTCCAAAGAAGCCTATGAAAAAGTTGAATAATTTTCCTGTAAGATAAAAAAGAAGAACCCCCATGAGCAGGCACATGATCACATAGGTCATTATCTTGAAAATGCTCATGCCTTCAGGCAGCATCGGCACTATAAGTGTATTAGCCACCGTAAAGCCCGTCAGAATACCAATTGCACCAAATATAATACGAAGTACTTTCCCCAGCAAGTTAGTCTCCTCAGTCGCTGACCCTCTCATTGATAAGGTCTTCGGCCATGTCGGCACTTATGCCCTTGACCAGTATCAGTTCGCTCAATAGAATCTGTTTGGCACTGGAAAGCATTTTTCTTTCCCCTGTCGAAAGCCCTTTGTCAGAATCCCTTACCATAAGAGTTTTGACTACATGGGCTACGCTTTTTATTGAGCCACTCTTGATTTTTTCCATGTTTTCCCTGTATCGTTTGTTCCAGTTGGTCGTTTCTTCAACCTCATAGTTGGAAAATTCCTCAAGGAGTTCGTCTGCTTCATTCGTTGAAATGATTCTTCTTACTCCTATGGTTTCAACCGAATCAACAGGAAGCGACACCTTCATGCCTCCGATGGGCATATCAAGTATATAATAGCTGCTGACCTTTCCAAATATTTCCTTGTCTTCGAGACCTACGATTTCACCGGCACCATGCATCGGATACACGATTTTATCACCTATTTTGTACATGGCTACCTCCGTTTCCATTACATTAAGTATAACTCAGCCGGGCTTTGATGTCAAAATGGAGCCATGTTCCCGGGTATGCTTATGAAAGTTTTTATGTGCTCAAAAATATTTTTAAATTTTTAATAATTTTTGTTGACATTACTGTGTGCCACACAGTATAATGTCATCAGGAAGGATTGATACGATGAATGAACAGGACAAGAAATATGAAAACGCAGTGCTGGAAATACGCAGGGGAACGCTGCTGATATGCGTACTGAGCCAGTTGAAAAGTCCTCATTATGGTTATGAGCTTATACAGCTTCTTGCCACCGGAGGAATCGAAATTGACCAGAATACCCTGTACCCGCTGCTGAGACGACTTGAGGAGCAGAATATCCTGACCAGTGACTGGTCCGTTGAGGGCAGCAGGCCACGGAAGTATTATTCAATCAGTGATGAGGGCACGGAACTGCTTGCAAGGTTGTCAGAGGAATGGAACAGAATATCAAAATCTGTCAGCGAGATGCTGGCATAAAAACGGAGGAATTGAAATGGAATTAATAGAAAGATATGTTTATGCAGTAGTAAAATGGCTGCCGAAGAAGAAGCGAAATGACATAGGGCGGGAACTTGAATCCTCAATATACGATGCCCTGGAGTCAAGGTTCGGTGAGAAGACAGAGTATACCGAAGAGGAAATCTCTGAAATATTGTCCGAAATGGGTTCACCGTGGAAAGCGGCTGCCGGATATACCTGGATGAGTGACAGACTGATCAGCCCCGAGTTACTTCAGATATACTTCCCACTGACCCTCATAATCTGCGGTGCAGTAACCCTGGGACTTACCATAAGTTTCCTTGTGGGCATCTTTATACCTGGCATGACCTTCGGCAGGTTCATCCTCAGATTCCTTGAGCTGATACCAAGCATACTGGTTTCAGTTGCAACCATCGTCGGTTTCACTACAATAATATTTGCCTTGATAGAGCACAGCATACCGGGATACAAGATAAAGCCGCAGCTCGAAAAACAAAGACGTCAGGCAGCGGAAAAATCGACCTGGAAACCATCGGATCTTCCTGCTGTTCCCAAGGGAAAACAAAAGGTTGCCCTTTGGGAACCCATCCTCGGTATATGCTTTACAATAGTATTTGTGGTACTGTTCAATATGTTTCCTGACAAGCTGGGCATTTACTATACACAGCAATGGGGCTCAGGATGGAACTTCGTCCCCATCTTCTCAGAAAGCGCATTAAGGACGTATCTGCCATACTGGAACATCCTGTGGGGATTGTCTGTGATACTGAACATCCTGCTCATCGTGAAACTGAGGTGGACCCTTTCATTGAGACTGTTCGACATTGTCATTGCCTTCATGCAGATAGCAGTCATAGGGGCAATGATAAAAGGCCCTGAACTCATTGACATGGAAAAGCTCCTCAGCTACTCAAATGCAGATGTGGCGGAAGCTCTGACGCCTCTGGCTGAACTGTCAAATAACTCCATTGATATACTTTTAATAATTCTGATAGTGGCAATTTCACTGGGAATACTTGGAAAGATCGTGAATATTTTCAAGACAGATATAAACATAAGGATACCGGAAGACAAATAATAATGTCCTTACATAAAAGACCACCCGGTTTGCCGGGTGGTCTTTTTTTAAATCAGTCACCTGTATAGGTTATTATCAGTTCCCCTGACTTGGATGCATACTGTACCGACAGTGCATTCTGGCCCTGTCCGAATGTCCTTGAATCAATTCCCCCTGATTGTGCACTTATAACAACTTCAAATCCTGCATCTTCAATTTCTGACACATAATCAGCAAAATCCTTGTCACTGACATCTTCCATGGATATGGTTACATTGGTTTTCCCACCGATCGTTATTGCCGTGGAATTTACGACTTTGCCATCCTTCATTTCGGGAACACTTGCCGGCATTTCATCAGGCCATTCATTGTCCGTTGAAATCTCCCCGCCGCTCAGTTTCTCAGCAAGTCCCTCTCCCAGATCCTGTGCCAGGTCTTCCCCGGCATTGCCTCCGCAGCCTGCAGCAATGGCAACTATCATGAATGCCATTACCAGTACCGCCATTACCTTTGTACTTTTTCTTTTCATTTTACTCCCCTTTCGTATCACTTCATTACCATTTTTATTGCTCCTGCAGCGTCCTTTGCAGGAAGAATCTCAATTTCTGTTGCCGCCTGTGATGCAGCCTTTGCATTTTCCACAGGCACCACGGCATATTCAAATCCCATCTTTTCCGCTTCCTTGATTCTTTTTTCTATACCCGAAACCCCCCGTAACTCCCCGGTCAGTCCTATTTCGCCCATTACAACGGTGGATGAGTCCATGGGTCTCGCCTTGAAACTCGATGCTATTGCGCATGCAAGGGCAAGGTCACATGCAGGTTCCACAACTTTAATTCCTCCGGCAGCATTCATATATATGTCACAATTGTCTATTTTATATCCGATGACCTTTTCCAGAACACCTACAATCATCGTGGACCGCTTCTGGTCGATACCTGTTGCAAGTCTCCTGGGAACAGGCATCGGTGTCGGTCGTACCAGCGCCTGTATTTCAACAAGCATGGGTCTGGTTCCTTCCATTGCAGGAATGATGCTTGACCCGGCTGCGCCCTTGTTTCTTCCTGACAGCAGGAACTCAGATGGATTCTGTACTTCCTCAAGTCCGCTGTTGTTCATCCTGAATACACCTATCTCATTGGTTGAACCGAATCTGTTCTTTACAGAACGCAGAATCCTGAAATTATTGCTTCTGTCCCCTTCAAAATACAGTACTGTATCAACCATATGTTCAAGCACCCTTGGTCCTGCAAGGCTCCCCTCCTTCGTGACATGGCCAACCAGGAATATTGCTATGTCATATTTCTTTGCAATCTCCATGAAGGCAAGGGTCGAGTTCCGTATCTGGGATACACTTCCGGGAACTGACTGCATTCCGGAACTATATACGGTCTGTATGGAGTCAATTACTGCTATTGCAGGTTTTTCCTCCTGAAGGCACGAAACAATGGCATCAAGGTCAGTTTCAGATGCAAGCCTGAGACCATCGGGTTCTACCCCCAGCCTGCCTGCCCTTATGCTGATCTGCCCAAGGCTTTCTTCTCCAGAGACATAAATGATATCCTCAGCTTCTGCATGCTTGCATAGCTGGAGAAGGATTGTTGATTTACCGATGCCCGGATCCCCACCCACAAGAACAATCGAGCCTTTTACCAGTCCACCGCCCAGCACCCTGTTCAGTTCTTCTATTCCCGTATTGATTCGAATGGTTGAACCAACCTTTATTTCATCCAGACGGGTAAGGGTGATGGTCCTGCCAGGCTTCTTTACATCGGGTACGGTAAAGTGTTCCGTGAAAGTATTCCACTCGGAACAGGCAGGGCACTTGCCAAGCCACCCGCTGGATTCGTAGCCGCAGTTTTCACATATATAATTGGTTTTGGTCTTAGCCATCACTCACCTTAGACAATCAGCCTCATAAGCATATTCTTCAGAATGTCCGCCCTTATGTAATCAGTATTTTCAGCATTTGAGCTTTTCAATGCCTTGCTTCCTATGGCTGCCTTCATTATCATACCATCCCTGGGTGTTATCAGCATATAATCTACGAAATTGTTTATGTGTGCAGCAGCTGCATGTTCTGATATGCTGTCCCCTATTGATAATATCAGGTGCATGAATCTATTGTAAGGTTTTGACACGGCAATTTGTTTTATTTTTATATGTCCCCCTCCGCCTCTTCTGCTTTCCACAAAGTAGCCGTGCTCGGTGGTGAACCTTGTGCCTATGACATAGTTTATCTGGGAGGGGACACAGTTGAATCTGGATGCAAGGGCATTCCTTTGGATCTCCGCCTCTCCACCGGTTTCATTGATGATATCCTTTATAAAAGTTTCAATGACATCAGTCAGTCTAGCCATCATGTCCCGCCTTTCATTTTTTGACCTTCTTTGACTATTTATATTATATATACCCTTGCACTGCATTTCAATATAACCTTTTTGAAATCAACACAAAAAGAGCACGGGGTTTCCCCCATGCTCTGAAACAGGTATTATTATTCTGTCACTCTTTCTTTTTTGTATTTCTTCCGGCAGTCTTCTTCACAATGATTACAAGTACCACCACTACTGCAGCAATTACTAACAATACAGGAAGAATACCGATTATGAATATCAAAGCATCTCCCAGGAAGCCTACACTGTCCTTCAGATTGTCCCAGATTTTCTCAAAGAAATTCCTTGGTCTTGAAACCGCAGGTTCATCTCCCGGGTGCTTTTCATTGATTGTTATATTTACAGTCGAAAACTCTACCTTGCTGTCCCATTTTTTAAGTGATCCCTGGAGGCTTTCCATTTCGTAGATTACCTGGGTGATACGGCTCTGGGTTTCAAAGAAAATTTCAGGATCCTCTACATCCTCTGCATATCTCTCAAGCCTTTCCTTCTCATCCCTAAGCAAGCCAAGTCTTGCTTCTGTATCATAGTACATGTCTGATATGTCATCTTCATATACCCTGGATGAAAGAACAGTGCCCAGGGTATCAAGACCATCTGTAAAGCTTACGAAATTTTCCTGCTTTATCCGGATTCTCATATTGCCGTTTGTAAGCATTATCTGTTCACCATTGTAATATGACGGTGTTTTCCAGATGTTGCTTTCCTCAATGTAGCCGTTGTCGCCTATCATCGCCTTTATTGCGTCATATGCAGCCTGGAAGTTAAGGACCTCAAGCTGTGCCTCACCGGTTTTGATAGCCTTTCTGCCTTCCTCATAATATCCTTCTCCGTCACTTGTAAGATAGTATGAACCTTCCGTCAGCATGGGAGCAGGAACGGGAGCTGAGTTTGTATAATCCGAAGTATCATAGTCCGTTCCGGCTGACTTACCTTGAGAATATGACTCCTCTGAAGCGAATTCCGCCTTGTTGGCACTGCATCCGGCCAATATGGCAACAGACATGACAACCGCAATAAATATCAATAGAATTTTTTTCATTTTTCTTCCACCTTTCGCTGACTGCTTTTTAGTTTCATACAAGTATGACGCACGAAACCACTGATGTGTTCCCTTGACAGGGAAATATACAAGAAAACTTATTATCCGGCAAGTCACTAAAAGAAAAGCGGTGTTTTACCACCGCTTTGCAATTTATTTTTCTTCTGCCTTTCGAAGTGCTTCTTCCACAATCTTCGGAGCAATCATTGCAGGAACTTCCTCATACCGTACGACTTCAAGCTCAAAGCTTCCACGCCCCTGGGTCATTGACCTGAGGTCAGTGGAGTATTTGAACATTTCCGCCTGGGGGACTTCAGCTTCTACCAGCTGGAGGCCGTTGCCTACGGGTGACATACCAAGTATTCTTCCTCTTCTCTTGTTCATGTCCCCTATAATATCTCCCATGTAATCATCAGGAATTGTAACCTTGCAGTGTGCTATTGGCTCAAGGAGAACAGGCTGTGCATCAACCAGTTTCTTGTATGCAATGCTTGCAGCCATCTTGAATGCCATTTCACTTGAGTCAACAGCATGATATGAACCGTCAACAAGGGTGGCTTTCAATTTGACCATCGGGTAACCTGCAAGGACACCATGGACTATACAATCCTTCAGACCCTTTTCAACTGCAGGTATGTACTGCTTGGGAACCGAGCCGCCGAAGATCTTTTCTTCAAATTCGAGTCCATCCTCTGATCCAGGTGAGAATTCAATATGCACATGTCCGTACTGTCCGTGTCCGCCTGATTGTTTCTTGTGTTTTCCTTCTACCCTCAGAGGTTTCTTTATTGTTTCACGGTACGGAATAATGGGATCACTGAGTTCAACGGATACTCCGAACTTGCTCTTAAGTTTACTGGTTATAATGTCAAGATGCTGCTCACCAAGACCTGAAATGAGTGTCTGATGGGTTTCAGTATTTACTTCCACGCTGAAGGTCGGGTCTTCATCCCTGAGTTTTGTAAGACCTGAACCAATCTTGTCTTCATCACCTTTCGCAACAGGCATTACTGCAAGGGATATGGATGGTTTCGGGAACACTATTGAATCAATGATAACCGGATTAGCAGGATTGGAAAGAGTATCATTGGTTACTGTGTCACTGAGCTTTGCAACAGCTCCGATATCACCCGCCGGTATTGAAGTTGCATTCTCCTGCTTCTTGCCCCTGGCAATGAAGAGGTTCGATATCTTTTCGTTTCTTTCAGTTCTGCTGTTATACAGTGATGTGTCAGCTTTTACTTCTCCTGAAATGACCTTGAATATTGAGATTTTTCCAACAAATGGGTCTGCGATGGTCTTGAATACCAGTGCTGCCGTTGTTTCATCCTTTGAAGGTTTCAATTCTATTGTATCTCCGCCCTTGACCTTCTTTGCTTTTTCGGGAGCCCTTTCCGTCGGGGCAGGAACATACTCAACAATTGCATCCATAAGAAACTGTATTCCGGCATTGTCGACTGCAGAACCGCAGAATACTGGAACTATTTCATCGCTCTTGATACCAACGAACAGTGCGTCGTGTATTTCCTTGTCAGTGAATGTTTCACCTTCGAAGTATTTCTCCATAAGTTCTTCACTGGTTTCTGCAACAGCTTCCATGAGAGGTTCCCTGAGTTCATCAACCTTGCCCTGCAGTTCAGCGGGTACAGGCATGTCAACGAATTTGGTTCCTTCAAAGTGTTTTGCCTTTTGATTTATAACATCCACGATGCCCGTCATCTTGTCATTTTCCAAAATGGGGAACTGGAATGCGATTACCTTTTTACCGAATTTCTCAACCAGCTCTGCATATGTCTTGAAATAATCTGCATTTTCCTCGTCCATCTTGCTTATGAAGAACATTTTCCTGAGATTTGCTGCTTCGGCGTAATCCCATGCCTTTTCAGCTCCGACTTCAAGACCGTTCTTGGCCGGAACAACAATTACTGCTGTTTCAACTGCCCTTGCAGCTCCAACAACCTCTCCTGCAAAGTCAAAGTATCCCGGTGTATCGATGATGTTGACCTTGGTGTTCTTCCATTCATAAGGAGCAACTGTGGCATTTATTGAAATCGTACGTTTGATTTCCTCCGCATCGAAATCACATACGGTGGTTCCGTCAATTACATTACCAAACCTGTCGGTGGCCTTTGCGTTGAATAGCATGGCTTCTGCCAGCATGGTCTTGCCCGCTGATCCGTGTCCCATAAGAGAAATGTTTCTTATGTTTTCACTGGTATAGTTCTTCATTCTTTCCTCCTGCCAAACTGTTAATTATTTATAATTTTATAACCCAGTACCATTATGCTGTCACTGAGGTGTACATTTTCCACGACAACCTCTTCCGGAAGCCGAAGGTCCATTGCACTGAAATTCCAAATTCCTTTGATTCCCAGCGCCACGACCTTGTCTGCAATTTCCGCGGTTATTTCCCTTGGGACTGTCAGTATTGCCACATCAATTGATTCCTTGCTGCAGAAATCATCGATTTCATCCATATGCCGGATCCTGATTCCATTGATGCTTGTACCTACAAGCCTATCGTCAACATCAAAAATTCCCTTGACGAAATAACCTCTTGCTTCAAACTTTGCATGTTTTGCAATTGCCTGTCCAAGATTTCCTGCTCCAATTATTATAGTACGGAATCCACGATTGACACCAAGGATCTTTCTCATTTCATTATAAAGCAATTCTACGTTGTATCCATATCCCTGCTGACCGAATCCGCCGAAGCAACTTAAATCCTGCCTGATCTGTGAAGCAGTAAGGTTCATCTTCTCACTCAATGCTTTTGAAGATATTCTCAGAACGCCGTTTTCCTTAAGATCTGCAAGATATCTGAAATACCTTGGAAGTCTTTTGATAACTGCATCCGATACCTTTTTATTTTGCAATGCCATATCGGCCTCCAATTAAAATGATGCAAAGAAAATTATATAGTAACTGTTGATGAGTGTCAATCAATGAAAAAAGCAGAAGAGGTGCTATAACCCCTCCAGGGAACCTCCAAGATTAAGTATTGAACCCTGTATCTCAGAAATTGCATCGGGATCCTTGTTTCCCCTGCCGGAAGACAGATAACCCCTTAGCAGTGAAATGGCCCTGACGTCCCCGTAGTCAGCAAGGCAACGGGCTGCAAGAGCCTTTTCATCGGTATCACGGAATACTTTTCTCAATATGGAATAAACTTCGTCTGATTCTGCATGGGAATCAATCTGAACAAGGGCAATGATAAGGTGAAAATCGTTTCCCTTCGGCTTTTCGATGCCATCGACCCTTCTTTTTATATGCTGAACTGCCTCAGTCCCCAGAGTCACCAATGCATCCCTTGCCTTTTCCGCCATAAGGTCTGCAAATTCCCCTTCGTCATACAGCAGATCCATGAGGACATCCGAACAGGATGAATCTTTGGACATTCCCAGCAACATGACTGCCGCCGTCCTGATTTCCACCTGCTCTTTTGCTGATGTCCATCTGACAATTGTATCTATGTCCACTCTATCCAGAATCCTCGATGCAAGTGAGCCGGGTATGAAGTCATCACAGACCAAGGCGGCCGTCCTAAATATATCAGTTAGGTCTTCTTCCCTGAAATCCTTGAAAATCTCTGAAGGAAACCTGCCGTCTATCGGGGTCCTTTCCCATTGGGACCGGGCTTCTTCCATAAGTGCATTATAATCAGAAGGAGTCTGTACATTGTGCATCTCATCTTCGAATTTTCTCTGAATTGCAAGATTAAAGCTTTCCAGTATATTGCTGAGTTCATATGATTCAGTCATTCAGGAAATCCTCAAGATCCTTCCTGCCGCGGAATATCCTTACCTTCTTGAGCTGTATACCGGAAAATCCTGCTGCATATCCAAGGAATGCAACAACAGGTATGATAATCGATGATATTAGATATGAGTACCAGGTGTAACCAAGGAACCTTATTATGAAATACATGGGTCCGAAGCTGCATCTGAATACTGCATGCATGATACCGGCAGTTGTTCCGACTCCTAGTTGGGGGTAGATGATGAAATATAATATTTCAAGTATCAGGTACGGTAAAAATCCGATAACTCCATATATAAGACCTTTGAAGGGTGTTACCTTGCTCTCTGAATGGTTGCTTTCAAACTCGCCTATTTTCCTCATCTGCTGGTAAAGGAAAATAACCGTGAAAATGAAAAAAACCATGGAGTACACGGAAATCCATGTACTCCTGTTGTTCTCCATGCTAAGAGGTGCTATCAGAAAGAATGTGAACAGGAACACGCCTGCGGAGTATGAGGCAAATGTCCTGAAACTGCCCTTTGTCAGTGTCATCAGTTTCCTCCGGACTCATCGGGCAGTTCCTCGAGTATACGTCCGCTCTTTACAAGCTCAACCAAGGCTGCAAATCC
>ERZ795053.1678-NODE-1678-length-27794-cov-30.762537_pt1 | contig 27794 bp, 21 predicted proteins | sample MGYA00375137_ERZ795053 | MGnify/ENA primary metagenome ERZ795053 (study PRJEB30182, sample SAMN05720284) | activated sludge metagenome | isolation source: Anaerobic digester | place: Hong Kong | collected 2014-12-17 ...
CACCTCACTCGCTGATCTCATTAAATCTTATGGAAATTATTGCCCATGACTATAAATGCTCCCATCGCTCACACCCATCCCACCGCCGGCTGCTGGTTCGCCGTCTTCAGCAAACCGCGCCGGGAAACGGAAGCGGCCGAACAACTGACGCGGCAGGAACTCACTATATTTCTACCACAAGTTCGCGTTCGGTGCCGGCTGCGCGGCCAGTGGCGCGACGTGATCGAACCGATGTTCCCGCGCTATCTGTTTCTATGGGCCGTACCGGGCCAAGACAACTTGCGGCCGGTGCGTTCGACCCGCGGCGTGGTTGGCCTAGTCCGTTTCGGTGGCGTATTGCGGCCCGTGCCCGAACCGGTGATCACCGAATTGCAGCGGGTCTGCGAGGGGGGGGCGCTGGAACTGCCATCGCCGCTGGTCCCCGGTTCCCGGGTGCGGATCCTTACCGGCCCGTTCGCCGACCATGAGGCGGAACTGCTGCACACCGACGGCGCGCATCGGGCGCGAGTGCTGCTGGAACTACTCGGACAGATGAACGCGTTGGCGTTCCCGCTGGATGCGCTGGCCCCGGTCGAAAACCGCTAGCCGCCACCAACTATCGATCCGCTCAATACCACCAGAAAATCATCGATAGCGACACCAGCGCCACCACCCCGTTCAGCGGCAGTCCGATCCGCAGATAATCGGAGAAACGGTAGCCACCCGGCCCGTACACCATCAGGTTGGTCTGGTAGCCGATCGGCGTGGAGAATTCGGCCGATGCCGCCATCATGATCGCCAGCGCGAACGGCACGATGCTTACGTCCAGACTGGCCGTCACCGCCTGGGCGATCGGGAACATCAGCAGCGCCGCCGCGTTGTTGTTGATCACGGCGGTAAACAGCACCGTGGCCAGATAAACCATCACCAGATTCAGGGCCGGCGAATCCCCCGCCAACCCCAGCATCGCTGTCGCCACCGCCACGGCCAGTCCGGTGCTTTGCAGCGCCCCGCCGATGCCGAACGCCGCCGCGATCACCAGCAGCACCGACCAGTCGACGCTTTGCCGGGCACCGGAAACACTGACACAGCGAGTCAGCACCATCAGCGCCGCCGCCGTCAGCGCCGCCTCGAACATGCCAACCAGATCCAATCCGGCCGCCAACACCATCACTACCAGGATACCGAGCGCCAGCAAGGCCCGCTCGTGCCGCAACGGCGTCGAATCGGGCACCGGGCTAACCAGAAAAAAATCCCGGTTGTTACGATGTCCTTCCAGAAAACCGACCCCGGCCTCGACCAACAGGATATCGCCGGGCCGCAACACGATATCGCCGATCTTGCCACGCAGTCGTTCGCCGTTACGCGCCACCGCGATCACCACCGCCTTGTAGCGGTTGCGAAACCGGCCGTCGCGGATGCTGCGCCCGATCAATGGACAAGTATTCGAGACCACCGCCTCGACCAGCAACCGGTCGCTGCGCCGCTCGGCCAGCTTGAACACCTGAGTCGAGGCCGAGGTCAGGCCACGGATGCGCTGCAGATCCACCACCGAATCGACCACGCCGACGAAAACCAGCCGGTCCCCCGCTTGCAAGGTTTCCCGGGGCGACACCGCCGGCAATATCGCGCCGTCGCGATCGATTTCCATCAGATAGCAATCAGGCAGATGCCGCAGGCCGGCGGCTTCGATGGTCTTACCCGCCAGGGGGCCGTCCCGATCGACCAGCATTTCCAGGGTATAACGGCGCGGATCGTCGGTCGGCGACACCGCCGGCCGTCGGTCCGGCAGCAACCACCGACTAGTCAGAACGATGAACGCCACCCCGACAGTGGCCGCCGCCAGACCAATCGGCGTGATGTCGAACATCCCCAGGTTGACGTTGGCCCGATCGATCAACAGGCCGTTCACCACCAGATTGGTGCTGGTGCCGATCAGAGTACAGGTACCGCCCAAGATCGCCGCGTAGCTCAACGGCAGCATCAGCTTGGAAACGGGCAGTCGATGCTTGCGCGCCCACTCCCCCACACCGGGAATCAGCATGGCCACCACCGGGGTATTGTTGAGGAAGGCACTCAACACCGTGACCGGCAACATCAAGCGCAACTGTGCCCGGGACAACGACTCTGGCCGGCCCAGAATCCGCTGCACCAACCACTGTGCCCCGCCGGTTTCGCGCAACCCGGCCACCACCACATACAGCGCGCCGACCGTGATCACACCCTGGTTGGCCAGTCCCTCGAACGCCTTCGCCGCTGGCACGATTCCCACCAGCACCAGCAGCACCAATCCCCCCAGGAACAACATGTCCGGGGCGACCCGCGTCGTCGCCAGAACCCCCAACAACGTCAGGATCAGGCCGGCGGTAAACCAGGCTTCCCACCCCATGAAGTGCTACCCCCGTCGCTCAGGCGCCACGCAGGATGCGCCGCTCGCTCAGATAAGCCAGCACCCGGTCCACGCATTCCTCGACCGGGACCTGCTCGGTATCGATGACCAGCTCCGGTCGTTCCGGCGCCTCGTAGGGCGAATCAATGCCGGTAAAATCCTTGATGACCCCAGCGCGGGCCTTGGCGTACAAGCCCTTGGGATCGCGCTGCTCGCAGGCTTCCAGTGACGCATGGACATGCATCTCGATGAACTCCCCGTCCGGCAGCAACGCCCGAACCATCGCCCGGTCGGCGCGAAACGGCGAGATGAAGGCGGTGATCACGATCAGTCCGGCGTCGGCGAACAGCGCCGCCACCTCGCCAATCCGGCGAATGTTCTCGATTCGATCGTCCTTGGAGAAACCCAGATCCTGGTTCAGGCCGTGGCGGACGTTGTCGCCGTCTAACAGATAGCTATGATAGCCGCGTTGGTACAGCCGCTGCTCCAGGGCGTTGGCCAGGGTCGATTTGCCCGAGCCCGACAGGCCGGTCAGCCAGATCACGCAGGGCCGCTGTGCTTTCTGGTTGGCGCGCTGCGCCTTGCCGATACGGTGCTCGTGCCAAACCACGTTGCGCGATTTGTCGATCAGAGCCTGAGTCACCGGGCGCACGATCATGCCCGCGCCGACCGTGGCGTTGCTGATCCGGTCGATGACGATGAAACCGCCGGTGCCGGGACTCTCCTCGTAGGCGTCGAAGGGCACCGGCTGATTCAGACTGAAGCGACAGTAGCCGATTTCGTTCAGGCCTAATTCCTCGACGCGCTGATGCTCCAAGGTATTGACGTCGATGCGGTGATGCAGCACGGTCGGCGTGGCCGGCAGCAGCCGGGTGGCCAGCTTGATGTCGTACTGGCGACCCGGCAGCAACGGCGCGTCCGCCATCCACACCACGCGAGCGTCGAACTCCTCGGCGACCGCCGGCAAACGGTCGGGGTGAACCAGCAAATCGCCGCGACCGACGTCGATCTCGTCGGCGAGCGTCAAGGTCACCGCCTGACCGGCGAAGGCTTCGGGCAAGTTGCCGTCGGCGGTCACGATGGTCGTTACCCGGCTGCGCCGGCCCGAGGGGAGCGCCACGACTTCGTCGCCCGGTCGCACCATGCCGGCGGCAAGAGTGCCGCAAAAGCCGCGAAAATCCAGATGAGGCCGGTTGACGTACTGCACCGGAAAACGGAAATCGCGCAGGTTGCGATCGGCGGCGACCTCGATCTGTTCCAGTTCCCGCAGCAAAGTCGGCCCTTCGTACCAGGGCATGGCAGTGGACGGTTGCGCCACGTTGTCGCCGCGCAGCGCCGATACCGGCACGCAGCGCACATCCTTGACCCCGAGCTTGGCCACGAACTCCAGGTAATCGTCGCAAATCCGCGCGAATACCGCCGGGTCGTAGCCGACCAAATCCATCTTGTTGACCGCCAGCAGCAAATGGCGAATGCCGAGTAGGGAAACGATGAAACTGTGGCGACGAGTCTGGGTCTGCACGCCCTTGCGGGCGTCCACCAGCAGGATGGCCAATTGCGCGGTGGAAGCGCCGGTGGCCATGTTGCGGGTGTACTGCTCGTGGCCCGGCGTGTCGGCGATGATGAATTTGCGTTTGTCGGTGGAGAAATAGCGATAGGCCACATCGATGGTGATGCCCTGCTCGCGCTCCGATTGCAAGCCATCGACCAGCAGGGCCAGATCCAGCTCCTCGCCGGTGGTCCCGTACTTGGTGGTATCGCGGCGCACGGCGGCAAGCTGATCCTCGTAGATCAACTGGGTGTCGTACAGCAAGCGACCGATCAGCGTGCTCTTGCCGTCATCGACGCTGCCACAAGTGATGAAGCGCAGCAAGTCCTTGCGTTCGTGGGTTTCCAGGTAAGCCTGGATATCGGTTTCGAGGAGAGACATCTTAAAAATACCCCTGCCGCTTCTTCTCTTCCATCGAGCCGGCGGCGTCGTGGTCGATCAGGCGGCCCTGGCGTTCGGAATGACGGGCGAGCAACATTTCTTGGATGATCTCGGGCAGGGTGGCGGCATGCGAGCGAATGGCGCCGGTCAGTGGGTAGCAGCCCAGGGTACGGAACCGCACCCACTCCCGCTTCGGCGTCTCGCCTGACTCCAAGGGCATGCGCTCGTCGTCGACCATGATCAAGGTGCCGTCGCGCTCCACCACCGGCCGTTCGGCGGCAAGGTACAAGGGCACGATCGGAATGCTTTCCAGGTGGATGTACTGCCAGATATCCAATTCGGTCCAGTTGGAGAGCGGAAACACGCGGATGCTCTCGCCCCGGTGTACCCGGCCGTTGAACAGATTCCACAGTTCGGGACGCTGATTCTTGGGGTCCCAGCGGTGGTTGCGGTCGCGGAACGAGTACACCCGTTCCTTGGCTCGTGAGCGCTCCTCGTCGCGGCGGGCGCCGCCGAAGGCAGCGTCGAAACCGTAGTGATCCAACGCCTGTTTTAGCGCCTGGGTCTTCATCACGTCGGTATGCACCCGCGAACCATGGGTGAATGGATTGATGCCCTGACGCACGCCTTCTTCGTTGACATAAACGATCAGTTCCAACCCCAGCCGGCGGACCTGCTCATCGCGGAAGCGGATCATCTCCCGGAACTTCCAGGTAGTATCGACATGCAGCAACGGAAACGGCGGCTTGCCGGGGTAAAATGCCTTCAGGGCCAAATGCAGCATCACCGCGGAATCCTTGCCGATCGAGTACAGCATCACCGGTTTCTCAAACTCGGCGGCGACTTCGCGGATGATGTGAATGCTCTCGGCTTCGAGCTGCTTGAGGTGCGTCGGCTTATAAGTATCCATGGATCAGGATCGCGGGTTCTGAGGGACATCGAGGCCGCGCTGATCGACCAAGGCTGGCGCGGCGTAAAAAGCGCGCCATTCTGGGCTCTCGGAAAGCTACCGTCAACGCGGCCGGCGGTCGATCACCACGATCCAGCCCAAGCCGATCTTGCCGAATCGCGCTGGCTTGACGGACTAAAAACGAAGCCGCCCGCATTCTACACTCTGACGACAAGAATTATTGACCCTGCGGAGAACTCATATGGCAACCATGAAAGCGGTACGCATTCATGCCTACGGTGGACCCGAAGTCCTACACCACGAAGAGAGCGTCCCGCTGCCCACGCTCGAACCCAAGGATATCCTGATCCGGGTGCGGGCGGCGGCCGTCAACCCAGTAGATTGGAAGATTCGCGAGGGTTATCTGCAAGGCGCCCTGCGCCATACCCTGCCGTTGATTCTCGGTTGGGACGTGTCCGGCGAGGTGGTCGAGGTCGACCCCGCAGTGACCGAGTTCAAGGTCAGGGATGAAGTGTACGCCCGACCCGACATCGAGCGGGACGGTGGTTATGCCGAATACATCGCCGTCAAGGCCAGCGACGCCGCCCGCAAGCCGACCCATCTGGACCACCTCCACGCCGCCGCCGTACCGCTGGCCGCGCTGACCGCCTGGCAGTCGCTGGTGGACGCCGCCCAGTTGCAAGCCGGACAGACCGTGCTGATCCATGCCGCCGCCGGCGGGGTGGGCAGCTTGGCGGTGCAACTGGCCAAGGCGCGCGGCGCGCGGGTCATCGCCACCGCCTCGGCGCTCAATTCCGGCATCGTGACCGAACTGGGCGCGGACCAGTTTATCGACTACACCAAAACTCATTTCGAGGACGTGGCAACGGACGTGGACGTGGTGTTCGACACCATCGGCGGCGACACGCAAAAGCGGTCCTGGCAGGTACTGAAACCCGGTGGGATTCTGGTTTCGGTGGTCAGTCCGCCGCCGGAAGCGGTCGCCGCCACCCACGGAGTCCGTGGCGCCTTCGTGTTCATCCGCCCGAGCGGTGAGCAGTTGACTCAAATCGCCGACCTGATCGACGGGGGACGAATGCGGCCGGTGATCCACACCGTGCTGCCGCTGGCCGAGGTCCGTCAGGCGCATGTCATCAGCCAGACCGGCCACGCCCGCGGCAAGATCGTCCTTCAAGTCGCCGAATGAAAGTAATCGGTACTCGCGGGTTACCGGGATACAACGGCCCCGGTTCAGCCCGCCAGCCGCAAGCCCGGCGGCAACGCCTCGCCGAACACTCGGCCGGCGTCAACCTCATCCAGATCCGCGACTTCTTCCACCATCCGCAGCCACGCGGCCGGCGCCTTGGCCGTTCGCAACCGCTGAATCACCCGCGCCCGCGCCGCGTCGTCCAGATCGCGCTGGCGGTCGCCGCTCAGCCGCGCCAGCAGAGTCGCGGCGAAGGCCGCCGGCGCCACCGCCTTCCAATCCAGGGTCAGCACTCGTTCCAACCAGGCCGCCGCCGTTGCCGCCGGCACCACGTCATGAGCGCTGCCATACACCGGGACCCGGGTCGCCAGCCGACCCACCGCCCACCACAATTGCGGCGACTCTCCCTTGCGCGCCAGCCGCGCCAGCAACAACTCGCCGAGTTCGAGCTTGCGGGTCGCCGGTAAGCGTTCCAGAACGCCGGCCAACCGCGCCATGTCTTCAATCCCCGGTAGCCTGTCCTTGGCGACCTTGCCGCCCAGCGGACGCAAATCGGCCAGCAGATCCTCGCTCAGCCGCAGTTGCGCCGCCGCGTCCAGGCCGCCGGCGACCCGCCGCCACAGCGTCCACCACTCCGCCCGCGCCTGGGCATCCCGATGGTACTGCACCCTCTGTTCGTACAGCGCCCATAACCGCCCGACCCGCCACTCGTCCAACGGATAGCCGAACCCCGGCCGCAGGCAGAAACCGGTCAGACTGAACCACAGCCGCTCGTGATCGGCCGAACGCCGCCGCCGCCGGGCACCGGTCCACAACACCTCGAACAGCTCGCGCAGCAACGGCGTCTCCCAGGTCTCGCGCCTACCGAGCAAGCGTTCCAAATCGGTTCGTAAGGTCTTTATTTCCTTGTATTCGACATCGGCCGCGCGGGAACCGTAAAACCGTTCGATCCGTGCCGTCGCTTCGGGGAAACGAGGATGCAGCCGGGTCAGCGCCGCCGTATCGCCACCCCGCAACTGAAAGGCCAGCCGCCAGCGTCGCGCCAGATCGTCCGCCGCAATGCAATCCACTTCCAGGGTACCAACCTCGGTCAGTTGCGCGCTCAGTTGCACCGATACTTCGTCCGCCCCGGATTCGCTTTCGATCAGCGTGACGATCGGCGGCAGAGGCAGAAACTCTCTGGCTTCCAGCGTCGTCACGTCACCGGCCTGATGGGATGCATCGCCGGTGGAGGACATCAGATGAAACTGCACCGGCGAGCCCAACCGCAAGGAAAAGGTTCGATCCAGCCGGATTTCCCGTCCCTCCTCGGTCCCGCGCGGCAACAGACAAATGCCCTGTTTCTGGCTACGGTCACCTTCCACCACCAGAAAATAGCCGCGCGCCGAACCGCCGCCGATCTTCAGGCCCCGACCCCGCCGCGCCAATCCGTAGGCCACCGCCCCGCGCGCCACCGCCAGTTCGGGTTCGGGGTTGTCCAACCGCGACAGTGGCTCACCACGCCAGCCGGCCAGCAGTTCCAACAATCGTTCCGACAGGGCCGCGCCGTGAAACACGCCACCATTCAGCAACACCGCGTCCGGGGCCAGCGGACGTTCGGCCGGCGCCCGTTCGCCCAGAGCCCGCCGGGCCGCGTCGCCGTGCCGCGCCAAAAACGCCGCCAGATGGCGGCTGATCGCCGGATCGGCGGCGTAGGGCAAGCCGAATTCGACCACCGCCGCCCGCCGGCCCTGGGGTCGTTCGTCCGCCGCCGTCAGCGGTAGAAAGCCGTCCACCAGCAACGCTCGTACCTCGTCGCGACTCAGTTCCGCCGCGCGCGCGCCGCCGATCAGCCGGGCACCGCCGCCGAGCACGGTCACCGTCACTCGCTCCGGTGCGTCGGTCGCCAACAGCCGTTCCTTGGCGCTCCGGCATTGCTGCAACAGTAGCGACAATTCGCCGGTGCTCAGACGCCCGCCACTCAGTCGAGCTTCGACGGTTCGAGCCAGAGTCAGATCCATGTTGTCGCCGCCCAGCATCAGATGCTCGCTCACGCCGATCCGGGTCAAACGCGGCTCTTGCTCCCCCGGCTCGATCTGGATCAAAGTCAGGTCGGTGGTGCCACCACCCACGTCACAGACCAGCAACAAACGGGACTCCCCCAGATCCGCCGCCACGGTGTCCCGGTGACGGTGTAGCCAGTCATGGCAGGCCGCCTGCGGCTCTTCCACCAACCGCAGTTCCGGCAAACCGGCCAGTCGCGCCGCTTCCACCGTCAGGGTTCGCGCCGCTTCGTCGAATGAGGCCGGCACGGTCAACACCAGTTCCTGTCGCTCCAGCGGCTGACGGGGAAAGCGCTGGTTCCAGGCGGCGCGGACATGGGCAAGATAGCTAGCGCTGGCGACCACCGGCGATACCTTGGCGATCTCCTCCGCCGCGCCCCAGGGCAGCACCGGCGCGGTACGATCCACCCCGGCATGCGACAGCCAGCTCTTGGCGCTGGCCACCAACCGCCCCGGCACCCGTGTCCCCCGCTCCCGCGCCAGTTCGCCCAGAACTGCGTTGTCCACGCCACCGGGGTCGTCGAAGGTCCAGGGAAGTTGGCTATCCGCCGCCGCCAGTTCGCCTTCGGCCGGGTGATAGCGCACCGAAGGCAACAGCGGGCGAGCCGCCACCGCGCCGGGGGCGACCAGTTGCTCGACGGAGAACAGATGGATATCCGCCGTTCCGGCGGCCTTCAGATCAGCATAGGCCACCACCGTATGGGTGGTGCCCAGATCGATGCCGACCAGATAGCGGGGGGTGCTGGAACGGGCGATGGTTCAGTGCTCCCCGCGCACGTCGAATTCGACTTTCCAGGCTTCCCCGCCTTCGCGCGGTACGGCTTCCAGCCGCAGCGTGCCGACCTCGGTCACCGCCGCGTGCAGTCGCACCGGCACCACTTCGCCGGGTTGGCGATCCTCGGCGGGCAAGGTCGCTTCGATCTCCTCCAGTTCCTCGACCTCGTCCGCCGTCCACTGCTCCAGCACCGCGCCCACCTGATCGGTGCGCCGCACCGAGGACCCGAAGAAACGGAATCGCACCGGCTCGCCGACCACCAATCCTACTTCCTGCGGCGGCAGTTCGGCCTGGGTACCCTCTTCCATGCCGAACGGCGCGATGCACAAGGCTTCGATCGGCGGCTCCATCCCCGGTACCGCCGGCATGGCGCTTTCCACGCCGACGTAATAGGACTTGGCGGTACCACCGCGAATCCGTACTCCGCGCCCGCGTCGCACGTAGCCGTAATAGGCCGCGCCAAGCGCCACCGCCAAATCGAGATCGCTGCCTTCCAACAAACGCGCGGGGGGGGCGTCCTCGGTCGCCAACCAACCGTTCAACACGGTCAGGGTCCGCTCCAGCAAGGGTGGCGCCTTGAACACGCCGCCGTTGAACAGCACCGCGGTCGGATGCAGGAAACTAGCGTGTTCCGGCAACCGCCCCTCAAAACCGGACAGATGGCGGGTCGCCTCCACCTGCCGGCCCAGAAACGCCGCCAGATGCCGAGTCATGGCCGCATCCTGCGCATAGGGCAAACCCAGTTTGGTCAGCGCCGCCCGCGCCCGCGCCGCCGGCCGCGCCGCCGCTTCCACGATCGGAAAAAACCCTTCCATCAAGGTGTGGGAGACCTCGTCGCGGGTCAGTTCGGTGCGCAAGGTACCGCCGATCAGCTTGGAACCGCGGCTCGGCACCACCACCGGCACCGCCTCGACTTCGCCATGACTCAACAGGGTTTCCTTGGCCGACCGGCAACCGTGGGTCAAACCCTGCAACTGCCAAGGATCGAGTTGGATACCCTGCTCCGCCAGCTTGGCGCGAACCGTGTGCGCCAAGGCTAAATCCATGTTGTCGCCGCCCAGCAGAATATGCTCGCCGACCGCCACCCGCACCAACTCCAGGGAACCGTCGCGTTCGGTCACGGCGATCAGCGAAAAGTCGGCGGTGCCGCCGCCCAGGTCGATCACCAGGATGATATCGCCAAGCTGGACCTGCTTGCGCCACCCTTCCCGCGTGGCCAACACCCAGTGGTACAAAGCCGCTTGCGGTTCTTCCAGCAACACCAAATGACGCAAGCCGACCGCCTCCGCTGCTTCGGCGGTCAATTCGCGGGCGGCGGGATCGAAGGAGGCCGGCACGGTCAGCACCACGTCTTGCTCGATCAGTGGCGCGTCGGGATGCTGATGGTCCCAAGCGGCGCGCAAGTGTTCCAGATAGCGGATCGAGGCTTGCAACGGCGAAATCTGCCCCACTTCCTCCGGCGCTTCCACCGGCAGGATGGCGGCGCGCCGATCCACCCCGGGATGACACAACCAGCTTTTGGCGCTGGACACCAAGCGAATCGGTGTCCGGCTGCCCATCGCCCGCGCCAGTTCGCCGACCACGAACGGGGGCTCGCCCCAAGGCAGAACCCGATCTTCCGGTCGCAGTTCATCGGGATGCGGCAAGTAGAGAAACGAGGGCAGCATCGGCCGCTCCTCGACCGCGCCCGGCGCGGTCAACTGCGGAATGAGTTCGATCCGTTCAACCACCTCATCGCCGTCGCTGGCGGTCAGATCCACCGCCGCCAACACACAGTGGGTGGTGCCCAGATCGATACCCACCGTGTAACGAGCCGTGCTCATAGTTCCACCTCCGCCGGCGCCAGCACCTGAACGTCATGACCCTCGGCCACCTTCGGCAACTTGATCTCGGCCACCCGCCAGCCGCGATGCATCAAGGTACCCGTGAAGGGTGGTTGGCCAACCACGTTACCGGTCAACCGCACCGCCGTGGGATCGAAACCGGCCGGCACGGTCAACCGCACACCTTCCGCTTCCTCGCGTACCGGCTGAATGCGTAAATAATCGCGCACCACCTTGCAACACCCCTCATGCACCACGCGCGCCGCGCCTCCGATCTCGGTATCGGAATACGCAGTTACATTTTCCTGCAAGAAATCCACGAACCGCCCCTCCTGCTGCAACAGCGCCAGCAATTGCAAGGCGGAATCCGGCGAAGTTTCCTTGAGCACCGGCCTGGTGGGTTCCGCCGTCACCGGCGCCAGTGCCGCCGCGCCCCCTTCGAGCCGCAGCACACCGGCCGCGAATCCCTCGTCGATCAGAATTCGCCCGAACGCACGCAGCGCCAGGATCAGGCGGTTTAAAAAGCTCAATGGCGAATCATTCATACAACGACCCCTCACGAATCAACCTCGTTATTTGGGTATCCTACCATGTGCCGGCGAACCGCCGACCACAACAAAAGCATCCCCCAACCAGCAAATTTCGCTTATGATGGTGGGATCAATGAATAGCGTATGACTCGCCAGATTTTCCCCCGAACGGGTTGACCACCACGTTATACCGGCGACGCGCGGACGATACGCAAGACTATCCCAGGAGTGGCAGCATGGCCCGCATATTGATCGTCGACGACTCACCCACGCAGGCGCTGAGTCTCTCCAAGATACTCAAGAAACATGGGCACGAGATTCTGACCGCCAAAGACGGCGCGGAGGGAGTCGAGGTCGCCAAAGCGGAACTGCCGGATCTGGTGCTCATGGACGTGGTCATGCCCAAGGTCAACGGTTTTCAGGCGACCCGCCAGATCACCAAAAATCCCTCCACCAGCCATATTCCCGTCATCATCGTCACCACCAAAGACCAGGAAACTGATCGGATCTGGGGCACGCGACAAGGCGCCAAAAGCTACGTCGCCAAACCGGTGGAAGAAGCCACGCTGCTTGAAGTCATCGCTCAGTATTTACCCAAATAACCGACCACCTCAGCCCATCCGTCCCCGGCAATTTCTGGCTGGGTGTGGGATGTGATCAGATGCATCGGTCGAGATCCTCTTCCAACACCGCCAACGCCGCATTGATCTCGCCCAAGCGCTGGCCATCGCCGCCCCGGTCGGGATGGTGACGCATCGCCAGCCGCCGATACCGCCGCTTGATGGTTGCGGCATCGGTCGGATCCCATAGATCCAGCACCGCCAGCGCCGCCCTTCGCCGCTCGTCCCGCTGGCGCGCGGCGTGGAAATAGCGCAGTAGTGCAGCGACCTCGGCGATCGTCACCGTTGCCAGCCTGGCCAAATCGGCGTAGCACGGCGCGAAGTCGGGCTCACCCGGCGCGAGCGTGGTTCCACCGCAAGGCAAGGCTTCGAACTCCAGCACAACGCCCAGCGGGTCCACCCGCAAGCGACCGCGCCGCTCGCCGGCCAAGCGGTCCCGCAATCGGTAGAGCGCGTGAAACAGCAGGTAGTGACCGCGAAACAGCCGGAGTGGTTCGCGGGCGCTAAAACCCGCGAACAAAGGATCGCTTGCGTGCAGCCTCTTCAGCAGCTCGTACTCGCTCAGTCCAGCGGGATGAGCGGCCAACAGTTCCAACAAACGCGCCTCCAAGGCCGCCAGCGCGGACGGCGAAGGAAGCGCTTCACTCATCGCGGCGGCTCCGGCGCGGCCTCCAGCGGATAATCCGGGTACCGCCGCCGGAATTCCGCCAGCTCGGCGTCCGCTTCCGCCGTCCGACCTTGATGCCGCAGTTCGGCAATGACTGCCAGCCACTCCTCCGGCGAGTACCGATCCGACCGATCTTGCGATGCGGCATCCTGGTCGACCCGTTGGCCTGTCGGCGCGGCCCGAAGCCAATCCTGTGGTCGTTCCCGCTCCGCCGGCGCGGTCCGACGCGGCATCAACTCCTGTTCTAACTTGACCGGCGGCGCGGCGGCAGGCAAGGCTGGCAGCGATTGCGGCGCCACTCGAACCGCCTCGCCCAAGGGCATGGTGGGTCGTAATTCCACGGCGGATGACGAAGGGCGATCATGGTCACTGAACTGGGCACGGCCGGCAGCGGTGGCATCCGCCTCGGCGGCGGATTCGGCTGTGGAATGGAGCGTCTTGTTCTCGGGCAACGGACCCCATTCACCGCTCTCGCGCGCCAGCCGCACGATGCCCACCGCCAGCACCACGGTCGCCGCCAACGCGGCCGGCACCGCCCACAGCCGGGTTCGTCGCCGCCGGGAGGGCGATGGCGCCAGCGTCGGGACCGGTTGTGGCGTGGCGTTGGCCGCCGTCAGGATACGTTGGTCCAGCCAAGCCGGCGGCTCGGGGTCGCGGGTGACCCGGTACAAGGCCGACAGATCCTCGTCGTGGAATTCCGTATCGCGTGGATCGCTCATCGCGCACCCCTCAAACCCTGTCGCAGGCGGGCCATGGCATAACGCAGGCGGCTTTTGACGGTCTCCCGACCGGTGCCGGTGGCCTGGGCAATCTCCTCCAGCGACAATCCGGCTTCTTCCTTCAGCAACACGGCCTCGCGCTGGGCCTCGGGCAATTCGGCCAACAGCTCCAACAGGCGTTCGGCCTGGCGGCGGCGGTCGTCTTGCGCCTCTGGCTGCATCTCGGCCGGTGCCGGCACCTCGGCCCACTCCGGGCAATCCTCGGCGTAGGACAGCGGCAGGCCTCGACTGCTGGCGCGGTAGTGATCGATCAGGCGATTGTGGGCCAGTCGGTATAGATAAGTGGTGAATCTGGCCTGCACGGTGTAGCCGGTCCGGGCGGCGATCAGTTTCAGCCACACGTCCTGAAACAGTTCCTCGGCCAACGCCGGCTGGCCGCATTGGCGCAATAGATAGCGATACAGTGCCCCTTTGTGGCGAGCGTACAGCGCCGCGAAGGCATCGGCATCGCCATCCTGGTAGCGCAGCATGAGGGTTTCGTCGGCATCGTCTTCGGTCCGCATGGAAACAAGGTATCAGGGAACGAGGATCAGATTCCAGATTCCAGGAAAATCCGTCCCTTGTCCCCTGATACCCAATCAGCGGATCGCCTGGCCCTGCACCCCACCCTGACCGGGATCGAGCGACCGCGCCAGCCCGACCAGAGTCAGAAACTCGCCCCGATAACCGTGGGGATCGCCGCCCCGCGCGGTACGGGCCAGCGCCAGCACCTCGTCATAGCCAAAATCGCGGGTATAGCGCCCGCCGCGCAGGATCTGACCGAAACCGGCCACCGCCGCCGCGAAGCGGAACCGCTCGCTGGTTTCCCGCCAGTCCCCGACCGCCTGCCCGCGACGGATCGGCTGTTCCAGCAACTGGCTGACCTCGCCGTCCGGCTGTTTGTAGCGCAAGCGCAGGAAGGCGATCTCGTCGCCGCGCGGCGTGGCGCCGTCCGTCGCCGGCTGGCCGTAGCGCAGCGGTTCGGTCAGACTGCCGCCACTGCCCTTCAGGGCGATTTCGTACAGCGCGGTGACCGTGTGCCCGGCGCCGATATCGCCGGCATCCACTGCATCGTTGTTGAAATCCTCGCGGCGCAGGATTCGATTCTCGTAGCCGATCAGGCGGTATTCCTCGACCAGCGCTGGGTTGAATTCGATCTGGATCTTCACGTCCTTGGCAATGGTCAGCAACGTGGCGCTCATCTGCTCGACCAGCACCTTGTTGGCTTCTTGAAGGGTGTCGATGTAGGCGTGATTGCCGTTGCCGGCATCGGCCAATTGCTCCATCAACCGATCGTTGTAGTTGCCGGCGCCGAAACCGAGCGTGGTGAGCGCGATGCCACTTTTGCGCTGAGTTTCAACCAGATCCTTCAATGCCTGGAAATTGACCGTGCCGACGTTGAAATCGCCATCGGTGGCCAGAATCACTCGGTTGACGCCGCCCTCGACGAAGCCCTGCCGGGCCAGGTTGTAGGCCAGTTGAATACCCGCGCCACCGTTGGTGGAACCACCGGCGCTGAGCTGATCCAGAGCCGCTTCGATCTTCGCTCGCTGACTGCCGGGCGTGGGCTCCAACACCATGCCGGCCGCGCCGGCGTAGACCGCGATCGCCACCTTGTCCTCCGGCCGCAGTTGCCGGACCAGCAGTTTCAGCGCTGGCTTGAGCAAACCGATCTTGTCCGCCGAATTCATCGAGCCGGACACGTCGATCAGAAACACCAGGTTGGCGGGCGGCAACTGGGTTCTCGACAATTCGTAGCCCTTGATGCCGACCGCCAGCAGTAAGGTTTTGGGATTCCAGGGCGTCGGGGCCAGTTCGGTGTTGACCCGAAACGGTGGCTGACGATCGTCCGGCGGCGGATAGTCGTAATCGAAGTAGTTGATCAGTTCCTCGACCCGCACTGCGTCGCGCGGCGGCAGCCGTCCGGCGTTGAGAAAGCGGCGGACGTTGGCGTAGGCGCCGGTATCGACATCGATGCTGAAGGTGGACACCGGCTGCTCGGCGGCGCGCTTGACCGGATTGTCCTCGACCTGGGCGTAATTCTCACGGTCGGTTGGTTCACTGGGCGCGCGCAACTGGTCCGCGTCCCGGCGGCCGGACGGCATGCCGGCCAGCGCGATTGCGGCGGAGCCCTGGGCCATCTGTCTTGCGGCGGGCGACTGGGAGGGACGGGACTCGGTCAATGCCAACACCGGGCTGGTCGGCGACGATGCCGGCACGGAGACCAACTGCTCGGCTTCCCCGCCGGATGGCGCGATCGTGGCCGGCATGGTGACGACCTGGTCCACCACGGGTTGGGCAACTTCCGGGGGTGACTGGCCGGCGACCCGTTGCTTGTCGGCCGCTTCTTGCGGCGGTGTGGCGGGCGAGCAGGCGACGAGCAGGACAGCGATCAGCAAGGCATGGAGCGATAGAGACCGAATCATGGCGTTTCCTTCGAAGATTGTGATTTCATTGCTATAAACGCCCACAGCGACACAATGGGGTTAAAATCGGATTTCCCTCGCTCGGAAGCCCGACCCCAGCTTGCCGTTTGCACCGACCTGTCCCATTATTTTTCCATTCCGCTTCGGAATGTCCGCAAGGTACCGCGACCCCCATGGAAATGCCCCGGATTTCCGGCTATCAATTCGAAAAAATCATCGGCAAGGGCGCCATGTCCACCGTCTATCTGGCGCTCCAGGAATCCTTGGGCCGCCGCGTGGCCATCAAGGTGCTGTCCCCCGGTCTGGCCGGCGACCCCATCTTCAGCAAACGCTTCATCAAGGAAGCCCGCATCATCGGCAAGCTCGGCCACCCGCATATCGTCACCATTTTCGACGCCGGCAATCTGGACGATGTGTACTACATCGCGATGGAATACCTGGAGGGCGGCACGCTCAAGGAGCGGATCAAGGCGGGGCTGACGCCAGACCAGGCGGTAACGATCCTGTGCCAGATCGCCCGCGCGCTCGGCCGGGCACACCAGCAACATTGCATTCATCGCGACATCAAGCCGGCCAATATTCTGTTCCGCAATCCGGACACGGCACTGCTATCGGATTTCGGCATCGCCAAGAACACGCTGGACAAGACTCAGTTGACCGCCGCCGGCTGGCGGCTCGGCACGCCCAATTACATGAGCCCGGAACAGGCGCTGGCCAAGCCGACGGACGCGCGCAGCGATCTGTACAGTCTGGGGGTGGTGTTTTACGAGATGCTGACCGGCACCCGGCCGTTTCAGGGCGCCGATGCCTTCGATATCGCGCTGAAGCACCTCAAGGAACCGGTGCCGACCCTGCCGGAACCGCTCGTCCGCTTTCAGCCGGCGATCGAGCGGCTATTGGCCAAGGAGCCGGCGGATCGATTCGCCAACGCCGAGGAGTTGGTGGCGGCGGTCCAAGACGCGGCCGCCAGGAAGGTGGCGGTGGCGCAGGACGTAGCCGCCGATCAAACCGTGATCATGCCGCGCCCGTCCCACCGCAAGACGGGGGTCACGCCCGTCCGCGACGTGACCTCCGTCGAGGTTCCGGCCGCCACTTCGTTGTCGCCGCCGTGGCAACGGGCGTTGCCGTGGATTCTGGCCGGATTGCTGGCTGGACTGGCGGTGCTGCTGCTCTACTGGTTCTGGCCCGCGCTTTCGACCGCGCTTTCCTCGGTTGCGGAACCGCCACGCTAGCCCACACAGCCGGCTCAGTAGCTCATGCAGGCGGCATTGAGGATGCCGATGGCGACCGATAGCGCGCCGAGAAATACGCCGGTGGCGATCCGGCCGGCGGGGATGTCGCGGCCGAGCTCGGGCAACAGCAGAAACCGCACCGCCAGATAGACCAGCACTTGAACGACCAGTGCGATCAACCCCCAGACCGCCATGTCGGGTAGGCTGACGCTGTGGGTGATGGCGCTGGCCAGCGGCAACACGAAGCCGAGCACGGCGCCACCGAGGCTAGCCGCCGCCGCCGCGTTACCCTCGCGGATCAGGGTAACTTCGCGGTAGGGGGTGATGAAGACGTACACCGCCAGAAACAACGCCAACAGACCGATGGCGATGGCGAAGTAAGACAGGAACGCGGGCAAACCGGACAGGGATTGGGTCAGCATGACGATTCTTCCTTCCGTTTGAGTCGGGCATCGGAGAAGGATAGCCCAAACCGATGGCCCCCCAAACCGCGCGGCGTTCTCGCAGCGGAAGACCTGACCCCAACGTTATTGGCGATGCGGGCTTGGCCGATCTTCACAAAACGCCATGACCGACCCGTTATACCCGGCGGACCAACACCGCCATCGACTCGACATGCGCGGTGTGGGGAAACATATCCAGCACCCCGACGCTTTCCAGCCGATAAGCGAAACGGTGAACCAACTCACCGACATCCCGCGCCAGCGTGGCCGGGTGGCAGGAAACATACACCACTCGCCGCGCGCCCAGCGCCGCCACCCACGGCATCATCTCCAACGCGCCGGAACGAGGCGGATCGAGCAAAACCCGCTCGTAACCATCCCGCGCCCATCCTTGATCGCGCAAATCGCCGGTCAGATCGGCGGCGTGAAAAATAACGTTTGCGGCATCGTTGCGCGCGGCATTGCGTCGCGCCCACTCCACCAAGCTGGCGTCGCCTTCCACGCCGACCACCTCTCGCGCCCGGCGAGCCAACGCCAAAGTAAAATTGCCCAACCCGCAGAACAGATCCAGCACCCGATCTTCCGGCCCGACTTGCAGCAGCTCGCAAGCCCGCCCGACCAGTTGCCGGTTGATGGCGGCGTTGATCTGAATGAAATGCCAGGGTTGAAATTTCAGGTCCAGATCGAAATCCGGCAAGCGATAATCGAGCTCCGGCTGCTCCGGCCACAATGCCCGCACGCTGTCCGGCCCACCCGGCTGCAAGTAGAGCGCAAAACCGTGCCGCTCGCCGAACGCCTGGAGTTGTGCCCGATCCTCGGCGCTCGGCGGCGCCAATACCCGGAAATTCAGTCCCATCGTTTCGTCCCCGCCGGCAATCTCGATCTGGGGCAAGCGATCGCGGATGGACAGGGTATCGATGAGTTGCGCCAGTGGCTCCAACAAACCGCCCAGCCGTTCGTCCAGCACCTCGCAGCGGCGCAGGTCGGCCACGAATGGACTGTGCCGCTCGCGAAAACCGATCAGGGTACGTCCCTTCTTGGCGACATGCTTGACCCCCAGCCGCGCCCGCCGCCGGTAACCCCACAACGGTCCGATCATGGGTTCCAACACCTGTTCCGGCCGGACCTTACCGATGTGGGTCAAGCTGTCCAGCAACCAGCGCTGCTTGACGGCGAGTTGCTCGGTTGGCTGCAAATGTTGCAGGGCACAGCCCCCGCAGACCCCGAAATGCGCGCAGCGTGGTTCGATCCGTTCGGGCGCGGCCCGCAAGACCTCGACGGTGCGGGCCGCGTCGCGACGACTCCGGCGGGCGGTGTAGACGCAGCGGACTTCTTCGCCGGGCAACGCACCTTCGACAAACACGGCTTTGCCATCCCGTCGCGCCACACCCTGACCTTCGTGCGTCAGGTCATCGACGCGAACCACGAACGGTTCCACCGGAATCTTGGATTTCTTGGCCATCGTGCTCAAAATGAGTTGGGGTTTCCCCGCCTTGGATCAGGACAGGGAACGTAAGGCACTGGGACGATTCGATCTTTTAATCGGAAAACAGCCCAGTGGATAGGTAACGGTCGCCGCGGTCGCAGATGATGGTGACGATCACCGCGTTCTCGACCTCCCGCGCCAGTCGTAGCGCCACCGCCACCGCCCCGCCCGCCGATACCCCACAACAGATGCCTTCCTCGCGAGCCAGCCGGCGGGTGACCTCCTCGGCTTCCGCCTGATCGATATCCAGGGTTCGATCCACCAGGGCCGGGTCAAAGACTTTTGGCAGATACTCCAACGGCCAACGACGAATGCCGGCAATGCAGGACCCCTCGGTCGGCTGCACGCCGACGATCTGTACCTGGGGATTGCGTTCCTTGAGATAGCGCGACACCCCCATGATGGTGCCGGTGGTGCCCATGGCGCTGACGAAGTGGGTGACCCGACCACCGGTGTCGCGCCAGATTTCGGGACCGGTGGTTTCGTAGTGCGCCAGCGGGTTGTCGGGGTTGCCGAACTGGTCGAGCACCCGCCCCTGCCCTTCCCGCTCCAGCCGCGCGGCCAGATCGCGGGCACCCTCCATGCCTTCTTCCTTGCTTACCAGAATCAGTTCGGCGCCGTAGGCCCGCATCGCCGCCCGCCGCTCGGCGCTCTGGTTTTCCGGCATGATCAATTTCAAGCGGTAACCCTTCACCGCCGCGATCATCGCCAACGCGATGCCGGTATTGCCGCTGGTCGCCTCGATCAGCACATCGCCGGGTCGGATCTCGCCACGCGCCTCGGCTTGCCGGATCATGCTCAGCGCCGGCCGATCCTTGACCGAACCGGCGGGATTGTTGCCTTCCAGTTTTCCCAAAACGAGACTGCTGGCGTTTCCCGGCAACCGCCGCAACCGAACTAGCGGGGTATTGCCAACCGTGGATTCGAGCGCGGGATAGCAAAACCCGGAGCTCTCTTGCATCCCATTTAGGGAAAAGGCGTCATCAAACATTTTCCTGTCCCGTCAAATGTGATAAGGATTATAACCGCTACCATACAGGGAGACCGCGCGAACCCGGCCTCGTTTCGCCTTGCCCCCAGCCCCGGCTCGCGCCATTCACCGACCGCAAGCAAGCCAACGCCCATCATGCCTCAATCCGGTTTGACTCTCCTCCAGAGCTGGTTCCTGTTCTGTTGCCTGACGCTGGCGGTCGACTCGCTGAGCGCTCAGGAACCCGAATCGCCGCCCACCGCCAACCCTTCCCTGACCCTGACCGTCGAAGGTGTGGACGGCCCGTTGCGCGATAACGTACTGGCTTTTCTGGAACTCAACCGTTTCGCCGACAAACCCGCGCCGGATGAAGTCCGCTTGCGCTGGCTGCACAACAACGCCGAGCGCGAAATTCGTCAGGCGCTGGAACCGTTTGGCTATTTCGAACCCACCATCGAGTCGTCCCTGACCCGCACGCCGGAAGGCTGGGCGGCCCGCTACCGCATCGAACCTGGTCGGCCGCTGCGCATCGCCGAACTCGACGTCAAGGTGCTGGGCGAAGGTACTCAAGACCCCGCCTTCCAAAAATTGCTGGACAATCTGCCGCTGGCCCAGGGTCAAACCCTGGACCAGCCCAAATACGAGCAGATCAAGTCCGCGATGGAATTGCTGGCAACCGAGCGTGGCTATTTCAACGCTCGCTTCACCGAGCGCTCCATCCGCGTCGATCTGCAAACCTACAGCGCGGCCATCCACCTGCACTACGATACTGGCCGGCGCTACCGATTCGGCAACATCGCCTTCAAGCAAGATTTTTTGTCGCCCGAACTACTGGCTCGCTACCCCCGCTTCAAGCCTGGCGACCCCTACAACGTCAACCAACTGCTGAAGCTGCAAAACGATCTCGGCAACAGCAACTATTTCAGCCGAGTGGAAGTCAACGCACCGCCCGACACCGGCACCGACACCGCGCCGGTCAATGTGGAACTGGACCCCGGCAAGAAACGTAAATACAGCGCTGGCCTGGGTTACGGCACCGACACCGGTTTCCGCGGCAGGCTGCGCGCCGAGCAGCGCTGGCTCAACCCTCAAGGCCACCATTACGAAGCCGAATTGGGTTATTCCCAAATCAAGTCGCTGGTCGGTTTCAAGTACATGATTCCGGGCAACGATCCGACTACCGACCAATATGCCCTTACCGCCAGCTACGTCCGGCAAAACTACAACGACAAAGATTACACCACCTACCTAATCGGTGGCGGTTACCAGCAGCAAGATGGCAAGTGGTTGAAAAACTACACTTTGAACCTGCAGTATGAAGAATACACCATCGGCAACCGACTCTCGTCCGAGGAATCGCTACTGCTGATTCCCGGCCTGAACTGGACCTGGATAGACGCCGACGACCGCGCCTATCCTAGCCGTGGCCTGCTGCTCGGTTTCGGGTTGCGCGGTGCATCGACAGCGCTGCTATCGGATACCAACTTCCTGCAAGGATTGTTGCAACTTCGCTGGATCCACGCCCTGAACGATAGAAGTCGGCTGCTCGTCCGCGGCAATCTTGGGGCTACGGCAGTCGACAACTTCGACAAGCTACCGACTTCCCTACGCTTCTTCGCCGGTGGCGACGCCAGCGTGCGTGGTTACGCCTACGAAAGCATCGGCCCCACCGACCCCGACGGCACCGTGGTCGGCGGCAAGAATCTGGCGGTGGCCAGCCTGGAATACGAACATCGGATTTGGGGGAACTGGGGCATCGCCGCTTTCGTCGATACCGGCGATGCCTTCGACGGCGCCTCTCCCGACTTGAAAACCGGTGTCGGGCTGGGAGTGCGTTGGCTCTCGCCGGTCGGTCCGCTGCGGGTGGACTTCGCCTCCGGTCTGGACCGTCCGCCGGGCAGCGCCTTTCGTTTTTCCTTCAGCATCGGACCCGATCTATGAGTGCCACCCGCCTGCTGCGCCGTACCCTGTACTGGCTGCTGGCGCTGCCGCTGATCTTGCTGCTGCTAGGACTGCTGGTTGCCGGCTTCGCGGTCTCCACCGAGACCGGTTTCAACGGCTTGTTGGCGCTGGCGCAACGGGTACTGCCCGGCCAGCTCAGCTACGACCGGGCCAGCGGCCGGCTGCTGGGGCCGCTGCGGATCGAAGGACTGCGCTACCAGGACGGTCCACTGCAAGTGGCGCTAACCAACGGCGAACTCGACTGGCAGCCCGCCGATCTGTTCGACGGCGCGCTGACCATTACCCGTCTGCACGTCGATGGCCTGGATCTGGCGCTGCCGCCCGGCAAGGACACGCCGCCGTCCGACCAGCCGTTGGAACTGCCCGACATCCGGTTGCCGCTGGCACTCACCGTCGCCGATCTGCAAGGCAGCAACCTCCAGATCCGACCCGCCGGCGCCGAACCCATCCAGATCGACGCCGTGACCCTGAAGACCCGCACCGAGGCCGAGGCGCTGCTGGTCGAGGTGCTGGATCTGCGTTCGCCGCTGGGCGATGTCCGGCTGGATGGCCAGATCACGCCCACCGGCGACTATCCGCTGCATGTCCGGCTCGACTGGCACACGCCGGTCCCAAATTACGGCGATTTCCGGGGCGAAGGCGAACTGCGCGGCACGCTCCGCGACCATCTGGAACTGACTCAAAAAATCGCCGGCGCGGCGGCGCTGGAACTGCACGGCGACGTTCGCCAGGTGCTGACCAAGGAGCGTGCCTGGTCGGCCAAGATCAAGCTGGAGGTGGCCGACCTGAAACCCTTCGTCCCCGATCTGGCCGGCAAACCGCTGACTGCCCAGCTCACCGCGCAAGGCGTGCTGGCCCGCTTCAAGGGTCAGGGCGAAATCAAGGCCACCGTGCCGGAACTCGGCCCCGCCACCCTGCGCTTTACCGCGGCCGGCGACGACAAGGCGGTAAAGCTGAATGAATTGAAGCTGGCCGCTGTCGACCGGCCGTTGGCACTGGACGCCAAGGGCGAGCTGCAATTCGCCGAATTGCGCTTCAAGGCCAGCGGACAATGGCAATCGCTGGTCTGGCCGTTAACCGGCCCCGCCCAAGTGGAAAGCGCCAGCGGCGAGTTCGCCGCCGAGGGCATGCCCAAGGAGTACCGCTTCCAACTCGCCGCCGAACTGCAAGGCCCGGAGATTCCCAAGGGCCGTTGGACCCTGAACGGTCAGGGCTCCGATCAGGCGGTGCGCGCGGTGCAATGGAGCGGTCAGACGCTGGAAGGCACCCTCGAAGGCACCGTCGATGCCGCTTGGGCGCCCGCCGTCAGTTGGAAAGCGACGCTGGCCGGCGCTGGCCTGAACCCCGGCGCACAGTGGAAGGAGGTGCCCGGCAAACTGAATCTGCGACTCAAAAGCGATGGCGGGCTGGACGGCGGCAAGCTGCGCGCCAACGTGCTACTGGAAGAATTGACCGGCACCCTGAGCGGCCAGGCGTTGCGCGGCAACGCCGATGTCAGCGTGCTGGACCAGGATCTGACCATCAAGACCCTGCGTTTGAATGCCGGCCCGGCCCGGCTGGAAGCGGAAGGCACGCTGGCAAAGCGCTGGGATTTGCGCTGGACCCTGAATGCACCGGAGCTGAAATCGCTGGTTCCCGGCCTCAGCGGCGGCGTGGCCAGCACCGGCGCTCTCAGCGGCTCCCGCGACCGCCCACGGGTGGCGGCCAACTTCACGGTGCGCAACCTGCGCCAGGGCGATACCCAAATTCAGCGCTTGCAAGGCGAAGCCGACGTCGATGTCGGCGGCAGCGACCGTTCCCGGCTAAAACTGAACGGCGAAGGACTGGTGCTGGGCGGCCAACACTGGAAATCCGTGACCCTGGACGGCGGCGGCACGCCGAACGCGCACGAACTCAAGGCCGAACTGAGCGGCGATCCGGGCCGCTTCGCGCTGGCGCTGGCCGGCACACTGCAACTACCGGCGCTGACCTGGCAGGGCCGCATCACCCAACTAACGGCCAAGGACACCCTCGCCGGCGCCTGGAATCTGGAAAAAGCGGTTACCGTGCAGGCTTCGGCCGAAAAAGCCAGTCTCGACAACGCCTGTCTGACCAACACCCCGACCCGGCTTTGCCTGCAAGGCCAGTGGAACAGCGCGCGCGGTTTCAACAGTCTGGTGCGGCTCCAAGAACTGCGGCCGGAACGTTTCAAGCAGTTCCTGCCGCCGGGCATGAACCTGGCGACCCGCATCGACGCCCAGGCCGAAGCGAACGGCGGACCCAACGGTACACTGCAAGGCAAGCTCAATCTCGACATCGCTCCCGGCACCCTGCAAATGATGGCGGACGGCCGCACCCTGCGCTTCACTCTCAAGGGCGGCAAGCTGCGCGCCCAAACCGACGGGCGTGCCGCGACTGGACAGCTCAAACTCGATTTGGCGCAGACAGGCCAATTGCAGGCTGACGCTCAAGTGCGCGATCCCTTCGGCGCCGCCCGCGTGAACGGCAAAATCGTCGCCGCCATCACTGATCTGAGCCTGATCTCGCTGTTCGCGCCGCAAGCGCAGGAGGTCACCGGCCAACTGCGGGCGGATGTCAACGTGACTGGCACGATTCCCAAGCTGGCGCTGCGCGGCGCAATCCGCTTGGAAAACGCCGGCGCGGCGATTCCGGCGGCCGGCATCAAATTGGAGAATTTGCAGTTCGCCGTCACCAGCAGCGGTCAGGGACCGCTGCAACTGAGCGGCTCGCTGCGATCCAAACCCGGCCAACTGCAACTAAGCGGCGAAGTGGACCCGCTGAAACCGCAACTACGCCTGAACATCAAGGGCCAGGATTTTCAGGCCTTCGACACCTCGGATATCCGTATCCGGCTCAGCCCGGATCTGAAGTTGGACGTCACACGGGAACTGGTGCGTGTCGACGGGCAAGTCACCATCCCACAGGCGTATTTGAGCCCTGGCGGCGTGGGCGACGGCCCAAGCGCGGTCGCGTCCTCCGAAGACTTGGTGATCGTCAACAACCGCGACGGCAAGGCCAAACCCCAGACCAAGGGACCAGCCATTTATGCCCAGGTGCGAGTGATTCTGGGTGACGATGTGCAAGTGGCCACGCCGGCTTTTCAGGGCAAGCTCAGGGGCAACCTGCTGGTGGTGGAGACACCGGAACTGGCGCCGCGTGGCAGCGGCAGCGCCGAAATCGTCGCGGGCACGTACAAGATTTACGGTACCGAGATCGATATCCAGCGGGGGCGGGTACTGTTCAGCAACAGCCCGCTCGACAACCCCGGGCTGGATATGCGGGTGGCGCGCACGTTTAGTAGCAGCCTCAGCGACAACACCACGGTCGGCGCTCAGGTCCAGGGCACGCTGAAAAAGCCACGACTGACCCTGTTTTCCAATCCATCGATGCCCCAAAGCGACATTCTCTCCTACCTGGTTTTGGGCCGGGCTCCCCAGGGAGGCGGCGGCGAAGCGGCAATGCTGTTCAAGGCCACCAGCGCCCTGGGTTTGGGTGGCGATGCACTCGCCAAGGGGCTAGGCGGCGCGGTTGGGCTGGACACCGTGCAACTCAACACGGGACCCAATGGAAAAAATGGAAAAAATGGAAAAAATGGAAAAAATGGAAAAAATGGAAAAAATGGCACCGACGAGGAAGGCACGTCGCTGACGCTTGGCAAGTACCTAACCCCGGATCTATATGTCGGATACGGGGTCGGCTTGGTCAATGCCGTCAATACCATCTATATCAAGTACCGGCTGACCAAAAGCCTGATGTTCGAATCCGACAGCAGCGCTCTCGGTTCCGGTGTCGACCTGATCTACAACATTGAGCGTTGAGTCGTGCCCCTCACCCACGAACGAGGATTTCTCAGCGCGAATAGTCCGGTTCGTGGCCGGTTTTCCATTTGATGTTACAGCCGATGCTGGGCTGCTGCGCGGACGGGACCGGTTGTCCGGCCAGCAGCGCATCCGCCGCCGCCCGTAAGTCGCTCCCGGTCACCGGGACCTTGTTGCCTGGCCGGCTGCCATCGAATTGGCCGCGATACGCCAGCTTCCGACTGGCGTCGAACAGGAAGAAATCCGGTGTGCAGGCGGCGCGGTACGCCTTGGCGACCGCCTGGCTCTCATCATGGAGATAGGGGAAGGGATAGCCGAAAGCCTTAGCTTCCTCGGCCATTTTCGCCGGGCTGTCGTCGGGATAATTGGCTGCGTCGTTGGCGCTGATCGCCACGATGGCCAAACCTTGCGCTTGATAGTCGCGGGCGAATTGGATCAAGCCCTGGCGGATGTGCTTGACGAACGGGCAATGGTTGCAGATCACCATGACCAGCAAGGCCGGGGTATCCTGAAAATCGCCGATGGATACCGTTTTTCCGGTCATCGGCTCGGGCAGGTTGAAGTCGAGGGCTGGCGTGCCCAGCGGCAGCATGGTGGAAGCGGTTTGCGCCATGGGAATCTCCTTCATTTTGGTTTTTTCTGGTGTTTGTCAAGGCCACAAAATGGTCGAAAATCTGTTTAGAACCGCCTCCCATGAACAAATATCTTTGGTGAACCTCTCAATCTCTCCATAACAAAAGACTTATCGCGTATGAACAAGGTATTTCCAGCACTCAGGTTCTTGCCTTTAAGGTCGATTAGTATTCGATCCAGTGGTCTGTATGAATATGCTCTAAAATCGTAGTCATGCATCAACTCAAGAAGCCGTGATTCATTAAACCCGTAGCGGCTACCACTCCCATTGATTTCCATGATAATAGAGTGTAACATTTTATCTTTCAAGGCTTCTTGCGCTCCTTCCAACACTGGAGTTTCGTATCCTTCCACGTCAATCTTTATCAATGTTGGAGATTCATCATACAGGGCAGTATCTAATGAAGTTACTTCGACGATTTCTCTGTTTTCACACTGTTCGCTGGGCGCAAGCACATGGTTCGTTGTGTCACTGTCACTAGTGAATACGACACTTCCTTGCTGAGCACCCACGCCTTTATTGATGCATTTTACTTTTTCATCCAAGTGATTAAGATGCATATTCTCGACAAGTCGCCTGTAAGTGCTTGGAACTGGCTCAAAGGCAATACCTCTAGCTCCAATAGCTGAACAGGCGAGAATAGTGTATGAACCAACATTTGCACCAACATCAACAAAAAGATCTTCACTTCTCAAAAAGTGGAGCAAGAAAGCCATGTCCTGAAATTCGTGAAGACCCGTATAAATATTTCCCGTCAATCCAGTTTCACCATTCTTAACTAAAAATCTTGAACCATTGATCCAATCGTAAACTATTGCACCTTGAACTAATCGGCTACCTAATTGCCACCTTGCAAATCGAATAATGGCTCCAAGCTTATTTTCTTGGTTAAGAGGGTGGTTTATAATGAATTTAATCGTATTGAAAAGCCACATGTTAAGTTTTTCCTTATGACTAAGTTTACAACAAAACTGGGTTTTAAATTACAATATTCGTACTGGATAAACCTGGGAGCAGCAAGACAAACCATATTTCATCATAATGTTTGATGACCCCACCGGTTAAGACATTCCGTCGCGCGATAGCCCGTTCGAAGCCCGTTCGAAGCCATCACTGTACTCCAACATCGCGGCAGACATTCAATCGACCGCCCCACCAACCCGAACCAAGCGGACAACTGACGGTCAATCCCGACGAATCGGATGGTTTTCCAG
>ERZ795053.1679-NODE-1679-length-27793-cov-18.640637_pt1 | contig 27793 bp, 22 predicted proteins | sample MGYA00375137_ERZ795053 | MGnify/ENA primary metagenome ERZ795053 (study PRJEB30182, sample SAMN05720284) | activated sludge metagenome | isolation source: Anaerobic digester | place: Hong Kong | collected 2014-12-17 ...
GCTCTACGTTCCGGAAAAGAGCCGCACTGGGGTGCGGCGGTCCCAGGGGTCGGGTTTTTAGGTGGTAAACTTTTGGACTTCTTTTTCCAGGGATTCGGCAAGGGCGCTTAGCTGTCCGGCCGCGGAGCTCACTTGTTGCGCTCCTTGGGATTGCTGGGCGGTTGCCTGCGCTATCTCCCGCACTCTTTGCATGATTTGTTCGATCGAGCGGGAGGAGTGGCTCACCGAGAATGCCATTTGCTCGGATGCACTCCCCTGTTCTTCCGAGGTTGCGCGTAGGTCGTCCACCATGGAAGCGGTTTGGTCGACCATCTGGAGGATCTGTTCGAAGTGGCTCTTGACTTGTGTCGTTCGCGTCTGAATGTCTTGCACGAGTTCCACAGTGTGCGCGGTAACGCGGTTGGATTCCTGGGCTTCGTTGTCGATTTCCCGGAGAATGCCGGCGATGTTGGCGGTGGCTTTCTGGCTTTCCTCCGCGAGTTTGCGAATTTCGTCCGCAACAACCGCGAAGCCTTTTCCTGCCTCTCCCGCCCTGGCTGCCTCGATGGCGGCGTTGAGCGCAAGCAGATTGGTCTGCTCCGCGATGGAGGAGATGGTATCGACGATCTCCCCCACGTTCCGCGCCCCGGTGGCGAGTTTTTTGACCCGCTCGGAAGCCTGGGTGGTTTGCAGTGTGGTTTCGTCGATCTTCTGCGAAACACCCGCAATCATCTGTTCCCCCACGCGTGCTTTTTCCAGTGTTTCCTTGTTCTTTTCCGCCAAGGTGCCCGCGGTGCGGGAAATGCCCTGTGCGCTGAGTGCAACTTCTTCGATTCCCGAGGAAACCTCGTGTACAGAGGAGGAAGTGTCTTCAACGCTTTGCTCCATGGTCTGGGAACCCGCGGAAACTTCCTGTGCCGAGGCGAGTTGCTGTTCTGCGATTGATGCCAGGTGCAGCGAGGAATGCGCTATTTGCGTGGAGGCTTCGAGAATGGCCTTCACCGAATGGCGGAAAGACTCGGCCATTTTGTCCAGGGTTTTGGCCATGTGCCCAATTTCATCGTTTCCGCGAAGCTGGAAGTGGGTATCCAGGTTTCCCTTCTCCATGTTTTCGATGCCCTCGTTGAGCTTTTTGACGCGTCGGGAGATCAACCCTACTCCCACGAAGATGAGCAGCAGCACAAAGATGGCGATGATGATCGAAAAAGCCACCAGGGTGACGGTGACCAGGAAGTTGCTGGTTTCGTTCAATTCCTTGAAGGGGATACTGCCACCGAGAAACCAGGAAGGTGTGTCCGTAATGGGGGTAAGCACCCAAAACGAACGTGCGCCCTGGGGGTCACGGACTTCAAGGGAGGAGGCTTTCCCCTCCTTCAAGATGCGGGAAGCATCTCCAAGCCCTTCGAAACCGGAAGTTCCCGGATTCGTGAGGTTCAGTTTCGCGGAAACCCCTTCGTCGGGAAAAACGGGCACGTTTCCTTCCCCGTCCACCAGGAACGCGAATCCGTGCTCGCCGATCCGGATGGAAGCGATCTTTTCCGAAAGGAAATCCAGTGAAACGAAAGCACCCAGGTACCCCACTTCCTTACCCTGCTCGTTTTGAACCTGGCATCCCATGACGAATACCCTGTTGCCCGACAAGGGGCTGGAAAGGGTGGAGGTCATGCACGCATTCCCTTTGTTGGAGGAGAGGAGTGCGAAGAAAGGTTGGGAGGAAAAATCCACCTCTTTCCCGGAATCCAAGGTGGCCATTCCCTGTGGGGTGGCGAGGAACAGGTTCTCGTACATCCCCGCGGCAAGTTCCGAGGTCTGGGAGAGGCGCTGCACAAACTTGGAGGCATCCCAGGTTTGGAAGGATTTGACATGCGAGAGCGAGGTGAGTTCTCCGCGTATCCCATCCAGCAGCTCTTCGATGGATTGCACAGATGCGTTGAGGATCTCGCTGGAGAGGTCGCGTGTCAGTGAAAGCGAAGCATCACGGGAAATCCACGCGATCACGAATGCGGCACCACCAAACAGAACCAGTGCAATGGGCAGGAAGTACCAGAGTAACCGGGAAAGAATGCTCTTGTTTTTCATTGCGAGTTGTCCTCCTTATTTTAGGAAAAGAAACGCGTGGGGCACGAAAGGATTATAACTCTTTTCTGTTTCTATTGTTACGACTCGTTCTTTCCGAAAAATGTGGATCCCCATCGAAACAGGTAACGGGGGAACCCGGGGAATTATTCAATCAAATAAAATTAGTCAAATAAAAAATTGACAGGATCACACCTTGAACTGTTTGACCCCCTGTTCCATGGTTTCCGAAAGCGTACTGAGTTTCTGGGCGGCGGTGCTCACCTGCCTTGCACCGAGAGCTTGCTGCGCAATTGCCTGGGCCATCTGTGCCACTTGCGAAGAGATTTCCGAAACGGCCTTTGCGGATGTGTCCATGGCGCTGGCCATTTCCTGGGCCGCAGCGCCCTGCTGCTCGGATGTGGCGGTGAGGTTCTCCACCATCTGGGTGGTTTGGTCCACCATTTGCAGGATTTGCTGGAACTGTTTTTCCACTTCAAGGGACCTGGTGTTCACATCTTGCACAATGTGCACGGTTTCTGCACTGGCGCTGTTGGATTGTTCGGCCTGGGTTTCGATCTGGTGGAGGATGGTGGCGATGTTTCCGGTTGCCGATTTGCTTTCCTCTGCCAGTTTTCGAATTTCGTCTGCCACCACGGCGAAGCCCCGCCCTGCTTCCCCTGCTCGTGCGGCTTCAATGGCCGCGTTCAGCGCCAGGAGGTTTGTTTGTTCCGCGATCGAGGAAATGGTGTCGACGATTTCCCCCACGTTTCGGGCTCCGTGGGCAAGTTGTTGTATGCTTTCCGCGGTTTGGGCAGTTTTGTGCGTCGCATCTTCGATTTTGCGCGCCACGTCGGCGATCATCTCTCCGCCATTCTTGGCCCGCGAGAAGGTTAATTCATTCTGGGTGGCAAGATCCTGGGCGGTTTTGGAGATTCCCTGGGCACTTGCCGCCACCTCTTCCACACCGGAAGAGACTTCCTCGATAGCTGCCGACGTGTTCTCGATATTGACTTCCACCTGGCTTGATTGCTCCTGGATCTGCCGGGTGGAAAGCAGTTGTTGGTCAGAGATGGACGCGAGTTCCCCGGAAGAGAGGGAAATTTCTCCCGCAGAAGACTGGATGGTGGAGACCGAGCCGCGCAGCGATTGGGACATCTGCGCGAGCGAGTGGGCCATCTGTGCCAGTTCGTCCCTTCCCCGCAATTCGAAACCGACCGAAAGATCTCCCTCCCCGAACTGTAGGACCCGGGCGGCCAGGTTTTTCAACGGGCGGGAGATCAGTGTGCCCACGAAAAAAGAGAGCGCAACGATAATGGCGGTGATCACCACGAATGCCACCACGGTGACCATCACGATGAAATTGCTTTTTTCGTTGAGCTCCTCCAGTGGAACGGCCGCAGCCAGGGACCAGTTGGGGGTTTCCTCCACCGGTCGGAACACCAGGAACTCCTTTTGGCCGGAAGGAAGGGTGATTTCACCGGTTCCCTGCTTTCCGTCCACCATGGTGCCCCCAGCATCTTCCAAACCCTTGTATCCCTTTTGCGAAGCCCGGAGCACGTTGAGCTGCATCACGATGTTGGCGTCCGGATGTGCCAGGACAAGCCCGGAACCGTCCACGAGGAAGGCGTAGCCCCGCTCACCGAGGACGATCTCGGAGACTTTCTTGCTGATTGCATCGAGGGTAATCGTGGCTCCCAGCAGCCCGATCTTTTTCCCCGAGTCATCGAAGATGGAATAGGCGAGAACGAAGATGGGGTTTCCCGTGATGCGACTCACCAACGATTCGCTCACGGCGAACTCCTCCCCGCGCTGCATCACCGCCCCGAAGTAGGAGCGGTCTCTCAAGTCGAGGATTTGACCGTCATCGACGTAGGCCGTGCCATCGGGAAGCGCTACGAAAAGCGATTCGTACAAGCCATCGCTGCGCGCAACGATCTCTTGCAAGCCCGGAATGAACCGCTCGGTTTCCAGGGAGCGCACGTCGTTGTCCAGAGAAATGCCCATGAGCTGGTTCTTGATGCCCATTAACCATTCGAAGATGGAATCGGTGGTTGCGGAAACCACTTCTTGCGTGAGGTTCTGGGTAAGTGAATACGTGGTGTTTCTCGAAATAGTCGCGATCAAGAAAGCGGAAAGCACGAACACAACAAGGGAAACCGGAACGAAGAAAAGGAGCAATTTACCGCGCAAACTCTTGGAAAACATCGGATGCAACCCCCTCTTTTTTTTGGTTTGCCCATTTCGCCGTTCTCGTGGCGCACCCGGAGGCGATATAGGAAAACGCGAAATGTGCAATTCTAATTATACCAGAAATTCACCCCAAGACAGTACGATGTTATCAGGAGAGTAGCAACTTCCCTGTTATCCAGCTGTTCCACGAACCCGTTGCACTGCTATCCGCCGTATGGCATAGTGGTTTCCACTTTCCACTTCGGGAGGGTTCCCCGCACCGGATGCCCCACGATCACGGAGAGTGTGCTAAAATACAACCAGGTTCTTTATGGCGTTTCGCGGCAAGGGAGGTTTTGGAGGTGCGGTGGATTCCCGATTCCACCTGGTTGTTTGCCCAGAAAAGGAAGGTGCTGTGGAGGGCGGGGTACAAGGGGGTAAATCCCTCGCTAACCGCCTTGGAAAGGGTGAAAGTGAACGAGGTTTTCGCGAAAGGATTGCAGGCCGCCCAACCCGTTGTTTTCCTGGAAACGTTCACCGAGCTGGCGGGTTTTCCGCTGCCCGCGGCCTTCCAGGGCATCCGCTCCGTGAGTGCCTTCGTTGCCACGCTGGGGAAGCAGCTGGATGATGCCATCCAAGCGGAAGCGAACGAGGGTCGGCATTTTGAAATGGTGCTACTGGATGCGTGGGGCTCGGAAGCCTTGGAAGCGTTGAACGAGAGGCTGGATGCCCTTCTTCGTGACCAGAGGCCTGGAACCATGCGGTTTTCCCCGGGCTACGGTGACCTTTCTATCTTGGAAAACCGTTTCTACACGCAGCGCCTGGGGGCCAACCTCGTGCGCGTTCACGAGCAAACCGGGGTGATGCTCCCCACAAAGAGCACCGTCTGCCTGATCGGCTGGTACGATGATTTTCCGGATCCGCGGGCACTTTTTGCCCACGATCCCCAAGGGAGAGAATATCCATGACACGATCCATCCTCGATGCATTCCGCGAAAAGGGACACTCGCTGTCTTTCGAGATTTACCCGCCGAAACGCAACCATCCCCGGCAGGTTCCGCTGATCCAGCGAACGGTGGATCGCCTGTCGGTTCTACAACCCGATTTCATCAGCGTGACGTTTGGGGCCGGGGGTTCCAACCGGGGATTGGCAGTGGAAATGTCCGAGTACGTGCAATCCCAAGGCGTTCCCGCTTTGGCCCACATCACTTCCGTGGGTTTCACCCGCGCGGACGTGCTACGGATGCTGGATCGGCTGCAACAGGTGCACGTGGAAAACGTGCTGGCCATTCGCGGAGACTTACCGGAAGGGGTTTCCTTTCCCCATGGTGCCTGGTGCGAGTTCCAGTTCGCCAAGGAGTTGATCGGGTTCATCAAGGAGAACAAGGCTTTCTGCGTGGGTGCCGCCGCGTACCCGGAGGGGAATCGCAACTGCCGTGACGTGGAGAGTACCGTGCAGCAAATGCGGGAAAAAATGGAAGCGGGGGCAGATTTCTTCATCACCCAGCTTTTTTTTGATAACCAGGCCTTCTTCCGCTTCATGGATGCGGTGCAGCGCGCGGGGATACATGCCCCGGTGATTCCCGGGATCATGCCCATTTTGAAGGCTGGACAGGTGCGGAAAATTCTGCAGCTTTCCGGTGCCGCGCTCACGGTGGAGCTGGAGAGGTTGTTGGAGAAGCATGCGGAGGATGAGCAAGGAATGGAACAGGCAGGCATTGACTTTGCCTCCCAGCAGATCTTGGAGTTGCAGCAGCAAGGCTGGCATTCTTTCCACCTGTACTCCATGAACCATTCCCGCCAAATCCGCGCCATCGTGCAAAATGTATGGGGGGAAGAACGATGAGAACGTCCACTTGGCTCAACGAACTGTCCGAAAGCCCACTGTTGTTGGATGGTTCCTACGGAGCGCAGTTCTTGCTCCGTGGATTTTCCCAACCGGCGGAGGTGCTCAACCTGCAACGTCCCGAGGTGGTAGAGAAACTGCAAAGGGATTACGTGAACGCTGGGGCGGACCTCCTGTTGACCAACACGTTCAGTGCCAACCGTTGGAAATTGCGGGAGATGAAATTGGAAGCCGAAGCGGAAACGATCAATCGAAGGGCTGTGCACATTGCTCGCCAGGCCGCAGGAGATCGGGCGCGCGTTTTGGGCGATCTTTCCTCCACGGGGGTTTTCCCCGCTCCGCTGTCGGAGAGAAGCGTGGACGAACTGGCCGAGGTGTTTCGGGAACAGGCGAAATGGCTCCTGGAAGAAGGTGTGGATGGATTCATCGTGGAGACGATCAGTGACATCAAGGAACTGAAGGCGGCAGTGTGGGGCATTCGCTCGCTTTCTTCCCAGTTGCCGCTGGTGGTCCAGATGACCTTCGAAGAAGATGGGCGGAACACCACCGGGACATCCGTGGAAGTGTTTGCCCGGATTGCCTCGCAGTTGGAAGTGGACGTGATCGGCATCAACTGCACCTTGGGCCCGGAAAAGATGTTGCCTCTCTTGGAGCGCCTTTCCACCCAGACATTGCTTCCGTTGAGCGTGGAACCCAACGCGGGCAAGCCCGTGTACCAGCGCGGGCAGCTTACCTACTCCCTTTCCCCCGAAGCCTTTGGGTTGTACGTGGAGGATTGGGTTTCCCTTGGCGCGCGCATCATTGGGGGGTGCTGCGGTACCGGTCCGGAACACATCCGGGTTGCCCGCCAGATCTTGTCCCACCTTCCGATGAAGCAGCGAAAACCCCCGCAAAAAAAGCTGGAAGCGGTTTTGTGTTCACGAACCCGCATGGTTCCGGTGCGCCCATTTTGCATGGTGGGTGAAAGGATCAACCCTGCCTCCCAACCCCGGTTTGCGCAGGCCATATCCGAGCGCGACTGGGAGGAGGTGCTTTCGCGGGCGTCTGACCAGGAAGCCGAGGGGGCCCATGTTTTGGACGTGAACCTGGGCGTGGAGAAAGGTCTTTCCGAGGAGCATTTCCAGGAAGTGATCCGTGCCCTGGATGCCGCTGATGCACTGCCCCTTTCCCTGGATATCCAAACGAACCGCCTGCTGGAGGTTGCTTTACGGGAGTATCCCGGTCTTCCCTTGCTGAATTCTGCGCGCGTGACCCCCAAAAGCTTGGAAAACAAGATCGCGTTGCTGAAAAAATACGGGGGCATGCTGGTGTTGCTCGCCATGGACCGCAAGGTTCCGGAAACGTTCCACGAGAGGGTGGCGTTGCTGGAGAAGGGGCTCGCCGTGTTGGAGGAAGCGGGGATCTCCCGCGAAAGGGTGCTTGCAGACCCCCTGATGCTTTCGCTGGGCGCCCGGAACGATCCGGGTGTTCCGTTGGATGTGATCGACAGATTGTTCTCCCAAGGGGTGCAAACCATCGTTGGGCTGTCGAACCTGAGTTTTGGACTTCCCCACCGCGAACGCCTGCATGCGGCCTTCCTTTCCCAGGCAGTCGGGCAAGGTCTGACAGCCGCGATCATGAACCCTGCCGAGCCAATGACACGGCAGGTGCTGCTGGGAAGCCTGCGCCTGTGGGGGGTGGAGTGGGATTCCTCTGAGGTGAGGCTGGACCAGGAAGAAGATCCCGTGGTGCAGGATTTGATTCGCGGGAAGGCGCAAGCATTGCGGGAATGGATGCAACGCAAACTGGCGGAATACGACCCGCTGGAAATTTCCCAAAAACTCCTGGGAAAAGCCATGGAACAGGTAGGGGCGCTGTACGGCAAGGGCAAGATTTTCCTTCCCCAGCTCTTACTCGCCTCGGATACCGCCACCCCGCTGTTCGACGAGCTGAACCGGCTTTCCGGCAAACCCGCGCAATCCAAAGGCAAGGTGGTGTTGGCCACCGTGGAAGGGGACGTGCACGATATCGGCAAGAAAATCGTGGGTACGGTGCTGCGCAGCGGGGGATTTGAGATCGTGGACCTGGGAAAGGATGTGCCTGCCGCGCAAATCGTGGAGAAGGTTCAGCAGGTTTCCCCCGATATCTTGGGATTGTCGGCGATGATGACCACCACCATCGAGCGGGTGGGCGAGGTGACGTCGCTCCTGAAAAAGCAAGGGTGCAACGTGCCGGTGATCGCCGGTGGTGCTTCGATGAACGCGGCTCTTGCGGCGGAAATGGGCTGCACGGGGTATGCCTCCAACGCGGCCATTGCTTTGCAAAGCTGCAACCAGTGGATGGAGCAAGGGAAATGATATAATGGAATACAGGAGGTGGAAAGCATGAGAATCGAACCTCCAGATAACTCGGTCAACCAGAAGAAGAAATCGGGGAAAACCAAGCGCAAGTCGCTCCACGGTTCCGGCAGCGGCCAGACCATCGAAGAGCAATGGGCGGGTTTCGTGGATCTGTTGGGCGAAGTACAGCTGGAAAAGGCGGAGGAGGAAGCCAAGAAGTTTTTGCAAATGGTGCTCTCCTCGGGGAACCGTTTTTCGCGTTCTCCCAGCCACAAGAATTTCCAATCCTACCGCGAGTCCATCCGCCATTTCTTGCAATTCGTGGAAAAGGGTTTGTACCGGATTCGCGAAGATATGGGGTTGGATGCGGAGTTTCCCAAGTTGTACATGGTGGCCGAAGTGGTGGATGAAAAGATGCACCAGATTGCCAACCTGTTGATGAGCAACGAGAAGAATACCCTGAACTTCGCGGGCAAGGTGGAAGAAATCAACGGGCTTCTGCTGGACCTGTACCGGTGAGTGCAATGGAAAGCCGGTTGCCATTTGCCGAAGTGTACCCGGACCTGCTGCATCGTTTTGAATTGCTCCTGCAAAACCGCGAGAGCTTTTCGTTGTGCTTGTGCAGCGGGGCTTCTTCGTTTTCCCGGTTGTTCTTGGAACACGGGATTTGTGCGTTCGAAGGCATACCTTTTTCACAGCTTTTCAACTCCAACGATGTGTTCTGGCACGAGGGGAACCAGGTTCTGAAAATCGATACCGTACGGGAGATGATCCGTTTTTCGGCCTTTTCCAACCAGAAGCTCGCCCATTCGTACCTGGTGATCGAGCGCCTGGATCGGCTGCATTCCATCGCGGAAAACGGGTTGCTCAAGTTGTTGGAAGAACCGCCCGGAAAAACGGTGGTTCTGTGTACCGCGGAATCATTTGAAGCGCTTCTGCCCACGGTGCAAAGTCGGGTGATCCGCATGGATCTCCCCTTCCGCCCGTCCGTCATTCCCGATGCAGGCAAGTGGCCCGCGGAGGTTCGTTGGCTGTTGCAAGCGCACCCCTGGTCTTTCCTGGGCGGAATGGGCGCGGAGGCTTTTTCCACCACGTGTGCCTCTTTTCGGGACATGCAGCTGGCAGAACTCTTTTCGCGCTATTCCGAGCAGGTGGGTACCGGCGAAGAAAGCCTGCAGTTGGACCTGTGTGCCCTTTTCCTGGTGGAACGCCTGGTGCTGCAGCTCATCCGCTTGCATTCGCAAACGCAACCTTCCGGGGCATCGCAGCTTTTCGCGTGGTTGGCGAGCCTTTTGGCGCAATTCGAAATCCACGTCCTTCCCGTGGGGCGCAAGATGGGGTCTGCCTTTTTCCTGCGCTTTTTCCGTGGGTTGTTCCGGGTGTTGCGTCCAATGGTGTTGGACCTTTTCTTGCATGCGTTTTCCCGGGAGTGGGAAGGATTGGCGTATCCCCTGTTGAACAAGGAATGGGTGTTGCATCGCCCTGCGTGGCAGGCTGGTCGCATGGCGGCTCTGCTCCGCTTCTTGCAGAAGGTTGAAAGCCGTGATCCCTTCTTGTTTTCCGCCGAGTTGACCTTTTGCGTGTGGCTGAACAGCCTTAGCGCCCTGGCAGACAAGGGGGAAAAGATGGTGAACCAAGGAGAGTGAGATAACATGACCATTACCGCACGAGTGTACGCGGTGGAGTTCCATCCCGTGGGCAAATTGCATTACTTTTCCCACGAGGGCGAGCTGTCCCCGGGACAGAAAGTTTTGGGCACCAGTTTCTTTGGGCTGGAAGTGGGAACGGTGGTCTGGGGTCCCCGCGAGATGGACCTGGAATCGGAGAAGATCGAAGTCAAGCCGTTGTTACGTCCCCTGAACGAGGAAGATTTCCAAACAGAAGAACGCAACCGAAAGGACGCACAGCAAGCCTTCGAGGTGTGCAAGCAAAAAATCGTGTCCTTGAAATTACCCATGAAATTGCTGCAAGCCGTGTACATGTTTGACCGCTCCAAGTTGCTGTTCTACTTCAGCGCGGATGGCAGGGTGGATTTCCGGGAACTGGTGAAAGTGCTGGCACACACGTTTCGCATTCGCATTGAACTCCGCCAGGTGGGTGTTCGAGACGAGCTCAAGTTCGTGGGAGCCTTGGGTCTATGCGGGCAACCGGTTTGTTGCAAGCGATTTTTGCGGGAATTCGATACCATCACGTTGCGGGATGCGAAGAAGCAGCAGTTGATGATCAACCCCAGCAAGATCTCTGGGCAGTGCCGGCGGTTGTTGTGCTGCTTGAAGTACGAAGTGGAGGCCTACGAGGAACTTATGAGAGGTATCCCGGGGCAGGGGGCGATCATCGAGTACGAAGACAAAGTGTGCAAGGTATTGAACAGCAACGTTTTCACGCGAATTGTCACGGTGCAAAGTGATTCGGGCCAAACGGTGACCATTCCCTTCAGCCACTTCTTGAAAAAGAAGACGAAGGTACTCAAGGAGATGGAGGAAAATCCCCTCACCAGCGCGGAGGACGAGAGCGAGATGCGGGAGATCACGAAGAAATGAAAGGCAACCCTCCCCGTGCCCGCCACGCAAGCGAGGTTCCCTTCGACCATTACTACTCGGAAAACCCCGCTTCCGAACTGCGCGTGGTTTCCGTGGAGTTGGTACTGAAGAACGGGCTTCGCATGGGGTTCCAATCTCCCAGCGGGGTATTCGGCTTCGGAAAAGTGGATCGAGCCGCAAAGGTGTTGGTGGAAAATGCCCGCATCCGGGGGAAGGAACTGCTTGACCTGGGTTGTGGCTTTGGTATGGTGGGATTGGCACTCAAGAAGCAGAATCCCTCCCTGCAGTTGTCCATGAGCGACGTGAACCAGCGCGCGGTTCGCTTTGCCAAGGTGAATGCCCAGCAGTACAACCTGGTTGCGCGGATTCGCCAGGGGGATGGATTTGCACCCTGGACCGGAGAGGAATTCGACATGATTTTGTGCAATCCACCCATGGCTGCGGGAAAGAGGGTATGGATGGAGTGGATTTCCCAGGCCCCCGGGTTTTTGCGTGCGGGGGGGTCGTTGCAGGTGGTGGCGTTTCACAACAAGGGAGGGGAATCGGCCTGCCGGCATATGGAGCGCGTGTTTGGGAACGTGCAAACCCTTGTGAAATCAGGGGGGATACGGGTGTACTGTTCACGGAAAGGTGTTTTCTCCGATGAAGAGGAATAGAGTCGGCCAAGTGGTGCTGGTTAGCCTGCTGGTCGTGGTTGTTGCCTCGGTATCCTTTTGGTTCCTGCAGTTGCGCCGAACGCTTGACGTGGTTTTCCTGTACGAAGATGGCTTGGATTCCAACATTTCCCAGGCCAAATCCATGGCGTTCCAGGTGCTTTCCGAGGAACTGGAGACGCGCGGGTTGCGCGGACGTTTCCTGGTGCGTTCGTTTGAGCGTAACGACCAACTGGGTGGCATCATGGGGGAGTTCGCGGAAAAGAAGAACATCGACCTTTTCGTGTTCTGGGTCAGTTCCACCCAGATGTGGCAGATCCTCTCGCTGTACGACCATGTGCCCAGCTTGTTCTTCTCCGTGGGAAGTACCAACCCCGCGCTCAATGAGCTTTCCGAGCATTACTTCAACGCTGTTCCCTCGGACGAAATCATGCTCCGGGCCTTGCAATCCTTCCTGGATAGCCGTGCCTCCAAGCGCACTCTCTTGGTGACAGAGGAAACCAACCCCGTGTTTTCCGACTTCTTCGTGAACCATTTCCAAGCTTCGGATCGCCTCGTGGACACGTACGTGCTGCAGGCTTCCGGAACCGATGTCTCGTTGGATGGCCTGGCGGCGAAAGTGTCCTCCTTTTCCCCGGACCTTCTGTACCTCCTTTTGCCCGGTTCCCTAAGCATAAAGGTGATAAACGGTCTGATCGGGTACCCCCGGGAAAAGATCTTGCTTTCGGACTGGTCTACCTTGCCGGAAATCGTTTCTTTCTGCGGTGCAAACAGCTACGGTGTGCAAGGGGTTTCGTACGTTCCTTTGTTTTCCTGGCCCATCGCGCATTCCTCGATCTACGCGACACTTCCCTTACTTGGGGAGGTAGCGCACTATTTCTCGAAGCACAATTCGCTGGATGGCTTCGTGGAAACCTTGGAGGAAGCATCGTTCGAGCATGAGCTGGGATTGTTTCGATACAGGGAGGGGCGAAACCTTTCCGCGGTGTATTTCGTGCAGATCTCCCCGGATGGTTTCCATACTTTCGCGCAGTTTGACCCCGTGAAAGGGGAACTGGAGGTGTACCATGGCAGCCCTTGACGCACCTTCTGCTCGAACAATGGCGGGGCTTTTCTGGCTCTGGATCCTTTTTTTCGTGATTTTCTTGGTGCTTTTTGGCTTCCATACCTCCCAGGCTTTTTTCCGGGATTTCAATGAACGGGTGCAAGCCCATGCCCAAGTACTCCAAAGCCAGTTTGAATTGTTGGCAACCAACCTGGTGCAAGAGCCCGAGCTTTTCCAGAGAGTGGTCGTCGTGGATGCTGCGGGAAGGCTGATACGGCAACAAGGTATGGCAATCGAAGGCTTGGGGGATTACCCTGTGCGATTTCTTGCCGAAATCCCCGAACTGGGGGATTTTTCCGTTTCTTCCTTCTTCCATGACCCCCTTTTGGGGAAAAAAGTGTTGCTGGTTTCCCTGCATGCATCGGAAGGCTTTTTCTTTGGGACCATCGACGTGCCCGCGTTGCTTTCTTTTTTTCACCAGCACGGCTTGGGGGAATTCCGCGGCTTTCTCTTTGACCGCTTTGACTTCGGGCTGTTTTTCGATTCGGAGCAATTCCAGGAGATGGATTACTTCCATTCGGAGAGGGTTTCTTGGATCTCCAAGAGCATCGTTTTTTTCCAAGGCAATTTCTTTTTCTTTTCCCGCTTTTCCGAGTTCGATTCCCTCCCCTATTTTCGGTTGGTAGAAATTGTTCCCGCCAACGAGGTGCTTTCCGGCACGTTGCTCCCCGTTTTGGTGCCCCTTCCCTTGGGAATCTTGTTGATTTTCCTGTTTCGATGGAAGATGGACCGGTTGTTCGCCCAACGATCCCGGGAATTTCGATGGGTGACGGATTCCTTGGAGATGGAAAGACTTCTTCCCTTTCCGGAGACCGTGGACGATGAGGCAAAAGAACTCGTGGAGGGTCTCTCCGTTTTCGTGGAAAAGGCCAACGAGAGGGGACAAGACGTGGAGCGGCTGGTGCAAAAGGTATCGGTGCTCAACGAGAACCTGTTGAACCAAGCACGGCAAGTCACCGCGGTGAACCAGTTCCTGCAACGCTTGGCCGTGTTCAACCAGTACACGCTGTCAACCGCTCTGAACACCGTGTGCAAGATCATGCTGGATCGGGAAACGCTTTTCGAAGAATGCAACGTTCTTCTCGGCTACGAGATCGTTTTCTCCATGCACGGGGTGATCTTGAATCCTTCCGATTGCGAGAAGTTCACCATCGAACACGGACGGTTTTCCGTGAGCTTGCTCCTCAAACCACTCCCTTCCGCCATGGAAAGGGACCTGGTGCAGAGAAGGGAACTGCTGCGCACCAGTTTGTACACCGTTCTGGTTCTGTACAGCTTGAAACTCGAAAACCACTTTGACAGGGAGACCGGACTACTGGCCTTTCCCTTTTTCTCCGACCTGGCTTCGCGTGAAATGGAACGGGTATGGAGGTACGGTTTCAAGTCGGTGCTGGGTGTGGCGCGTTTTTCCGGGTTGCAGGAATTTGAAGAGCGCTACGGGGGGAACCAGGTGCACCGCTTGCTGCAGCACTTGGGGCAAGTTGTGCTCGAAAACACGCGCAACACGGATCTTTTTGCCCGCTATTCGGTGGATCATTTCTTGTTCTTCTTCCTGGAAATGGAGGGGGCAGCGGCGCAAAAAAAAATGGAAAGGCTTTTTGAAACGTTCCAAGATACCTTTCCATTCTCCGAAGAGAAAATACCCATAGGAATTGAATATGGTCTTTGTGAGATCCATGAAAAAAGGGGTTCCTTGGTGGACATGATCCGGGAGGCCATGGCAAACTTCCCGGAGCTTGAGCACTAAACGTTGAGAAGGCGATTGAGCTTGGAACGGTCGAAACCTACCACGATCTGGTTCCCGACCTCGATCACAGGCACGCCCATTTGCTTGCTTTTCTTGACCATCATGTCTGCGGCACGTTGATCCTTGGAAACATCGTATTCCTTGAAGGGAATACCCCGTTCGCGGAAGAAGCGTTTTGCCGAAGTACAGTGTGGACAACTGGGGGTAGTGTAAACCACGATTTTGGTGTGCATGCTTGTAGCCTCCAGGAATCAATGTATTTGTGGTAGAATAACATACCCCGAGGGGGTATGTCAACCCCTCGGAGATACAGGTGGGAATCACATGGTGTATGGAGTTTCGCAAGTCCTGGACATGATCCAGGATGCGTTCCGAGAACATCCCGTGCTGGGAACGCGTGTGACGGTGCGCGGAGAGGTTTCCGGCTTCAAGATTATCCGGGGCCATGCCTACTTTTCGTTGAAAGATGAAACCGGGCTTCTGCGCTGCGTGTTTTTTTCCATTCGCAACGCGTTGCGCTTCCAAGACATCCTGGGGTCGGAGGAGACCCTTTCGGATGGTGTTCTTTTGGATGCCACGGGGCAGGTAAGCTTGTACCCGAAAAACGGGGATGTGCAACTGTACGTCAAGAAAATGGAGGTAGTATCCAAGGAAGGCTTCCTGCAAGCCCGCTTTGAGAAGCTGAAGAGAATGCTCGTGGAGCAGGGGGTGATTCCCCGGCCCGAAGCGCACAGAAGGGCGCTTCCCCTCCTCCCCTCGAAGATCGCGGTAGTTGCCTCGCGTTCCTCGGCCGCGTTCCAGGACATACTTCGCACGCTCCAAATCCGGTACCCATCAATCCAAGTGTTGCTGTTCCACACCGGCGTCCAGGGGGAAAGGGCAACCCCGGAAATCGTACGCGCGTTGGACATGGCCGGTGAAAGTGACGCCCAGCTGGTTCTGTTGGCGCGGGGAGGCGGTTCGCTGGAGGATTTGTGGAACTTCAACGAGGAAAGCGTGGTGCGGGCGGTGCGGCGTTGCGCGCTTCCGGTCGTGGTGGGTGTTGGCCACGAGGTGGATCACACGTTGAGCGAGTACGCGGGTGATGTCTCAGCTTCTACCCCCACTGCGGCGGCAATGGCTGCTGTTCCCTCGTTGAAAGAGATCATGGCGGCCCGCGGGCAAAAAATGCTGCACGTTTCCCGGGTACTCAAGAACCGCCTGGAGGTGCTGGCGCAAAGGGGAGTATCCACCGAAAGGGGATTGCAGTACCACCGGCCCGAAGCGCTTTTGGATCGAAGAAGAGAGGAGCTGGAAAGGAAGATGGATAGGGTGGAGGCTCTTCTTTCGCGCAAGATGCAGCTGAAGCACGCTGCCCTTTCCCGTCTGTTTGAGCGAATGCTGGCGTTGCAGCTTCCCGCCAAACTGGAGCTTCGGATGCAGCTGTTGCAATCCCGCTGGAGGCACCTGCAAGATTTGAACCCCGCGCAGGTCTTGAAACGCGGCTTTTGCTGGGTGGAATCTGAAGGGAGGATTATCCCTTCGGTGCAGGGGATACCCCCACACGGGGAAATTTCCCTGGTAATGCGGGATGGCAGGGTTTTTGCGCAAGTGGAAAAGGTGGAACAAAAAAGCCAGTGAGGAGGAAGGAAGAGCATGGTACCGAAAAGCGCTGCGAAGAGCGGTGGGGACAAGACCCCTTCCATAGAAGAGTTGTTTGCGCAGATCGACGAACTTGTCCATTCGCTGGAAAACGAGCAAACCCCTCTCGAGCAAATGGTGGGACAGTTTTCCAAGGCGGTGGAACTGTATGCACAGGCAAAGAAGCAGTTGGAACATGCACGGGTGCAAGTGGAAGATATCCTCGCACGCTTGAACCAGCAAGGAGATGAAACGGGTGCCGATACTCCAGCAGTGGATGCATGAACCGGATATGATCCGGAGGGTGAAAGGGGCCACGATTTCCGAGTTGGAAGAGGTTTCCCAGGAGATCCGAGAGCTCTTTTTGCAGGTGATCCAGCAGAACGGCGGGCACCTTGCTTCCAATATGGGTGTTGTGGAGCTTACGCTTGCACTGTACCGCGTCTTTGATTTCCCGGATCCGGACGTTCTGGTTTGGGATACGGGGCACCAGTGCTACACGCACAAGATCTTGACCGGGCGGGCGAAGGACTTTTCCACCCTCCGTACCCTGGGAGGTATCAGTGGTTTCACCCGTAGGGAGGAAAGCCGCTACGATTCTTTTGGCGCGGGGCACGTGGGGACTTCCATCGCCGCCGCCCTGGGCGTGGAACAAGCCCAGCGCCTGCAGAAGAAGCGGGGGAACGTCATCGCGGTGATTGGAGACGGTGCGCTGACGTCGGGGAGTGCACTGGAAGCACTCAACCAAGCATCAAACTTGAAAAGCCAACTACGTGTGATCGTGAACGACAACGGCATGTCGATTTCGGAGAACGTGGGTTCCCTTGCGCGCAGTTTCTCCCTGCTGCGAACCAACCCTTCCTACACCGGGTTGAAAAAGGGGATCAAGGGATTGTTGCTCCATGCCCACCTGGAAACGCTGGAAAACACCCTGGAGAAATTCCGGGATGGCGTGCGTAGCACCCTTTTGCCGCAGAGCATCTTCGAGGGGATGGGGTTCAAGTACATTGGCCCCGTTGATGGTCACGACCTGGACCTGCTTACCCGGATTTTCGAGAACTTGAAAAGGGATTTCGAGAAACCCGTGGTGGTGCACGTGCACACGAAGAAGGGAAAGGGCCCCGACTGGGTGGAAAAGGCGCCCCAGAAGTACCACGGTATCGGGCCACGCGTGGTACCGCAGACCCGACCCTCTGTTGCCACTCCATCGGTGCGGGTTTCTTTCAGCGAGGTGCTCGGGGAGACGTTGTGCGAACTGGCAGCAGACGATCCGCGCCTGGTGGTGCTTACGGCGGCGATGGAGCATGGGACCGGGCTGGTTCGTTTTCGGGAGAAGTTCCCCGATCGCTTTTTTGATTTGGGCATTACCGAACCATTTTGCACCACCTTTGCTGGAGCGCTTGCCACCCAGGGGTTGCACCCGGTGTTTGGGGTGTACTCCACTTTCCAGCAGCGTGCCTACGACCAATTGATCCACGATGTGGCGCTGCAGAGGTTGCCGGTGGTTTTTTGCCTGGACAGGGCAGGGATCGTGGGAGAAGATGGTCCCACGCATCATGGTGCTTTTGACCTGGCGTACAGCCTATCCATTCCGGGTGCACACGTTTTTGCCCCTTTCGACCTGGTGGACTTTGCCCGGATCTTGCGTTTCCTCGGGGAAAATTGGCCCGAACAGGGCCCGGTTTTCATCCGGTATCCCCGGATCACCCAAAACCTTCCCCCGGATTGGAGCGAGCAGCTCTTTTGCCAACCCGTTGCCAAATCCGAGACCTTCCTAACGTATGAACATCCGCCCCTTTCGGAAGCTCCCCGCCATTTCCTGGTTGCGGTGGGAACCATGCTCGCGGTTGCTCGGCAAGCTGCCAGCCACTTCCCGTTTCCGGTGGGTGTTATTGGGATCGATCGGGTGAAACCCCTTGCACTGGAACCGCTTCTGCGCTTTTTTCCACCCCAGCAACCGGTTTGCCTTGCCTTCCTGGAAGAGGGGATGGTGACCGGTGGTGTGGGTGCGGAGTTGCTGCGCCAATGCATGCAACGCGCACCGGGAATGCTGCAAGATTTCGTTTGCCTGGGGATTCCCGATGTTTTCGTGGAACATGGCGAGCGCAAAAGGTTGTTGGAAAAGTACGGGTTGGATGTAGCGAGCGTGGTTCGCCATTTGCGCTCCCGCTGGGAAGTCGAGGAGAAGGAGGAGAATCTTGTACAACACATTGATTTGCGACGTGGACGGAACCCTGATTAACGACGATTTGCAACTGGATCGGCAAACGCGGGAGGCTTTACTTCGCGTGCAGCACAAGGGAATCCGCGTTCTTTTTTGTTCGGGACGAATGTACGGTTCTCTCAAAAGGTTCCTGTTGCGCGAATTTGGGCAGATGTTTCCCTGCATTTCCTACAACGGGGCCATGATCCATTTCTCCCAAAGCCCCGTACCATCCCGGCATTGGAGAGTGCAACCCGAGGTTGCATTGGACGTGGTTTCCTTCCTGGAGAAAAGGGGGGCGCACGTGCACCTGTACGTCAACGACGAGATCGTTACGCGGCAAGACAACCGTTGGGTTCGGGCGTATTCGGTGCATTCGGGGATGCCCTACCGCGTGGTGCGGGATTTCTCCGCCTGGATGCAAAAACAGAACAGTGGGCCAACCAAGTTGTTGGCGATTTCTTCTCCCCCTCACGTGCAACAGCTTTTGCTCGAAGCCCAGGAAAGGTTTTCCGGCGTTCTAAACGTGTTCACCTCTTTTTCCACCTACCTGGATTTCGTACCGCCGGGGATTCACAAGGGGAGTGGCGTGGAAGAAATGGCGAAAGGATTGGGCTTTTTGCTGGCCCAGGCCATCATGGTGGGTGACCAGCAGAACGACACCTTTGCCTTCGAGAAGGTGGGGATGCCGGTAGCGGTCGGAAACGCGGATCCGGAGGTGCAAAAGGCAGCCCGGTACGTCGCGCCCGATAACAACCATAGGGGAGTGCACCATGTGTTGGAAAAGTTTTTCCCGCAGCTGCTGTAAACCGCTTCTTCTTCTGCTTCTTTGGTTTCTCTCCTGCCTGGGTAGTGGCTTCGGGCAGCAAATGCTTGTGTTTCCCCTGCAGGATGGTTCCGAATTCCGATTGGCCTGCGTCCGCTTCGAAGAGGTGTTGGAAGGTGTGACCCCCTTCGTTTTGGGGAGTGTTTCCGCGAGCACGGATGTGGTGGAGTTTGGGAAGCTGCTCGCATTGCACGCCTTTGAAGCCGGAGCGGATGGAGTGTGCATTGGTATACCGCTGTGCCTGGAACAAAACGATCCCAACTGGCAGCAGCGCCTTGCCCGCTCTCCCTACTTGGCCGCAGATTCGTTGTACAAGGTTGCCATGGGGGTACTCCAAATGGGGATGTACCCGGTGCTGGATGCGCGCGCGGGATGGGATGCCGTGATCCTGGGAGCGTTGGAGCAAAGGGGGCATTTCCCTGCGTTGCTTGTTTCGGTGGGGGAGCAGGGATGGTCCGAACTGCAACGCATGGGGCGTACCGTACTACGGGAAGATGGAACCATGCTTTCGCGCGAAGGCAACCTTTTTCGCCTGGATTGGAAAGGCATGGCAACGGTAAGGCCTCCGCAAGAGTTGCGCTTGGAGCTCCTGCGAAATGCATGTGTTTTGCTCAAGCGCGGAAGTCCGGTGAACGATGTGGTGTTTTTCGATGCGCACGAGGGTTTGGAGGATCTTCCCTCGGGCACACGCGAATCCCGCACGGGGATCTTGTGGTGGGGTCCACCTCCCACCGTTTCCCTGGTGAATTTTTTTGCAGTATGCACCGTTCCCACCGATGATCCCGATATCCGGGAGTATGCTTCCGGGGTTTTGAAGGGACTGCAATTCGCTTCCGGGAGGAAAAACTGGTGAATGAAAAGGGTGCCCCCCATTCCAAGGCCATCCGGCTGGATCGTTTCTTGCACGAACAAGGCCTTGGTACGCGCAAGCAGCTGAAGAAATGGATTCGTGGGGGAAGGGTTCAGGTGGAGGCCGAAACGAGAACAGACCCCGCTTTCCCGGTATCACCCGGGTGCCAAGAAGTGCAGTTCGACGGCAACCCGCTTCTCCCCCTTGCGGACATTACGGTAATGCTATTCAAGCCGGCAGGTTTCGTGTGTTCGCGCGCTTCCGAAGGTCCCCATTCCCCGGTATTCGAACTTTTCCCCCCCCTTTACCAGTCAAAACTGGAAATAGCAGGAAGATTGGATGCAGACACTACCGGGCTGTTGCTTCTTTCCAGCGATGGTGCACTGGTGCATCGCATCATTTCCCCGCGCAAGTGCGTGGAAAAGAGGTACCAGGCGACAGTCATTCCTTTTCCATTCAACCGGGTGCAGGAGTTTTTCCAGGGAATGGTGTTGCACCCCGACGAGCATCTTCGCCCCGTTCGGAGTTTCCAGCTATTTCCCGTTTCCTCGGATCTTTGGCAGGTAGAAATTGGCATCGAAGAGGGGAAGTACCACCAGGTGAAACGGATGTTTGCCCACGTGGGGAGCCACGTTGTTTCCCTTCACCGCTTGCAAGTGGGTGGTTTGGCTTTGGATCCGGAGCTTTCCCCCGGAGAATGGAGAGTGTGCGAACCCGGGGAAATCGAACGGATTTTCCTCCCCGCGGATGTGTAACGTTACGGGAGTTGGATGTTCGCCATCCGAAGGGTTTTTTTGAAGCCCCCTTTTTTGTGCTATAATCAAATGCTTTTTTCCACACCTTTATGTTTTGGGAAACATCCTCCGAGAAAAATGGAAAGAGATAGAAGAGCACAGGCATACGATGTATGCCAAAATGTGAAAGGAGGAGTCATTAATGCAGAAAAGAGTTGCGTTGTTCGTTTTCTTCCTGGTTGCCCTCATGTTGGTGAGCTTCGGTCAAGAGGTGGCCGCCACTGCCGTGAAGGGTCCTTTCGTTGACACCATGTACGTCAACACCAGGATGAAAGAAGAAATCGGTCTGAAAGATGCGGCCGAAGGCATTACCGACATTTTCGCATGGGGTGTTTCTGGAAAAACCCTGTACGATCTACCCGCTGCTGACCTCGAAAAGCTGGAAGTGTACAACGTTCCATCCGGTTCCTGGTCACTGAACATCAACAACTACCCTGGTGCCGCTCCTTACCAGGTCGAATTGGCAGACGGAAACATGACCATGAACCCCTGGGCCATCACCGAGGTTCGCTTTGCGCTCAACTTCCTGATCAACAGGAAGTACATCGTGGACGAAATCCTGGGTGGAGCCGGCTTCCCCATGTACACCATGGCCACCACCGGGCAACCCGGGACCTATCGCTACAACCAGCTCGCCGAAGAGTTTGGTTTCACCCCCGAGGGTGACGAAGAAATGGCCATTGCCATGATCACGGAAGCCATGGAAAAAGCAGCTGCGCTTCCCGAAAACCAGGGTCGCTTGGTCATGAAGGACGGATTCTGGCATTTCGACGGCCAACCCGTTCTCACTCGCTTCCTCATCCGCGTGGACGACCCCAACGGCCGCTTGATCGAAGGAAACTACGTTTCTGACCAGATCGAAAAGGCCGGCCTCAAGGTCGAACGCCTCCTCTGGGACCGCGTGAAAGCGGTTACCGCCAGCTACTACGGCGACCCAAAGGATTTCGAGTGGCAAATCTACACCGAAGGCTGGGGCGCAGGTGCCACCCGCCGCTACTGGGAACACATTGTTGCCCAGATGTACGCTCCTTGGTATGGCTACATGCCCGGTGGAGCAGAACCTTCCAACTGGAACCATTCCAGCCCCATGCTCGACGAGTACACCAAGAACGCGTTCTACGGACGATTCGTCACCGTGGAAGAGTACTGGCAAAACGCCCTGGAGGGCCTGCGCATTGGTCTGCAAGAAGGCCTTCGTATCTATGTTTGCGCGCAGGAAGACTTCTACGTGGCCAACAAGGCTGCTTTCAAGAACCGTTTCGCCTACGGAAAGGGTGACGGGCTCAACCAATGGTCCTTCATCACCGCCGACACGTACGACGGCGAACTCACCATCACCGAGTTCTCCGCCATGGGTGGACTGTTCATGTCCGCTTGGGATCCCGTTGGTGCTGATGGTTTCTCCGACACCTACTCCAACCTGATCGCCGAGTCCATGACCGACATCGGTTCTTTCGAAAGCCCCGTTTCTGCCGTGAACACCCCCAACCGCGCGGTATGGGATCCTGCATCCGTTGAAAGCGACGTTGTGCGTGTAGGCGACGAAATCGTTGGCCGCATTCCTGTCCCCGCGGATGCCATCGTGTACAACTGGCAAAATCGCCAGTGGGAACCCGTTGGCGAAGGCGTGACCTCCAAGAGCAAGGCCACCTTCACCTTCCGCTTCAGCAACTACCACAACGGTGCTCCCATGCGCCTCGCCGACCTTTTCTACTACAACGCGTTCATCAAGGAATGGAGCACCCAGAACGGCGATGACGATCCTTGGTACGAAGCAAACTACAGCTCTTCTCTCGTGGACGGAATCGACCTGCTCAAGGGTTGGGTCATCCATGACGATGGCAGCATGACTGCTTACTACGATTACTCCTTCCCCGCTGACCTCGACAGGGTTGCTGCCCGCTGCGCTCCCGACTTCACCGTGACGGCTGCCGGTGCTGGCGTGGGTGTTTCTTGGGACATCATCGAAGCTCTCGCACTGATCGTGGTAGAAGGAAGCGAATCCGGAACCATCTACAGTTTCTCCGCCGATGCCGACAACGAGCTCGACGTGTTGATCCCCGACCACGTTGCGGATATCAAAGCGAAGTTGCAAGAGATGTACGACCGCGGACACGTTCCAGCGTCTATCGCGGACCGCTTAACCGTTGAAGAAGCCAAGGCGACCTACAAGGCGTCTATCGACTTCATCGATGCTTACGGCCATGCCTACATTTCCAACGGTGCTTTCTGGCTGAAGGAATACGATCCTACCTCTAACTTCATGGAACTCGCCGCAAACCGCGATCCTTCTTACCCCTTCAACGGGCAATACTGGGTGGAGAAGTTCGCTGTTCCCACGCTGGAAATCAACAGGGTTACCGTTCCTGCCGTTCTTCCTCGTGGAAACGACCTGGTCGTGAAAGTTGACCTCGCCAAGGTGGTATTCCCCAGCATTACCCAGCAACCTGCGGATGAAGGAACGGTCGTTGTGCGTATCCTGACCGCCGATGGAGAAATTTCCGAATCCGGTAACGTCATCAACACGGGTGAATTCAAGATCGCCATCCCCGGGACGGAAATGAACGAACTGCAACCCGGAACCTACAAGGTCATGGTCGAAGCCAGCCTGCCTGGTGCCCTCACCGTGTCCAAGACCCAGAATATTCTGATCTGGTAATCCTTCGACATACCTTTTTTGAGAACTAACTGCTGAGGATGGTGCCTCATCCAGGGAGGCCTGGGTGGGGCACTATCCCACTTTATAGGGGGACAGGATGTACTGGAAATATCTCTTGAAGCGGGTACTCAACGGAATCATCATATACATCATCTTAATATTCATCTATTCCGCGCTGTTCAACGTGGTACTGGAACAAACGGTGTATGCTCAGATCGAGGAGAGGGTCCGCGCCGAGACCATGGCGCTTTCCGGTCGGAACATGACACCGGAGCAAATCCTCAAGTGGTCCGTGGACCGGAAAGAATACTATTACCGGCAGTACCGCTTGGACCGCACTGTTTTCGAGCGGGTTCTGCTGCGTGCGTTCAACACCCTCACCTTCAACTACGGTATGTCTTCGGGGATCAAGTCTTCTTCGGGAACCCGCGACGTTCGTATCATCGTCACGGAAACCATCCCGCGCACATTGCTGCTCTTCATGACCGCGATGGTGATCGATGTCTTGATTGGCCTGTTACTGGGGATCAAGAAAGCCCAACGCCCCGGGAAACCTCTGGACAAAACGACGTCCATTGCTACCATGGTGGTGTTTGGCATGCCATCCTGGTGGCTGGGCATGCTCATGATCATGTTTTTTGCGTACATCGTGAAACTATTCCCTTCCGGGGGGTTGCACTCCACGCCTCCACCCGAAGGATTCGCTTACTACATCGACACGCTGTACCATCTTGCCTTACCCGTGATTACATTGGTTCTTCTCGGTTTCTGGGGGCGCTCTTACCTGACGCGTAACATCGTGCTGGGTGTCCTCCAGGAGGACTACATCATGTCTGCTCGAGCCCGTGGCATCCCCGAGCGAAAGGTGTTGTACGGGCACGGTATGCGTACCGCCGCCCCTCCCATTGTGACCATGGCCCTTTTGGCGTTGCTTGCATCGGTGAGCGGAAATATCGTTTTCGAAGGCATTTTTAGCTGGCCAGGAATGGGGAACTTGTACTGGATTTCCGTCCAACAAAATGATATCCCGGTGTTGATGGGGAACCTATCGTTAACAACGGGCCTGTACATCAGTGGGCTGGTCATCCTCGACCTTGTATACGGTTTCCTCGATCCTCGGATTAAGGTGGGTGGCAAAGGATGAAGTTTTCGGACGCAAAAGAATCGTTGTTGGATTTTTGGCGCGAGTTTCGCATGGTGAAGTCCGGTCTTTTCGGACTTGTGCTCTTCTTGCTGTTTCTTGCCATCGTGATCTTCGAGCCTTTCATTTTACCCTTTCCGGATGTGAACAAAACCTGGCGAGACATTACCTACTGGGAAGAAAACCCAAAGGGTGCGCCGCCAGTCTGGATAAATTGGTTTTCCGCGAAAAAGAGGCCACTGACCCAGGTGTTCGAGGACCCGAAAAACACCGAGTCGGAAATGGGAAACATGAAGATGGTTTCCACGGTTTTCGAGTACGAGTTGCAGGCCGACTATTCGCCGCAAGACTTGATTTTCAAGGCCCGGGCATCGGGTGAACCCATGTTTATCGTAACGCTCAAGCGCCCGGATGGGGAAGAAGTAACGGTTTTCCAGAACTCCATCAACCTGGGGAACAAGGTAACCGACGTGCGGATCACGCTCAACGGAAACGGGCGCGAGAATGCCATCTACTTTGCTCGCCCCTATGAAAGCGACGAGAATTACGCCGTCATCACCCCAAAGCTGGTGAAGGCCGCTGATGTGGTCTTTTCACAAGCAAAGGAAGGCATCTTCCGCAATCCCGAAACCCTCAAAGGCACGTACGAAATCGTGGTTCAAACCATCCTGCGGTCCGCAAACGACCAGTACATGGAACCCCGTCTCGTGGTTCCCGGGAAAGCTTTTGGGGTTCTGGGAACGGATGCACTGAAACGGGATATCTGGAGTGGGGTTCTCGCCGGCGTGAAATGGGCGCTGCTTATTGGAATCCTGACCGCCGTGGTTTCGGTTTCCATCGGTGTGATTTACGGGGTCATCAGCGCCTACCTGGGCGGATGGAAAGATGGGCTGATGCAGCGTATTTTTGAGATCTTTGTATCGGTGCCCCTCCTTCCCGTGCTGATTGTGATGAGTGCGGTCTTTAAACCGAGTATTTGGACCCTGATCATCATGATGAGCTGTTTCTTCTGGACGGGATCGGTGAAGACGGTACGCAGTATCGCGCTGCAGATCAAGGAAGAGACCTATATCGAAGCTTCCAAGGCGTTGGGAGCCAACAATTTCCGCATCATCTTCAAGCACATGGTTCCCCTACTGATCCCCTATTCATTCGCCTCCATGGCGCTGTACATCCCAGGTGCGATCGTGTACGAGGCAACGATCAGCTTGCTGGGATTGGGTGACGCGACCATCGTGACGTGGGGCCAAATCCTGAGCGATGCCCTTTCTTCCGGAGCTGTGCTCAGTGGCCTCTGGTGGTGGGTCGTTCCCCCCGGGCTTTCCATTGCCTTCATGGGGATGGCGTTCGCGTTCATCGGCTTTGCCATGGACAAAATCTTGCACCCCAAGCTGAGGACGAGGTAAGGCTATGGCAAAGAAAACAGACAAGAAAGTGTTGGAAGTCAACAATCTCAAGTTGTTCTACTACACCTCAATGGGTCCTGTAAAAGCGGTTGATGATATCAGTTTCTTCCTGCGGGAAGGAGAAACGCTGGGGCTGGTGGGGGAGTCGGGATGTGGAAAAACCACGACCGGAACGGCACTGCTCAAAATGCCCTCTCCTCCAGGAGAAATCGTGGGTGGGCAAATCATCTTGGATGGGCAAGACATCGTACCCCTTTCGGAGAGCCAGATCCGCAAGAATATACGTTGGGAGAAAATTTCCATGGTTTTCCAGGGAGCGATGAACTGCCTGACCCCGGTGTACACGATCGGGAAGTTAATGATGGAAACCCTCCAGGAACACCGCCAGATGGACAAGGCCGAGGCACTGCAACGCATGAAGAAGTACCTCAACCTGGTGGGTCTTTCGGAGGATGTTCTCGGGCGCTACCCCCACGAACTATCGGGAGGGATGAAACAGCGCGTGGTCATCGCGACGGGTCTGTTCCTGGAACCCCGTGTGGTGATTTGCGACGAACCTACAACCGCCTTGGACGTGGTGGTGCAGGCGCAAATCATCAACCTGCTCAAGGAACTCAAGGAAAAGCTCAACCTTTCCTTCATCTTCATCACGCATGACCTGGCCACCGAGGCGGAAGTATCGGATCGTATCCAGATCATGTACGCGGGAAAGATCGCCGAAATCGGCACCAACGAGCAGATTTACGGCGCACAGGGACCTGCACATCCCTACACGCGGCGCTTGCTGCAAGCCACACCCCGCCTGCACGAGAAGGTGGAGGAACTGGCATTCATTCCCGGGACTCCCCCCGACTTGCTCGATCCTCCCCCGGGGTGCAAGTTCCACTTGCGCTGTGACCAGGTAATCGATCGCTGCAAGACAGAAGAACCTCCCCTGATCGAAATCGAACCCGACCACTTTGTTTCCTGCTGGAGGTGTTTCAACAATGGATGATTTGAAAATCGCGGAAGTGGCAAATCCGCTTGATTCCAGCGGGCAAGAGTACCTGGTGGAGGTGGACAACCTCCAGAAGTGGTTCCCCGTTCGCCGAACGCTCAAGCAGTTCTTTGCCGGCGAGCAGAACTACGTGAAAGCCGTGGACGGGGTTACCTTCAAGATTCGTAAAGGGGAGATTTTTGGCCTGGTGGGGGAATCCGGCTGTGGAAAGACCACCACCGGAAAGCTTCTCATGAAGTTGCTTGAGCCCACCGGGGGGAAGATGTTGTTTGGTGGAGAAGATGTCACGCACGTCACCCACCAACGCCTGGAAGAGTACCGCCGTAACGTGCAGATGGTGTTCCAGGATCCCTACGCTTCCATGAATCCGCGCTTCCGGATCCGCGATGTACTGGAGGAACCGTTGATCATCCACCACATCGGCGAAAACCGTGCCGAACGCGAGAAGATGATCGAGAAGGCATTGGCGGAAGTTCGCCTGCAGCCCCCCAGGGAGTTCATGGCCCGCTTCCCGCACATGCTCAGTGGTGGGCAGCGGCAGCGTGCAGCAACCGCACGAAGCTTGATCCTCAATCCCCACCTCATCGTTGCGGACGAACCGGTGTCCATGATCGACTTGTCCACGCGTGCGGAAATCCTGCACATGATGAAAGAGGTACAGCGCGACCTGCAGCTGACGTACCTGTACATCACCCACGACCTTTCCACGGCGCGCTACTTCACCGACACCATCGCGGTGATGTACCTGGGGAAAATCGTGGAAATGGGCGATCCCGATTCTGTGATCGACAACCCCAAGCATCCCTACACCCGGGCGTTGATTGCCGCGGTTTGCGAACCCATTTCGGGTAAGGTCAACCGCATCAAGGAAGTACCCATCAA
>ERZ795053.1681-NODE-1681-length-27749-cov-5.475302_pt1 | contig 27749 bp, 26 predicted proteins | sample MGYA00375137_ERZ795053 | MGnify/ENA primary metagenome ERZ795053 (study PRJEB30182, sample SAMN05720284) | activated sludge metagenome | isolation source: Anaerobic digester | place: Hong Kong | collected 2014-12-17 ...
AATCCTGCTGATTGAAAGGCAGAATTGAATCTATGTCGGAGGTTGCGTTTACCATAATGCTGTTATTGATTACCCTGTATGTATCAGCTATTTTATGATAAATGCTGTCAGGTGGAAGATAATACCCACCGTCCGAAGTCGTGATATCAGTTATCCTTGCGCTTATTCCATTCAGATATCCATACTTCTCTGCAGTGTCATTTTCAAATTCAGACAGTTGGACATACTGGTAGCTGGTTTTTCCGAATACATAGCTGCCATTGATAACATAGTTACGGTCACCATCCCATTCAAAATCGGGATTTTCAACCAGGACAAGCATATCGGTCCAGTCGGTTTCGGAATACAGTGACTGCTTTACTATCGTACCTATGCCTCCGCGCCTGTAAATATCAAATATATTACCCACAATAAGCACAGCGCCTTTTTTATATGGTGCCAAAATATCAGTTCTTATAAAACCATCTACGTAACCCAATGCTTTTTCAGCACGGTCCCAGAGGATTACATTTTCATTGTTCTCAATTATGGAATAATCAAAGTCATGTACCTTTTTTTGCATGACTTCATCAAGTATCGTTTCGTCGGGATACTCTGTTCCCATATACTCAACCACGGCAATGGTTTTATAGTTTTCATCGCATTCCCGCAGAAAATCATTGACTGAAATCCAGACCCCCAGACTTACCATCAGCATGGATGAAACAGCAAAAATCAACAAAAGAAAAAGTACTGACTTTGCTTTCGACCTCATGATATTTCCAAGGCTCTTCTTAAAAATCATAGATGCACCAAATTTCCCCGTCAGACAAAATTAGTCAATGCAAGCAAAATGCCCAGAAAAATACCCCAGTATGCCTTCCACTTGTCCTTGTGTCTGGTGTTCCTGAAGGTAATAAGCCCGACTGAACTAAAAGCAACAGCAAGGAGCGGCACTATAAAGAACCCTGAAAAGAAAAATGAAAAAATACCAAGAACAAAACCAATCTCACAATAAATGTTGATTTTCTTTATGCTTGTATTTGTTTCTTTTTCCTTATCGTAGTTCTCCATATGCAAAATCCAGGATTTCCTTTCCGGTACCTGCATATACCATTATAACGAAAACAACGGGGTTTTTGTTCCAAAAATAATCCCGTTGTTGATTCCTTGTTATTTCTCAATGAATACAAAGAGCAATCAAAGAAGTTCCAGCAGTCTGTCAATGACATCACAGGGAACATCATGGTCTTTCTTCAGTTCCATCAATAGTTTTTTAACCGACTCTCCCTGGGGCAGCATGAATCCGGCCTCACGTATAATGTCTTCCGCCATCAGTCTATTTGACATTGTAAGGGCTGAAGCAAGTTGCCTTAGTACGGGATCATCGGTTCCTTCTGAAATGGCAGATGCAATCAAGCTCTGTTCTGATTTGCTTTTCAGCATTTCCATAAGTACCCCAATGGAGGTATCTGATTTGTCCTGTGGTTTCGGGAATTCCTCAGGAACCAGGGATATTGCATGTGAAGGACATGCATCCACACACAACCGGCAGCCGCTTATACATTTACCGGCATCAATCTGACCATCTTCCGTGTCTGTTGCTCCTGAAGGGCAGACATACAGGCACAGGCAGTCCTTGGTACATAATCTAATATTTCTTACAGCATGCATATGTCTACCTCCTCACCTTTGCTATCTTGAATTTTGGAACCTTGCAGACAGGACACACTTCGGGTGGTTCATCCCCAAGGTAAACGAATCCGCATATTTCGCAGACATGTATGTTGGTTGTCTCCAATATACTGTTTCCGCTTTTCAGATATCTTGAGATGATGGAGCTGACTATCTTTGAGACCTTTTCGCTCCATACAAGAGCCCTCATGGCTCCCCTGTCAGATTCTTCAAGAACCTTTTGCTTTGCCTCAGGATATTCATCAATATCTTTCCTGGTCATTTTTTCAAGATCTTCCAGTCCGTGCTTATCAGGTCCCGATGCCTTTTTGCCATAAAACTCTGATAGTTTACCGAATAATTCCGCTTCCTCTTTCTTGTATTGTTTTTCGCACCCCTTTGAAAGATTTGAAAACAATATGCTCAGTTCATTGACACTCAATGCTTCCCTCACTCCATTTTACCTCCCATCCTGTTTTTCTAATATATTTCATCAACGATACTATTGGTCCATTTGCAGTAATCTATCTGCGTTATGTATTGCCTGGCTTTTTCAAGACTCTCCTTCGCCCTCTTTTTATCATTCATCTCTGACAGATATTTGTAATTGCTGAAGTGTGATTTTGCCATTTCATAAAATGAACCGGTTTCCTCTGACAGAGTGACACTTTTCTCGTATTCCGGACCGGCTTGCCCGGGTATGCCAAGTTTCATGAGGATATCTCCTTTTTTCCTGACAGCTTTCGTTAGCTTAACATCCTCACCAGTCCTTGAAGCCGTTTCGATGGCCTTGTCGACTTCTGAAAGAGATTCATCAAATTCACCGTTGTCATAGTGAAAAATGGATTTGTAATAATGGAAATCACCTATTGACGGAATCTCCTCTGATTCCTTGAATATCTCAAAAGACTTGTCAAGAAGTTCCCTGACACCGTCATATTCCTCCATGCTTATTTCAGCTTTGGCAATACCAAGGTAATTCAACCCCATTTCAACTGACATGCTGTATTTCTTAGCAATTTCAAGGGATTGTTCATAAAGCTTCTTTGAACTCATGTAATTCCCGATTTCGTACTCCACATCAGCTTTGTTCGTAAATGCAAGACATGCCTGGTAGAACAACCCAAGCTCCATGCTTCGCCCAATGGCATCATCAAACATGGAGACAGCCTTGCTGAACAGGCCCTTCTCCATATAAAAGATTCCAAGATTGATTTCGGCACTAAGATAGCTCTTTATATTTGATATTTTTTCAGATGCCTCCATTGAATTGCTGAGATAAATGAACGACTTATCGGTTTCACCCGTTGCATGATATATTATGCCGAGATTGATCGATACCTTTGATATGACACCCTGATTATTGCTTCTTTTAGCATAATCCAGGGCTTTTTCAAAATACTCGATGGCCTCACCTGGATTACCGCTGAAGAAATGCTTGATGCCTGCATGGCTCATTGTTTCAGCAAGTGATGAGTAATCCCTTGATTTAAGCAGAATCTTTTCGGATTCCTTTACAAGGTCAATGACACCTGGTTTTCCCATAACGATATATATGGCGCATCTCAGCTGCAGAGCTTTCCCAAAGAGATTGCTGCTTTTACCAAGCATGGGTTCAACCTGGTCAAGTATAGACAGAGCTTCTTCATATCTTGCAGTTTCCTTCATCACCATTGCATTCAGCAACTTGATTCTATTGATGTTTTCCCCCTGAACAGCTATTCTCCCTGCAAGTTCAAGGCTGCTGACTGCCTGTTCATATTCCGAAATATTTATTAGTATTTCAGACTTTGAAATGAATGCATTGACCAGTTCTGTATTCTCCTGCATGTGGTCTGAGACATCTTCCAGTTCAATGTATTTGTCATAATACTCCAGGGCACTTTTATAAATATAGTTGCTCTTCAGCTTATCTGCTGACTTTAGATAATACTTTTTTGCCAGCCTCGGTATTCCGGCATTTAAATAGTGAAATCCAAGTATTTCATAGTAGTTCTCCAGTTCTTTTCTGAACTTGGCTTCAATTCTTTCTGCAATTGCTGAATGATATCTGTGTTTGTCTTCATTCAGCAATGTGTCATAGATTACCTTCCTTATTGTATCCTGTGTGAATGAATATATCCTGTCACTTGTTTCTGAAGTCTTCTGCATTGCTGTAAACTCTATGATATTCATTTTCAACGGGAGCCTCATTACTTCATTTTCATCAGGCGCAGAACTCATGGCATCCAGTACCCATGACAGATTGAAGCTGTTACCGGCAACAGATGCTATATTCAGGAACTCCATTGATTCACGGCCAATATCAGATAAGTTTCTCAGAATTGTACTCTTTAGGTTCCTTGGGAGATTATCGAGGGCCTCTTCACTTATGACTGCCTCTCCTCCCTTTATGCTGAAAAGATTCTTCCTGCGGATTGTCTGAACTATCTCATGGATGAACATCGGATTCCCGTCTGTAATTTCAAATATATTTTCAGTGAATCCCGGGTTTATGTTCGGAATGTCAAGCATTATTGAAATGAGACTTTCTGTTTCCCCGGGGCTGAATCTCTTTAGATCAAGTATGTTTTTGAACTCATACATACTATCTTTTATATATTGGGAAATGAAAATGAAGAATCCGGGAAAAGAATCAAGCGCCTGCAGTATTTCCAATGATTCCATATCAGCCAGATGCATGTCATCAACAACAACAACCATGTTCTGCCTCTTGTCCAGATTACTGAAAAAAAGTGATACCTGTGTTTTCATTTCCCTGGTCAGATCACTGTATTCCATTGCATTGATTATTTCAATGAACTCGCCGTCTCTCTCGAGACCCATGACCAGAGCCAGGAAATTATAATTCCTTATGATTGTTTCCTCATTGTAATCCCTCAATATATAATCAAGGAATGATTTCAAACGATTGGTCTTTATTCTTGTTGAGTCATTGGGATCTATGTTCAGTATTCCTGAAATAATTGACGAAATGGTACTGTATGGCCTTTCCCTGAGCACCGTACTGCACCCAATCAATATTTGTTTGATTTCATCTCCCTTTTCGGTAAGGAAGGTCTTGACGAGGGTTGTCTTTCCAAGTCCGGATTCACCAGTTATCACCACATGGTTTACTTGTGATCTTCCGGAATATGCCCTGTTGATGAAGTCAAGCTCCTCCATCCTTGGAACAAGCTGCCCCTCAGCTGTATTTTTTACAGAAAGACTTATGGGAGAATAGCACTCAACTTCATTTTCCTTGTTCTTGACATGGATCCTTTTACCTTCAGAATAGTGAATCAGGTCATTGGTTTCCTCAAATACAGACTCCGAAACCAGTATGTTTCCACGCCCGGCAGCAACCTGGAGTCTCTGTGCGGTATTCACAACATCTCCCATGACCGTATAATCATCATCATAGTAATTGCCTACCCTGCCGGTGACAACCAGTCCATAGTTTATACCTATTGACAATCCTAGTTCAGTGCCAAGTTTTCCGAAATTCTCAGTTGAAAATTCCTCTATTCTTTTCATCATCCTCATGGCGCATTTGACAGCTCTCATAGGGTCATCATTATGGGCATATCTTGCACCGAAAAGAATCATTACACAGTCCCCCATGTATTTGTCTATGGTACCCTCGAGCTCATATACAGGCTTGGTTATATACTGGAAACAGTTGTTGATGATGCTTCGTACTTCCTCCGGGTCGAGTTTTTCCGATATGGCCGTAAACCGCGATATGTCAGCAAAGATAACTGCCACATTCTTTCTGTTTTCCGACAGTTTATCCGCGGTCTCTTCCTCTTCACCTCTTGCATCCAATCCTGTTCCACATGAAAGACAAAATCTGGCTAGCTTAGGGTTGGGATTACCGCATTTGCTGCACTTGAAAGGAAATCCAATGCCGCAGACTTTGCAATTTTCTGCATCAGGGGAATTCAGCTTGTAACCACAGTTGAAACAAATCATAGGATACCTCCCGGGTAAAAGACACTATTGCATCAATTCTTTTCTTATGCTACAATGATAATACAAATTCGACCATTAGCAAAATGTTTTCGGATTTGTACAACTGAATAGATGAAATGATACTAGCAAACTCGTCGAAAGGCGAAGACGCAAAGCCATGGGTCTAACGGTAGTAATACCAATGATTGCCAGGTTGCCAAAACATCATATTATTGTGAATTGGCTCCTGCAATGGGAGCTTTTTTAATAGGAAAAAGAAGGAGGATCAAGAAAATGAAAAAATTTATGCGCAAATGCACAAGGCCTGTAATGGTAATTCTTGTTATCCTTTTGATTTTAACACTCAGTCCAGTAATTGCCAGTGCTAAAACCATGGGAACGGAAGTACCGGAGGCACCTGTTACCTTTGAGGCAACAATCGAGGTAACGAAAGAAGGCGGAACATTTGATGTGGGATTCACCACCATTAAATTCCCGAAGAACTGTCTGGATGATGAGAATCTTCCTCTGGTGGTCGATGTTGAAATCTATGCTGAAGATGGTATAGTCTACATCGAGTTCACTCCGGATGTAGAAGAGTTCAACAAACCTGTGAAGATTACAGCTTCAAAGTACAAAGGGTTTATCTATGACAGGGCAGCCGGAGAAAACATCTATGTAAAAATTCCCAAGCAGAAACTGTGGGTTACCCATTTTTCAAGGTACTGTTTCGTATTTTAGTTGAAACCGGCAGTTGAACTACAAAAGAAATTTTCACAGAATATAATGGACTGAAAACAAAGATAACCGCTCCTCTTAGGGGTGGTTATCTTTCTGCCTTCATTTCCTTTTTATTGATGTACATTTCTGAATCAGCCAGTTTTATCAGTTCCTCTGAAGATTGATTAATGATAGGGTCATACTCTGCGAAACCATGTGCCGCACTCAAAGAAAACTGTTTTCCGGATTTTTCATTGAATACATTGAAATTGTTTTCAATTCTTCTCCAGACAAACTCCGATGTCTTTTTATCAATATTGTATATGAGAAGTATGAACTCATCTCCTCCATATCTGAAAATCGTATCGTTTCCCCTGGCATTGTTCCTTATGATATCACTGATTGATTTAATCATTTCATCGCCGGCCTCATGTCCATATGTATCATTTACAAGTTTCAGCCCGTTGATGTCAATGAAACACACAACCGCTTTCACCCCGTTGAACCGGGCGAATTCAAGCTGTTTTTCCATGAATGCCAATCCCTCCCTGCGGGACATAAGACCTGTCAGGGGGTCTACTGTTGCATATTCCTTGAATTTTTCCTGCTCTTCAAGGATATCCTCACCAATGGATGCCATGGCCTGCTTCATTCCATTGAAGAAGCTGATCAATGTAGTCCTGGTCTGGCTGACATTTCTAAGAAGGCGTTTGTTCAGTTCAATCCTGTCCACCAGAACTGCAAGCTGGGAAGCAAGGGATGTGACTATTTCGATGTCTTCCTCAGTATAATCAACTATGTGTTTGCAAAAGTCCTCCGTTTTCATAAGTTTTATATCAGGAGATTGCTTCTTGTTCAAAATCTGGAGAACTCCGATGACTTCCTTTTTATCGTTCTTCATAGGAACTGTCATCATATTGCATGTGTTATATTTTTTACTGCTTTCATAAAGTTTATTGTTACCAACAGCTTCGCTGCTTACTGAAATCCTTGGTTTTCCCTCTTTGGCAACACGTCCTGTTATGCTGTTCTCATCTATCTCCAGTCGTTCGCCTTTATAATCAAAGTCAATGGAACGATTGGCAACATGCTTTATGACCATGTACTCCCTGCCTTGATATTTTTCCTTTATATATATGCTGCCGCCGTCACTATATGTTAGATTAATGCACTCGTCCAGAATCATCTGAAGAAGCCTGTCAGTGTCATCGGTATTCGAAAAAGCAAGGGCGATTTTGTTGAGCGTCCTTATTCTTTCCTTTAGTTCTCTGTTTTCCTTTTCATAATCAATCATAAGAAGCCTCATAAGTATCAGTTGAACTTCATTTCCATAGAAAAATTATATCATATATGGCAACTACCCATCAGGTCAGCGATTCAACCTGAGTTCAGATATTTTCCATTCTCCCTGCTTTTCCTTTGTGAGCCTTATATAGACATATTCAGTATCCCTGTAACCTATTACTTTTATTCTCCAATAGGCATATCCGTATCCATTCCTGATTGAAAGATTACCTGTTGGCATGAAACCGTATCCCTCTATCCTTCCAACCGCTTCAGTTACCTGGGGATTTCCTTCAATCTCCTCGATGGCAATTCTGTAGGGTTCGCTTGAAAGTATTATCCCTCTTACAAGAAGTATTATTGAAATGGTAAGAAAAACCACCGCAGCTATTACCAGTAAAACCAAAAACGCAATCTTCATATATAAGTCCTTCCGATTCCTTCCGGATATTAACCGGCTGTTTTATGATAATTATACACTTGTGGCATTATACATGCCATTGTTCTATACTGTTATATATCTAAGATGGAGGAGTCAGCAATGAAGGGAAAATCAATCAGTCAGGAAGCTATCGAAGGATTCAGAAGAACAACCGAATCCAATCCGTGTCATGCCATTTTGCAAAAGGCACTTGTCAACAGTGGAATAGAAGCTGTGACAATGAACCAGCAGTCCGAAATAAACATGCAGTATACTTTTTCAACAGAAATAAAGACAGGAGACATTACCCATCAGAAATCCAGCGGAAGATGCTGGATGTTTGCAGGAATGAATGTCCTTAGAAAACAGATAATGGACAAATGCAACCTTAAGACATTTGAGCTTTCCCAAAATTATCTGCTCTTTTATGATAAGCTTGAAAAAGCAAACTATTTCTATGAAAACATCCTGGATACACTCGATATGGATACGGATTCGAGGCTGATCGCCTGGCTTTTATCAGCACCTTTGCAGGACGGCGGACAGTGGGATATGCTTGTCAACATAATCAATAAGTATGGGGTTGTCCCAAAATGGCTGATGCCGGAGACTTTCCACAGCAGTAATACAGGTAAGATGGTGCAGCTTCTTACAAGAAAGCTCCGAAAGGACGCTGCCTATATGAGAAGGGAATACAGGAACGGGAAATCAACGGATGTTCTACGGGACGAAAAGACAGCAATGATGCAGGATATATATACAGTGCTTTGCCGGTGTCTAGGAACACCTCCTTCAATGTTTGATTTTGAGTATACCGACAAGGACGATAAATTCACAAGGGTTGAAGGCCTTACACCAAAGTCATTCTATGACAGGTATGTCAGTACCGACCTTTCGGAATATGTAAGTTTGATAAATGCTCCAACTGCAGACAAACCATATGGCCGCACCTATACTGTTTCAAGGCTCGGGAATGTATATGGCGGAAATGATGTACTGTATCTCAATGTCCCTATAGAGGACCTGAAGGCTGCAGCAGTATCCCAGCTCAAGGACGGTGAACTTGTGTGGTTTGGCTGTGATGTAGGTAAAATGCTGAATCGTAATCTCGGAATTATGGACACATTAATGTATGACTACGAAGGTGCATTGGGAACGAGTGTAGAACTCACCAAAGCTGAACAACTTGATTACGGTGATTCGTTGATGACCCATGCCATGGTATTCACGGCAGTAAATGAAGTCAACGGGCGTACAGTAAGATGGAAGGTCGAAAACAGCTGGGGAGATAAATCCGGCAAGGACGGCTGGTTCATAATGTCAGATGAGTGGTTCGATAAATTCATGTACCAGGTTGTTGTAAACAAGAAACATCTTACAGAGGAACAAAGGAAATCCCTTGCCCAGGAACCCATTGTGCTCAAACCCTGGGATCCCATGGGCTCACTGGCGCTTTGATAACATTCACCTCATTATAGAGCAACAATCCCAGGGATTACTGCTCTTTTTGGTGCAACAGTCCCAGGGATTACTGCTCTTTTTGGTGCAACAGTCCCAGGGATTACTGCTCCTTTTGGTGCAACAGTCGCAGGGATTACTGCTGTTTTTGGAACAACAATCCCAGGGACTGTTGCTCATATGCACTATTCGTCGTTTCTTTTTATATGTGGGATTTGTAAAAGAAGGATGTTAAGGGGAATCAGCATCAGGGCACTGAGGCCAAGGAAAAGTGTACCGTTTCTTTCAAATGTATAGGATATTGCTACAAGAATCAGAGCGGCGGCTATATTGAATATCTGTATGAACCTTACATATGTCTTTGGCAGTTTGATGGTGTTATTGCAATGAGGGCACTTCTTTCCGTATCTGTTGTCTGTCAGCTGCCATTTCTTCCAGTTTGATATGCGTTCACCGCAATAGGGGCAATTGTTTTTATCCATGTAATACATCCTCATTTCGTGATGTCAATTATATACCCGATTTAATATAAGTACAAAAAACCGGGCCATGCATAAATTACAATGACCCGGCATTGATATAATATTTTTATAATCCCAGTCTGTCCCCGTAGTTTTCAATTACGTAATCAAGGTCCTTGTCTCCCCTGCCGGAACAGTTTACAAGTATTGACCCTGTTCCCATTTCCTTTGCAAGCTTCATGGCATATGCTACCGCATGGGCACTTTCAAGGGCAGGTATTATTCCCTCGAGCCTTGATAATTTTGAGAAGGCATCAATCGCCTCATCATCTGAAGCCGTCTTGTACTCCACCCTTCCCACTGACTTCAAAAAGGCATGTTCCGGACCAACAGAAGGATAGTCGAGTCCGCTGGCTATTGAATACACCGGTGCCGGGTCCCCTTTGTCGTCCTTTAGCATGATTGAATTGAATCCATGCATGACGCCTTCTGAGCCGTATGTAAGGCTTGCGGCATGTTCTCCCAGTTTTGTGCCAACCCCAAGAGGTTCAACTCCATAAAGCTTGACCGGGTCATTAAGGAAAGCAGTCATTATACCGGCTGCATTTGATCCGCCTCCGACACAGGCAACGATTGCATCCGGAAGCTCCCCTGTCATGTCGTAGAACTGTTCCCTGGCTTCAATTCCTACGACTGACTGGAAATCCCTTACCATCATTGGAAAAGGATGCGGTCCAACCACTGATCCTATACAGTATATGGTGTCTTCATATTCATTCATGTAAGCTTCAAACGCGGCATCCACTGCTTCCTTCAGGGTCTTCAGACCATGTGAAACAGGCACCACCCTTGTTCCAAGCAGTCTCATCCTTGCAACGTTGGGAGCCTGCTTTGCAATGTCGACTTCACCCATATATATATCACATTCCAATCCAAAATAAGCTGCAGCAGTTGCCAGTGCAACTCCATGCTGACCTGCTCCTGTTTCAGCAATTATTTTTTTCTTGCCGAGATATTTCGTCAAAAGCCCTTCACCCATGCAATGGTTCAGCTTATGGGCTCCCGTATGGTTGAGATCTTCCCTTTTCAGATAAATCTGACAGTTTCCAATTGTGTTTGATAATCTCTCACAATGACATACCGGTGTCGGTCTTCCCTGGAATTCCTTCCTGATTCTTCTAAGCTCACTGATGAATTTTGAACTTTTGCAAATCGCATGGTATGCGGTTGAAATTTTTTCAAACTCAGCTACCAATTGCGGAGGAATATATGCTCCTCCATAAGTTCCGAAATACCCATCCTTTGACGGATGATTCTTTGTGTAAACAGCAAAATCCACATTCTTTTCCAACATTTTCTTCTCCTCCTAAGCTATGCTCATCTCCGGTTATACCGGTTTTTCCAGGATATAAAAAACTCCTGTCCCTATATATAGGACAAGAGTATTACCTGCGGTGCCACCTAACTTGATCGCTTTGAAACGATCCACTTATTTCCATACTTCATATGGTAATCGTTGTAACGGGTGATCTCCCGTCGGATACTACTGCCTTTTCAGGTTTCGGTCCGCACTCACGGGTCCATTCAATCCAACTTCACCTGCCGTATTCACAGCATCTCCGGCTCTCTTTGAGGTGGATGAGGAATCTACTAATCCCGGTCATTGCTTTAACTGCTTATTAGAATATATTCAATTTATAACCTTGTCAATGGTAAATCAGTCCCATCTTTCAAGGACTTTGTTCTTTTTTTCTTCCAGCACTTTTTCCTTAAGTGCCTTGACACGTTCCCGGTGATCTTCTGATTCCATATGAATCTGCCTTATAAAATCGTTGACTATTTCATTCTTACCGGTGAAAATCCTGTGATATTCAGATTCAATGAGTGAGTTTTCAATATCGTATGAAAGGGACAGGACTTTCAGCAAATCGATTTTACCTTCCCTCACCCTGTCTGTTATTTCCTTTGCATATTCAATGGATATTTCAATTGGCCTGACTGCAAAGGCGTTTTCATTCAATTCTGCTTCCTCTGCCAATGCTGCATCAGTCAGTCTTCTGATATTGTCCGCATGGGTAATTTCCTCATCCGCAAGTTCTGACCAGAAATCACTGTGCTCCTTAAACCTTCCGGCACACTCCCTGTAAAGGTCGGAAGCCGCCAACTCATATTCAATCAATAATTCAACTACTCTGATACTCATTTAACTAAAAATACCTCAAGGGTATTCTATCAGAAGATTTACCCTGATGACAATCATCCGACTATTCACTAAATCCTGAAATACTTATATAATCAATACCGGGTAACGTTTTTCCGGGGGTGTGTTAAGATGGCTGATATTTACATCAATGACAGGTTCCGTATGTCTGCAGTTCATGCAGAAGGCAAGGTATTCAGACTTTTTGAAGAATGCAAAGACGGGCGTAAATCAAGGCTATATGAGTTTGGATTCATTAATCATGTTGATGAAATTCAATTGTCAGAAAAAGAAATCATTGTCACCGGGGAATATGAAACCGACTGCTTTTCCATAGGGTTCATGGAATACCCCTTCATACCTGAAATCAAGGTTTTTAACAAAAATCACGTTGCTTTCAAGAAGGACCCAAATGAACACTTCCATGGTTTTGGATTCCAACGCAAGACCTTTGATGCCAGCAACATGGTCCTGACGTTCAAAAAGGATTACAGATGGAACGAGGCAACGGTTCCATTCTTCATGAGTTCAAGGGGTTACGGAATATTTTCCGCCAACACCTACGACCATGTGTTTGACTTTTCAAAAGACGAAACATTCAGTATTTCAACAACCGGTGGTTCCACTGACTTATATATTATCCCAGGGCCTTCCTTCAAGGATATATTGTCATCCTACACTGCTCTTACAGGTCGCCCGGTAATGATTCCGAAATGGTCATTTGGTCTTTGTTATGCAGCAAGGCTCTTTGAAAGCCAGGAAGGACTCCTGGAAATCGCACGCAGGTTCAGACAGGAAGGTATTCCCTGTGACATGATTGGTGTGGAGCCAGGATGGGAGGAGCACTATTATCAGATGAAATGGGAATGGAGCAAGGAGCTTTTCCCCGAACCCAAAAAAATGCTGGATGAACTGCATGAACTTGGATACGCCTTCGAGCTTTGGGACTCTGGGGATGCCCCTGCAGAGGGTTTCACTGAAGAGGCTGTCAGGGAAAAATGGTTTTCCCGGCGAATTGATTCAAGTATTTCAACCGGTGTTGATTTTTTCAAACAGGATGACCCGTATCCACGTTGTATAACAACTGAAGAAATGGTTACAAACCCTGATATTTCAGAGCATATAACTGACAGGGAAACAATAAACCTGGCCAATACCCTCTATTCCGAAACTGTATTCAATGAAATACGCCATCTTACCGGAAAAAGAACAATGATAATCTTCCATGCTTATGCATCCTCTTTTTCCTCCCATAGATATCCCGTGGTCTGGGCAGGAGACTTCAAGCTTGGAAACGGAGCAATAAATGCCAGTCTGTCGGGACACTCCATGGTCACCCAGGACATGAGGAGTGAAGTGCCTGACGGCATTCATTTTGGATTTCTTATGCCATATACATTCATGGACAGCTGGGCCTATTATCTTGAACCCTGGCTGTTCTCAGAACATATAAGGGATATGATCAAGTTCTATTCCAGGCTTCGTTCATCACTGTTTCCATATCTTTACTCAACCTTCCGAACAGCCCATGAAACCGGGATTCCAATGCTAAGACCTATGGTACTGGAGTTCCAGAATGACCCCGTTGCCGCATCCATCCATGACCAGTTCATGCTTGGAGATTGCTTTATGGTATGTTCAGCAGTCAAGAGAGCAACACCGGTGTACCTCCCATGTGGAAAATGGGTGAACTACTGGACTGGGGAAGTCATTGAAAGCAAAGGAGAATACATAGCGGCTGACTGGCCTCATTACACAGGTGGCGCATTGTATGTGAAGAATGGTTCCATAATTCCAGTATGTCCTGCCCATGATTCCATTTCATCATATAGGAATGACTTCGTAATTGTTGAAGTCTTTCCCGATGGCTTGTCCGAATTCTTAATTTATGAGGATGACGGAATATCATATGACTATGAAAAGGGTCAATATGCAAAGACCGAAATTACCTGCCGTCAGACCGGAACTATAACCAATGTGGAAATAGGCAAAACAATAGGGTCATACACGGACATGCCTGCTGACAGGAAATATCTGATCAGGCTGCATTGCTGTGAAAATCCATCAAAGGTTGTGCTGGATGGTGAAACTCACACATGTATGGACTCCGTTGACACCCTTCTTTATACTGAATCAGCCGGGTGGACATATGACAAAGACAGTAAATTACTTTATATAAAACCCGATGAAAATTGGAAGATAGTAGAGAAAATGGAAGACCTCCGGAGCTTTTATGGTTGTCATGTCCAGGGCACTGTCAACCGGCATGAATCAGTCCTGGTTGAAGTTCATTCTTCCAATTGCACCGTTAAAGATGAAGCATGTGTCAATGCGGAATTACAGGACATCCCGAATTCAGCACGTTTCAATGCTGTCATCAATCCCCCTGAGAGAGTACGCCTTAACCATGGCGACAACTGGCTTCCCTATTATGTCTACATTGGGTTTGAAATCACTGATTGCAGCGGAACCAGGGTAAATACCGACACTGCTGTCAACCTTGATATACTGACCTCAGAAGGAAATCATTTGACCCGCTCATTGCAGTCATTTCATGGATCAGGTGATTTCGGACGCATAGACCTGGCTCCTCCCGGAGTGGCAGTAAAAGCCAGAATACGATTGTCTGCAGCCGGTATTGCTCCATTTGAAGTGGAATATTGTCCTTAACAGTGACTAGATTTATGTAATAATTAAATTATTTTATGTTTTATTTTAATTTTTTATTGACATTCGTTTCTTTACCCTGTAATATATGTCCATACTTAACTTGGAGGAACAAATATGGAAATGCAGGAGAAAAAACTAAAACTATTCAACTTTTATAAGAACATAGCAAAGATTCTTTTCATTCTCTCAATCGTGGGGGGAGTCTTGCTGATTATTGCTTCAGTAATAATTCAACTGTTGCTGATGTTCATGGGCCCTGAGATCATGGAAAGCATCCAAAGCTTTGTTGCAAGCCTGGGATTTGAATATACCTTGCCGGCAAACTTAAAACCCCATCTTCTTGTCCTTGTACTTGAACTGAGCGGCATAGCCAGTATTGCACTGACGGCATTTATATTGCAGTCAATCTCTAGGATATTCGGCAATATAGTAGAGGCAAAAACCCCCTTCTCCCCGGCAAATATCCGGAAAGTCAGGGGAATAGGTATCGCACTGTTTGTCTATACCGGTGTACAGTTTGTGCTGCACACCTTGATATCGGCACAGGTAGGCATGATGATTGACCGCTCCGTTCGGATCTTCGATAATGTTTCAATCAACTGGACAATGATCGGTTTTGGGTTCCTTATCCTTGCCCTTGCTGAAATCTTCGAATTCGGGTCTTCACTTCAGCAAGACAACGAATCGATTGTGTAGGTGTTGAAATGGCTATAATTGTTAGACTCGATAAAATGATGGCTGACAGGAAAATTTCACTGAATGAGTTATCTGAGAAAATAGGATTATCAACAGTCAATCTTTCTCTTTTGAAGAATGACAAGGTCAAGGGAGTCAGATTCAATACTCTGGAGGCAATCTGCAGGGTGCTGGATTGTCAGCCAGGCGATATCCTTGAATACAAGGCTGACGAATGACATGAAGCATTGTTAATACACAGGAGGGACCAGCAAAACCTATGGATACTTTGTTGGTTCCTTTTCTTTATTTTCCTGATAAACATGTCATTTTTCAATCCCTGTTCCTGACACATTCATGACATATTCAACGGGTATCATTGCCACATAAACGAAAGGATGATGAAAAATGAAAAATAAATTTTTTATACTTATAACACTTATATTGGCAGTAGGACTTCTGGCTTCATGCCAGACGGCAGGAACCCTTGAACCCTCCACGCAGCCTTCAGTCGAACAGGCCGAACCTGCAGAAGTTGAAACGGATGCGGATGCAGACACTGGATTTGGTTCAGCCGGAGCCTTCGAAGATGAAGATGCCGGGATTGCACAGATGCTTGTATATGCCATACAGGATGAATATGTGGCAAGGGCTGAATACGAATACCTGATTGAAGAACTGAATGCCGGGGCCCCATTTACAAACATTATAAAAGCCGAGGAAACCCATATTGCAATGCTTGTTCCTTTGTTTGAGACATACGGGCTTACGGTCCCTGAGGATACTTCAGCAGAACATCTGATTCCTGCAGTTAGTATAACCGAAGCACTTGAAACCGGTGTCCTGGCAGAAATCAACAACATAGCGATGTATGAACAATTCCTTGAACAGGACCTTCCCGATGATATACGTGATGCATTCACAGCATTAAGGGATGCCTCAGTTAACCATTTGGATGCATTCCAGAGAAAACTTGACAGAAACTAAAAACTTTTTCATATTTCCCCCTTGGGAACCGGCAAATCAGCAATTTGCCGGTTCTCTATTTTTAAGGAGTATTTGACATTATCCTATGGTAGAATTATGTTGATAATATTGTAAAAATCTGGTTCAGGAGATTGTATTTTGCATATTTTCAACTACATAATGATTTCAATGGCACTTGTCCTGGGCTTTTTGATTTTCTACAGGTTCCCCGTGATAAGTTCATCAGGTTCTTTGGGGAAGACTCCCCTGGTTTCGGTTATAATACCCGCCAGAAATGAAGAACACAACCTGCCTCTCATTCTGGGTGATCTGGCCGTACAAACCTATGCAAACCTGGAAGTAATATGTGTCGATGATGGCTCCGTTGACCAAACTGCCGGGATCATCAGGAACAGTCCTGCAAGATATATCAATGTTGCCGAACTTCCATCGGGCTGGCGGGGCAAGACCTGGGCCTGCCAAAAAGGCGCTGAAGCGGCAACCGGCGATTATTTTCTGTTCATTGATGCAGATGTCCGTCTGCATGAAAATGCCGTGGCTGCCCTGATGAGCCGTCGGGAAACAGACACTCCCATATCGGTCCAGCCCTATCATTCAATGAACAAAATCTATGAAAACATGTCCATGTTCTTCAACATGATACAAACCGGTGCAACAAAACTGTTGTTTCCTTTCAATGTGTCTACGGACGGTCTCTTCGGACCGGTTGTTATGATACCACGCAGGCTTTTTGAGAAATTCAATGGATATGAACCGGTCAGCGACAAATGTGTCGAGGATTATTGTCTTGGTAAGTTCTATGAATCAAAGGGCATTGCAACCAGACTGTACCTTGGAGGCGGGCTTTTTTCCTTCAGGATGTACTCTGAAGGTCCGAAGCAGCTTGTTGAAGGCTGGACCAAGAACTTTTCAACAGGAGCAGGAATAACAAGCAGACTTATGCTGCTTCTGTCCATAATCTGGATTACAGGCATTACCGTTCTTCCGGTGGAACTGTATATTGCATTATCAAGAGGATGGACATTGACCGCAGTAATACTGGCTCTTGCATATATCCTTGTGTTTTTATCGCTGCTCCGTACATCGGGAAAACTTGGTTCCTTCCCATTGCTATCATCACTGTTTTATCCTTTGCCGCTTCTTGCATTTCACCTCATATTCATATACTCCCTGGTCTCCACCAAGGTGTTTAAAAGTACAACATGGAAAGGAAGGAGGATGCAGGTATAATGCAGATATTATTCCCTCCCGACTGGCTTGCAATACTATCGTATATAATTCTGTGGCCTGCATATCAGGTTTCAATTTCTGCCCTTGGTAACCACATCAGGGATGAAAGATTCCGGCTGGATTCGTTCTGGTTCAGAGGATGGAAATTTGAAGACGGCGGTAAGTTCTACAAAAAATTCTTCAGAATACACAAATGGAAGAGGCTGCTTCCTGACGGAGCAAAGATGTTTGACACCGGTTTTCCAAAGGGTGAACTCAACGGCACTGAAAAGGAATACCTTGAGGCATTTATAAAGGAAACATGCCGGGCCGAGGCATCACACTGGATACAGATACTTCCCTTCTGGGTATTCGGTCTTTGGTCTCCTCCCTTTGTCATTATAGTCATGCTGGTATATGCCCTTGTTCTAAACATGCCGTGCATCATCGCACAAAGATACAACAGACCAAGGCTGATAAGATTATATGAAAGAAAATACGGAGGTAGTGATGTCTGAATCAAATAGTGATGAAAGACTTGAACTGACAAAGGAAAATGTTCTTTTTCTATGGTCAAAGACCTATAACACCGATGGCAAACCTGACTGGTCCCACATCTTCAGGTATTACAGCGATGATATTGTATTCCAGGACTCAATACAGAGAATAGAAGGTATCGATGGTTTCATGGCATTATGCAAGCGTCTTACTGACAGATGCAAGGAACTCAGAATGGACATTTCATCCATTTTAAAGGAAGACAATGTAATAATGATGGACTGGACGATGACCATGATGTTCAAAAAATACCCGAGCACACCTATCTACGGAAGCACAAAACTGGTTTTGAATGATGAGGGTAAAATAGCCATGCAAAGGGATTACTATGACCTATGGGGAGATATATTCAATGGAATCCCATGGTTCAAAAAACCCTACAGAAAATTCATGGGTAAAAAATTCGGATGAACTAAGAAAATCATTGATATTCCCTGTTTATTCTCCGTCAGCCTTGATATCTCCCCGTTCCTTCAGCTCTTCCAGAATCTGACTGAACATTTTCTGGTCAATCTTATACTTTGCCCTGTAGATTATATATCCTGCAAGTATGAACAGGAGCGGTAAGACGAACATCGCCATTTTTAGTGTAAGCAATCCGCCTGCCGTTACATCAGCTGCTGTTTCTGCTTCATTGATGCCTGATATAATGATTGTTGCGCCTACGATACCACTCGCGATGGCACCTCCCATTTTATTTATGAATGGCTGGAGGGCAAATGTAACGCTTTCATTTCTTCTTCCCAGCTTCCACTGTCCGTATTCAACGGTATCAGCAAGGAACATCAGCATAAGAAGCTGTATGAATGCCTGTCCGAGGAATAGGAGCAGTCCGGCTATTCCAATGAATATCATGTTCATTGGTGAAAAGAAGAATACACCATATCCTGCAAACACGAAGATTGTTGCGCCTGTATATAGCTTCTTCCTGTTGAATTTTTTGCTGAAAAGAGGGAATATTGCAAGTGCGGTGATCTGGGCGACTCCAAGGATAACGGCAAAGATTGAATACATTCCCTCATCGCCGAAGGCATATTTGAAATAGTACAAACCAAAGCCGGTTGTGGTTACATAGCCTATCATGAAAAGTGCCATGGCAATTGCAGTATATAAAAGCTGGTCATTTTTGAAGATTGCCCTGACCATTCCCCTGAGGGTTGTTTTTTCCTCAACCTTGAACTGGTCTTTTTTCTCCTTTACTCCAAAGACCGTTATGCTCTGGCCTATCCACATTACTGCAACTACTATAATTGTGAAGATGAAATATGAAGTTTTCATGCTTCCCGTTGCATCTCCTATTGCCGTCGTAAGCGGTACTATTCCCGCTACAACCATGAACAATCCTATGTTTGCACATATCCTGGCAAAAGCTCCGATTTTTTCACGTTCCTTCTGATCCGTTGAAAGTGACGGAAGCATGGACCAGTAGGATATATCGTTGGCAGTGAAGCTGATTCCCCACATTACATACAGGAATGCAAAAAGCAGAATGAAGGCAGTTCCGTTCAACTGGAAATCCGTGAACAGCAGTATTGTGAATATACCTGAAGCAAATGCACCTATGGTTATCCATGGTTTGAACTTCCCGAACCTGGATCTTGTGTTATCCACAATTACACCCATGATCGGGTCATTGAGGGCATCGAAGATCCTTGCACCCATTATGATTGCCGTCACCCACCAAAGCACAGAGTTTGACAGATTTACAATGTCAGACAGGTAAAAAATCAGGTACATGCTTATAAGGGAATAAAGCATGTCCCTTCCAATGGTTCCAAGACCGAAGGTATAACGGTTCCTGTTGCTGTTCATATGCGCCTCCAAGAATAAACTTGCTCAATTACGTAAATTTTATATCAATTCTTCACCAACGACAACTGCCTCAAATGGTCTCATTGTACCTTCGAAAATTTCGTCGCCATAATTGGATAGAATAACACGGCCTTTCAACGATACAGTGTGGAATTTGTCCGATAGATTCACTGCTATGATGATTGTCTTTTCATCCAGCTTTCTTTCGTACACAAATACATCCCTTTGTATCTCAACTTCCCTGAATGATCCCTTTATGAGAACATCCGATGCCTTCCGGATTCCTATTAGCTTCTTATAGTAATTTAGTATTGAATCTTCTTCATCAAGCTGGTTGGCTGCATTTATTTCCCTATGGTTTTTATTAATTGCAAGCCATGGGTTTCCTTCGGTAAACCCGGCACCTGTCTGCGGCACCCATTGCATTGGTGTCCTTGCGTGGTCACGGCATCCCCTCATCAGCATCTTTTTTCGATACCATGCAGGAATATGAAGCTTCTTTGCCATTTCAATCAGATTATGTGACTCTATGTCCCTGATATCCTCAAGCCCCTTGAATGGATAATTGGTCATTCCGATTTCCTGCCCCTGGTAGATATAGGGAGTGCCTCTCAGTGTCAAAAGTAATGTGGCAAGTGCCTTTGCAGATTTTATATGATACTGACCATCATCTCCGAAACGGGAAACACTTCTCGGTTGGTCATGGTTTTCAAGATAATTTGCATTCCATTCCAGCTCCCGCTGCCATCCGGCTATTGTTCTGAAAAACCTCGCAGGTTTGAATTTCCTTGGAAACCATTTGATGAACCATTGATCCGTTTCCATATGTTCAAAGGAAAATATCATATCAAGCTCACCGCGTTCTTCATCGCACAGGTCATGGGCAGTCTCAATTGTAACGAATACGGTTTCTCCGACGGTAAAACAATCGAAGTCAGACAGGACTTCATTCTTCAATTGTTTTAGTATCCTGTGGTTTCCTTCCTGCGACAGGTAATGCTCCATACCGGTAAGGGCCAGTCTTTTTCTGCCGTCATCGAGGGATGACTTCCATATTATATTGATGACATCACATCGAAATCCCGCTATTCCTTTTTCCAGCCAGAATCTCATGATATCCTTTATCTCCTCAAGCACGGCTGGATTGTGATAATTCAGGTCCGGCTGTCCCTTGGCAAACAAATGAAGGTAATACTCACCGCTCTTTTCATCATATTCCCATGCATCCTCTGCAAAGAAGCTTGTCCAGTTGTTGGGAGCTTTTTCACCCTTGCCGGGCCGCCAGAAATAGTAGTCCCTGTACGGGCTGTCCTTTTCACGGCTTTTTATAAACCATTCGTGTTGTGATGATGTGTGGTTGATAACGAGGTCCATGATTATCCTTATGTCCCTCTTCCCTGCCTCAGCAATCAAATGATCCATGTCCTCCATGGACCCATATTCCGGATTAATATCCCTGTAATCGCTTATGTCATATCCGTTATCTTCATTTGGAGAAGAGTACACAGGGCTCAGCCATATGATACCAATCCCGAGGCTTTTCAAATAATCAAGCCTGGATATGATTCCCGGTATATCACCTATGCCGTCACCATTTGAGTCCATGAAGCTTCGTGGGTAAATCTGATAAACAACTCTGTCCTGCCACCATCTGGTCATTTTGTCACCTCAGCATTTGAATTAATTATACGTGAAAACAGTGCCGTGATACAATATATCCCATGAAAGACATAAGACTTCGCTATTTCAGGATTGCTCTTTTTTCAGTGTTCTTTGCACTGACGGTATACTATATTGCACTCCCCTTCTTCAGCCCTTCGGAGCTTCATCTGGATATCAGGCTGCCGCTATGGGTTTTCTATACAATCCAAACCAATTTTTTTGTATGTATATGGTACGGGTTTATTCTGTTCAGTCTCATTTCGAGGAATGAAAAGCTGTTGAGTCAGTTGGTATCCATGTCTTTAACCGTATATATTCTTTTAACAGGAATTGTTTACTGGGCTGTACTCGTTCCAATGCTTGGGGCTGCACCTGCATTGTTCCTGTTCAGAAACATATGGACCCATGCCATCACACCTTTGTTCACACTATATTGTTTCCTTGTATTTTCCGACAAAGGGAAAATCAATGCAAAGCGGGTTCCTCTTATTCTTCTGTATCCGTTCCTTTATCTCTTGTTTTCATACCTGTATGTATTTCCGCTATATGGCAGATATCCCTACCCTTTCCTCAATCCCGATATAATGGGGGGAGTTCTTCCGGTTGTTCTGTCGATTACCGGGATGGTTGCCATATTCATGGCCATTGCATACTTTCTTCGCTTCCTTCATAACAAAAACTGACATGTCATATTATTTGTTTGTACATAATTTTTTATTGTGCTAAACTTTTCTGGAATTGAAATTTAGGGAATTTTTATGAGAGAACGCGACTTACTTACAGGCAGCATACCAAAACATCTGATCCGACTTGCTCTTCCGTCAATCGGCGGTATGTTCTCATTTGTCATATTCAACCTCACTGATACATATTTCGTTTCACAGCTGGGCACAAATGCACTCGCAGCAATGGGATTCACATTTCCTGTGGTCCTTATTGTCGGTGCAGTCAGTACGGGAATAAGCATGGGCGCTGCTTCTTTGCTTTCAAGGGCAAAGGGTGCGGGGGACCATCACAAAATGGAGAGGATTGCAACGGACGGTATTCTTCTCTCACTGGTCTTTGTTGTCCTTGTCAGCATCGTCGGTTTATTCACCATGGACCAGGTTTTCAGCCTTCTCGGTGCCGAACCTGATGTAATACCTTTGATAAAACAATACATGTCAATCTGGTATGGCTTTGTATTTGTGTTTGTAATGCCGCCTGTTACAGATTCCTGTATGCGGGCAAGCGGTGACATGCTGAGACCGTTCATCGTAATGCTCATCTGCGCGGTCTTCAATATTGTACTGGACCCTCTGCTTATCCATGGCTACTGGATATTCCCTGAAATGGGAATCAGGGGAGCTGCATTGGCTACGATGATAGCGCGTTTCCTTGGAATGATAGCAACTTTGTCCTTTGCCCATTTCCACCACAGACTCATTTCCTTTAAATACAACAGCATAAGGGAAATGTTTGATTCGTGGAAAGGAATCCTGCAGATAGGAATCCCAAGCACAACGGTCATGCTGATGCCCCAGCTTTTGAGAAGTGTTCTTACAAACCTTGTTTCATCCGCCGGTGGAACGGAGGCTGTTGCTGCAATAGCTGTCGGAACCCGAACGGAAAGTTTTGTCACAATGATTCCGTATGGCATCGGACTGGCACTGGTACCTTTGGTAGGACAGAACTGGGGTGCCGGGAATTTTGAAAGGGTTTTTGAGACAAGGAACCTTGTAATCAAGTTCTCAATTATATATGGATTCTTCATGTTCCTTGTATCCATCTTCACCGCTAAGCCGGTTGCATCAATTTTCACTGATGATCCAGCAGTAATTGATTTGTCGGCGATTTATCTTTGGATCATGATATTCGGGATGACCGGACTCATGGTCACCAACTGGATGAGCAGAATGTTCACAACACTAGGAAGACCAAAGTGGACTGTACTCCTTAATGTCGGTGGAATACTGCTTGTAGTAATTCCCCTGGCCTTTGCAGGAAGATTCATAGGCGGCTATATTGGAATTCTTGCAGGAATATGCATAGGACAGCTGGTTGTAGGGGCAATCTCCATATATCTTGCAAACAAAAAAATGAACCCGGCAGAACATCAAAAAACCTGAAAAATATCCTTTGCAACCTATAGTTGACAAGTTATATACTAAAATTGGTGGTTGAAACAAGACCGCAACCATATACTTGTCATATATACGGAGGTATTCGATATGAATATAGAAATTGCAAACAGACTATATAACCTAAGGAAAAAACACGGATTATCACAGGAAGAGCTTGCTGAAAGAATTGGTGTCAGCAGGCAGGCAGTATCAAAGTGGGAACGCTCAGAGTCATCCCCGGATACAGACAATCTCATTGCCCTTGCAAAGATTTATGGGGTTTCAATTGATGAAATGCTCAACATGGAAACAGGAGATACAGGTTTATCCGGTGAATCTTCCTTTTCAAATGCTGATGCTTCAATGAACTCATCCTTTGATGAAACTGAACCCGAACAAAATGATGATTCCGACGATGATGAAAAAAGCTTCTCCCTGAGGGGATTCCCCATTGCAATAGTTGCGACAATTATTTTCTTTGTGCTTGGATTTGCCTATGGATTATGGCATCCTGCCTGGATAGTTTTCCTTATTATTCCTTTATTTAACTTCTTCAGCGGGAAAAATGGAAAAAGAAAACCCAGGGGCAAGAAGTATCCATGGCTATCCTTCCCATATCCAATACTTGCAACTATAATATTCCTTCTGATCGGTTTCATATGGGGAGGCTGGATATATGCCTGGTTGATTTTTCTGACCATACCAATATGGGCATTCTTTGCATCAAGATAACCCTATCCGAACAAAATAGTGTAAATGACAGCCACCCGCCAGCCGGGTGGCTTTTTCATCCCACTGGAAAATAAATACCTCTCAGGAAAATATTTTCCTGAGAGGTATTTATTTTCCTGAGAGGTGATTATTCATGTTCAACAATGACGATGTCCATGACCCTGTGTCTTATGGATTCGTGGTATCCGCTGCTTACTTTTGTGAATCCTATTATCTGAATGACTTCTCCGCTGATATTGAATCTTTCCGTCAATTCTGAAAAAGGCTTTCTTCTATATGAAGAATGAAATGATTTCAGCATTCCATCGTTTTGTTCTGACTTTCTACTATTCCTGCTTATCTTTCAGATACAAGTCAATCATATATCTCTTTCTCCCAATTGTTTTGGAGCCGTACTGAATGGCCTCCTCAGGACATCCGTTTATACATTTCAGGCATTGGTAGCATTTTTTATTCCAGGATGGTTTTCCCTCTGACATATATATGGTTCCAGCAGGGCAGTCCTTTTCACATATCCCGCAGGATGTGCACCTGTCATCGGCATAAAACGGCCCGGTGCTTCTTGCAAAAGCATTGAATCCAGATGATGCGATACCTGATTTAAAAAAGGCCATACTGCCTTCTTCAACCATATAATTTTCATTTTCAGCAAGAATTTCCACAGCTATTCCATTCAAACGTGTTCCGGCTGCTTCTATTTTTTCATGAACAATTTCACCGCTGTCGGGCTCTGACCCTACTATATAGTTGTTGGGCATTGAAACAGAGTAAACTGCTTTCAATGGAACAATCCTTGCAAGCTTCTTCATCGCCAGTCCTGCTTCACCTCCGCATGTGCAGACAGCATATGTAAAACCATTGAATTCCTGAAGACTGCCTATAAAATCCAGCATAGGCTCAGGGACAGCCCACGCATATATTGGAAACACCAGTCCCAGATATTTTTCGCCATTCAAATCCGGAATCTCTTCAATCCCTGTAATGCTCACAGCCTTGTCACCTGTCATCGTGGCAAGCTGCATGGCAACCCACCTTGAGTTCCCTGTGCCTGAAAAATAGAAAATCATATGCTCCGCCTTCCATTGTATTTCATGTCCGTTTAATTATATCATCATTGGTTTCCATCAATTCTACCAGGGTAAGCAGATTGCTGACCTCACTCCAGCAGCTCCCGTGAAAAACTTCCCCTATTCGCTTATAACCTTCCCAATCGGACATATTAACCCGTTCATTGATAAATCCCTGTGGAAGTCTGAATCTTTCGGACCTGTCACCGGTTCCTTTCCCTCCACATGATTCCTCCAGTCTGTCCCATGAATATATGGGTCTTTCATTTGTTGATATATACTGGCCCAAGGTCAATGAAATATCCTTGTAAAGCTCCATATAGAGTTCATCATTTGTCCATTTGTACAACTTCAGAAGACTGCCCGCAGACAAAGTACATATTCCGGGAGCTGAATGCTTGTTCTGCACATTTGCGAAGACACTTCCCGTTGTCTTCATCCCAAGCCTTTTGAACTCACTTTCTCCGGGAAATAAATAATTGTATCCCACAACCCAGCTGCTGCATTGATAAGCCATGAATCTGGAATATTCGAGCCACTTTGGATCTCCGGTAATCTCATAGAGAACAACCATACTCTCCAAAAGTGCAAATGCGCTTTCACTGTCAGGGCACTGCAGGATTTCCCCCGGTCCTCCTGTTGTATAACCCTTAATGGCATCTCTTTCATACATCATATCTGCACTTTCAAGAGCAACCTTCAGATATCTTTCTTCTTTGAAATATTTATATGCCTCTGCCAGGCCTGCAGGTATTATGGCTCCGCTGGTTGAACCTCCCACAACAATATCACCGCTGTCACAGTCAATGAATTGTCCAAACTGGCCATATTTGTTCCAGATGTTTAAGAAGCAGTCCGCAACCCTTTTTGTACCTTCAATGAAATTCGCAGGAACCTTTTCCATCAACTCAAAGTATTTGAACATAAAATAAAGACAATCAGCGGACTTTCTTATAAGCAGCCATTTTTCAGCACCTTTTACCTTGAACCCGTCATTCCTGTCAATGTTGAAACCATAGAACATGCCGCAGGGTGCCTGATTTTCAAACAGATGCCGAAGAGTCATGACAGCCCTGTGCTTTTCCAACTCCCCACCCATCTTCATCAGAGGATATCCTGCCATTGCACCTCCGCACCAACCCGGCTGCCACATACCTTTGGTATCAATATCATAATACTGGCCTTCTTTATACCAGTTCATTTCATTGAACTTTTTTCTCAGAATCTCAAACTGTATCTCATATGGAAGGACCTCAGCCCTTGAATCATCCAGTCCCATGCATTTTCGTTCTGTAAAATATACACTGAAAAACTCTTCCATGCTTTTACAATTGAATTCAATTATCCTGTAGGGTATTTCACGATTGTTGCCTTGGTATGTATCCTGGTTCACCTCCATCCTGTTTGCCCTGTATATTTCTTTCCTTAAGGCAGGATATGAAATCGTTATCAGACCCATTTCATACGCAAGCCCCAGGTTCTCCCCGTCTATCTGCTGTATGGTAAACACAAGAACTGCCTTACCTTTCCTCATGTTGAAGACTCCGACACATGGAATGGAAACATCACCTGTTGTAACTTCTATTCTTCCGCTTCCGTCTTTTTCAAGCCTTGGCACGTCTGTTATCGTTACAGGCATGTCAACCCGGGCTTCACAAGGCTGGAACATGGGAGGATATCCTCGCTTCAAGACATCAAATCCATTTCCTGCATATACACATGCAGGAAAGAATACATACTCACTGCCGTCACAATCGTTGACATTAATATCCACCCTTGTCATAAAAATCCCCTTTCTTCTTTTCAGTTTCATTATACAGCCTTTACTGTATATTACTGTTTTCTTTGAACTAAATAAGGGCAAATAGTATACATAAAACAAAAAGGAGACCATATGAAATCATTGACTGATACCTTTGAATTAAGAAACGGATCCTGTATACCATGCATCGGATTTGGAACATGGCAGATGCCGGATGATGATACAGGTTACAAGTCTGTAAGAAAAGCACTGGAAGCAGGATACAGGCATATAGACACAGCTTCCATATATAAGAACGAGGAAACTGTAGGAAGAGCCATCATTGACAGTGGTGTACCAAGAAGTGAAATATTCCTCACCAGCAAACTCTGGGGAGATGATTA
>ERZ795053.1685-NODE-1685-length-27712-cov-31.420798_pt1 | contig 27712 bp, 30 predicted proteins | sample MGYA00375137_ERZ795053 | MGnify/ENA primary metagenome ERZ795053 (study PRJEB30182, sample SAMN05720284) | activated sludge metagenome | isolation source: Anaerobic digester | place: Hong Kong | collected 2014-12-17 ...
GGTCGGCCGTGCCGTGTATGTGAGGGATGGATGAATTATGGGTAATCGGATGCTTGTGGATGGTGGTGGGGCCGCTGTCGGCACAGCAAGCCCCGTTTTTTTCGCCAGCGCCCGAAGTGGCCGCGCGCTCGGCGGTGCTGATGAACGCCATGAGCGGTGAAATTTTATTTGCCAAGGAGCCGAACTTGCGTCTGCCACCAGCCAGCACCACCAAGGTGTTGACCGCGCTGGTGGCCTTGGATCGGCTCGATCCAAATGCGCGATTGCCTGTCAGCGCACAGGCCGCCAGCGTCGCGCCGAGTCGCATTGGCCTGCGGGCTGGCGAGATGGTCACAATGCAGGATCTGATGTATGGGTTGTTGCTGAAATCGGGCAATGACGCCGCTGAGACCTTGGCGGAGGCTGCGGGCGGTTCGATCTACTTGTTTGCCGAGTTGATGAACGCCAAGGCTTGGCAAATCGGGGCGCGCAACAGTCATTTCACAAACCCGCATGGTTTACCCGACGACGATCATTACTCCACCGCCTATGATTTGGCGTTGGTTTTTCGCTGGGCGATGCACTATCCGCTGTTTTCGGACATCGTGCGTACCCGCACCGCCGCTTTGCGTATTGAATCGGGGCCCGGTCCGTACGATGACTGGCGGATGGTGCCGGTACACAGTACCAATCGCTTGCTGGCGTCTTACGAGGGTATGCGCGGCGGTAAGACCGGCTTCACCTTCAAAGCCCGGCATTGTTTTGTCGGCGAGGTGGATCGAGGTGGCATCCCATTGATCGTGGCTATTTTCAATAGCCCCAGCCGAGGCACGTTGTGGCAGGATGCCCGTAATCTGCTCGATTACGGATTTGCTCGATATGGTTTGGCACCGCCGCCCGTGCGGGTGGAGCCGGAACCGGTCATGGTCCGACATACACCGGTGATCATGCCGAGGACGGCTCGCGTGGCTGCGGTTCGGCCGGCGCTGGCGGCGGGCAAACGAGGGCGTGCGGTCACCAGTAGCGGGATGGCGGCATCCGCCAAAACCACTACCGCCCGACAGCAAGCCGTCCGGAAGAAACCGGTCGCGAAGGCGACGGTGGCCAAACCGTCCAGTAAGGCGGTACGGGGGAGGAATCCGAGCAAAAAACCGGCGACCGCTGTCGCGGTCAAATCGGTCAAGCCGGGAACCAAGATCGCCACCGTTCCCGCCGAATCCAACAGCAAGCGGCGGAAGAATACCAAGCAGCGAATCTGAGGCGGATCTCGTACCGCTGACCGGTAGGGGCGAGCTGGTCAATAAAAAAGGCGATATGGAAATCGCCTTTTTTGATCCCGAATCGCGAGAGGCTGGCTTATTTACGCTCTTGCAACGGTACCACGTCGCGGCGTGTTTCGCCGACATACAATTGCCGCGGTCGGCCGATCTTCTGATCCTTTTCGGTGATCATTTCCATCCAATGGGTAATCCAACCGGCGGTGCGGGCGATGGCAAACATCACCGTGAACATTTCGACCGGAATCTTCAATGCACTGTAAATGATGCCGGAATAGAAATCGACGTTCGGGTACAGTTTGCGTTGGACGAAATAATCGTCGTTAAGGGCGATCTCTTCCAGCCGCATCGCCAGATCCAAGCGCGGGTCGTGGCCGTAGGATTCCAGGATCTGATGGCAGATTTCCTTGATGATCTTGGCGCGTGGATCGAAGTTCTTATAAACGCGATGGCCGAAGCCCATCAATCGCACGCTGGAATTCTTGTCCTTGACTTTGGCCATAAAGCTGTCGACGTTCTTGACATCCCCGATCTGATCCAACATCCGGAGCACGGCTTCGTTGGCACCTCCGTGCGCCGGTCCCCACAGACAGGTGATGCCGGCGGCGATCGCCGCGTAGGGGTTGGTGCCCGAAGATCCGGCTAGCCGTACGGTCGAGGTGGAGGCGTTCTGCTCGTGATCGGCGTGCAGAGTGAACAGGATGTCCAGCGCCCGCTCGGCGATGGGATCCACTTCGTAACGTTTGCCGGGCAGGCTGAACATCATGTACAGCAAGTTACCGGTATAGCTCAGGTCGTCGCGAGGATAAATCGTGGGATCACCGATGCTGTGCTTGTAACAAGCGGCGGCGATGGTCGGCATTTTGGCGATCAACCGGCGGGCGGTGACCATACGATGCTCGTAATCGCGGATGTCGAGCCGGTCGTGGAAGAAAGCCGACAGCGAGCTGACCACCGCCGCCATCATTGCCATCGGGTGGGCGTCGTGGTTGAAGCCGTGAAGGAACCGCCGCAGGTTTTCGCGAATCCGGTTGTGCCGGGCGATGCTGGTTTCGAAAATCTGCTTCTTTTCGGCGCTGGGCAGCTCTCCGTACAGCAGCAGGTAGCAGACTTCCAGGAAGTTGCACTGTTCGGCCAGTTGTTCGATGGGAAAGCCACGATAGAGTAGCTCACCCTTGTCGCCGTCCAGATAAGTAATCGCGCTTTGGCAACTGGCGGTGGACATAAATCCAGGGTCGTAAGTAAAGCAACCGAATTCCTTGGCCAGCTTGCCGATATCCACCACGGGATTACCGTAGGTCGGCTCCAGTATTGGCATTTGCACTGCCTTTCCAGTGACATCATCCTTAAAAGTGATCGTTGCCATTCATAACCTCCAGAGTGGGTTGATAGGCCGAAACCGGCTGGCCATCCGCTGTCGCATTTTGGGTTGGTTCGGCGGCAATCCGACAGTGATTCAGCGTCTTACGCGCCTTTTCCGCAGCGGCGGCAATGATAACCCAAGCCGTGCCGCTTTGCTGAAAATTCCTCTCGACCGAAGGATGGCCCGGCAGCGGACAAAATAAAAGGCATCTTGAGATGCCTTGCACGGGTTGCGCCAGAGCCTTTAGGACGACAAACCATACTTGCGGCGGAAGCGATCCACCCTGCCGGCGGTATCCACGATCTTCTGCTTACCAGTATAGAAAGGGTGCGATTGGCTGGAGACCTCCACCTTCACCAGAGGATATTCCTTACCGTCGGTCCACTGGATGGTGTCCTTAGCGGTGATGGTGGAGCGGGTGAGAAAGGCGAAATCGGTGGAGATGTCCTGGAAAACCACGTCACGGTACTGGGGATGAATATCTTTTTTCATGGCTGCTGAAACCTTAGGGATGCTATTGGCCGATCCAAGACGCACCATCGCCGACACGCGGGTAGCGATGCTCCAATGGATTATTAAAGCTTCACAATATAGCTATTTTCCAGCTTGACTCGCAAGAGCGCATCGCTTCAAATTCCCAGGTTTCCGGCCGGTGGCCCGACGCCACCGTTCCATTTCGGACCCACCCGCATGCATGATCCCATGAGCCGTCCTCCCCAAATCGGTTTTGTCAGCCTCGGTTGTCCCAAGGCGCTGGTGGATTCCGAGCAAATCCTGACCCGTTTGCGAGCCGAGGGTTACGATCTGGTACCCACGTATCAAGCGGCGGATCTGGTGGTGGTGAATACCTGTGGTTTTATCGACGCGGCGGTAGCGGAATCGCTGGAGGCCATCGGCGAGGCGCTGGCTGAAAACGGCCGGGTGATCGTGACCGGCTGTCTGGGTGCGAAGGGCAACGTAGTGCGCGACCTGCATCCGAGCGTGCTGGCGGTGACCGGACCGCACGCCTGCGAGGACGTCATGACGGCGGTCCACACCCATCTCCCTCGGCCGCACGATCCGTTCGTGGATTTGGTGCCGCCGCAGGGTATCAAACTGACCCCTCGACATTACGCGTACCTGAAGATTTCCGAAGGCTGCAACCATCGCTGCACCTTTTGCATCATTCCCCAACTGCGGGGCGATCTGGTCAGCCGACCGATTGGCGGAGTGCTACGGGAGGCGGAGAATCTGGTTCGGGCCGGGGTCAAGGAACTGCTGATCGTGTCTCAGGACACCAGCGCCTATGGAGTGGACATCCGTTACCGCACGGATTTTTGGAACGGCCGGCCGCTCAAGACCCATTTGACCAGCCTAGCGGCGGCATTGGGCGAATTGGGCATCTGGGTGCGACTACATTATGTCTACCCGTATCCGCATGTCGATGAGGTGGTGCCACTGATGGCGGAAGGCAAGGTATTGCCCTATCTGGACGTGCCGTTGCAGCACGCCAGTCCGCGCGTGCTCAAGGCCATGAGGCGGCCGGCCAACACCGGGGACACCTTGGGGCGAATTCGCCGCTGGCGGGACATTTGTCCGGATCTGACCCTGCGCAGCACCTTCATCGTCGGGTTTCCCGGCGAGACCGAGGATGATTTCGAGCGTTTGCTGGAGTTTTTGGCGGAGGCGGAGCTGGATCGGGTGGGCTGTTTTAGCTACTCGCCGGTGGAAGGCGCCACCGCCAACCAGTTGCCGAATCCGGTGCCGGAGGAGGTTAAACAGGAGCGACTGTCCCGGTTGATGGAGTTGCAGGCAACGGTCAGCGCCGATCGGTTGCGGTGCAAGATCGATCGCACCATGACCGTTCTGGTGGATACCATCGACGACGAAGGAACGGCCATCGCCCGCTCCAGCGCCGATGCACCGGAGATTGATGGGGTTGTCTGTATCGAAGGCGGCGAGGAACTGCCGATCGGCGAGTTTGCCTCGGTGCGGATCGTGGATTCCGACGAACACGATTTGTTTGGAGAACGTTTAAACTGCTGACGACACGGCGGTGGAATTTTCTGTCGCTACGGGAGATGGCCATGACCTTGACCCTCAATTCGCCCGACTTCGTTCACAATGGCCCGATGCCAGCCCGCTTAACCTGCGATGATCGAGATCTCTCGCCCCAGTTTCATTGGTCGGGCGTGCCGGCCGGGGCCCAAAGCTTGGCCTTGATCGTGGACGATCCAGACGCGCCCGACCCGGCGGCGCCCCGTATGACCTGGGTCCATTGGGTGCTGTATAACATGCCGCCCACGGCAACAGGATTGCCGGAAGGCGTGGTGGCCCACGCCTTGCCGCCGGGAACCCGGGAAGGCGTAAACGACTGGGGTCGGACCGGTTATGGTGGTCCCTGCCCGCCGATTGGCCGGCACCGTTATTTCCACAAGCTCTACGCCCTGGATACGGTACTCCCGGATTTGGGCAAACCGACCAAGGCGGCGTTGGAACAGGCCATGGCGGGACATGTGCTGGCGAGCACCGAATTGGTGGGTACTTACCAAAAATCGCGTTGAGCACTATTGAACTTTCTCGAATTGTCCCCATCTCAGGAAGTAAGCGTAAGCCCTTACGCCTGTCCGCTTCCCTCCCTGAGCGGGCTATGTCCGGTTAGCTAAACCGGATATCGATTCGCCCCGGTTCCATTCCCCCTTGTAACCGGGGCTTCTTTTTTTGCGGTGGTTGGGGCAGGCGTCTTCCCCCTGCCGTATCCCGGATATCGTGTACAATCTCGCACACAATCGAGAGGCATTGGCATGGAATCATTGCATGGCACCACGGTGTTGGCCGTGCGCCGCGACGGTCGGGTCGTGATCGGCGGCGACGGCCAGGTGACATTGGGTAACACTGTGATGAAGGGTAACGCCCGCAAGGTGCGGCGTTTATACCAGGACAAGGTGATCGCGGGGTTCGCGGGTGGCACCGCGGATGCTTTTACGCTGTTCGAGCGCTTCGAAGGCAAGCTGGAAAAGCATGGCGGCAATCTGACCCGCGCCGCCGTGGAGCTGGCCAAGGACTGGCGCACCGATCGCTTGTTGCGGCGTCTGGAGGCGTTGCTGATCGTCGCCGATCCTCAGACTACCTTGATTCTTTCCGGTAACGGCGACGTCATCGAGCCGGAAAACGATTTGGCGGCAATCGGTTCCGGAGGCGCTTACGCCCAGGCCGCCGCCCAAGCTTTGCTCGGGCATACCGAACTGGACGCGCGGACCATCGTCGAACAGGCCTTGAAAATCGCCGCCGGCATCTGCATATACACCAACGAGAATCTGACCCTCGAAGAACTGGTGACTGCGTGATGCACGGTTTGGGATCGATGCGCCCACCGGTTTGTCTTTACCCCACACGTCCAAACGGTAGCCCAGCATGTCGGAGATGACCCCCCGAGAAATCGCCCAGGAACTGGATAAACACATTATCGGGCAGGATGCCGCCAAGCGGGCGGTGGCCATCGCCCTGCGCAATCGCTGGCGACGGATGCGGGTCGAGCCAGTGCTGGGTAACGAAATCACCCCGAAAAATATTCTGATGATCGGCCCGACCGGAGTGGGCAAGACCGAAATCGCCCGGCGGTTGGCCAAACTGGCCAACGCGCCCTTCATCAAGGTCGAGGCCACCAAGTTCACCGAGGTCGGCTACGTGGGCCGGGACGTGGAGTCCATCATCCGTGATCTGATGGATGGAGCGGTCAAGATGGTGCGCGAAGAGGAGATGCACAAGGTCCGTCACCGCGCCGAGGAAGCCGCCTACGAACGGGTGTTGGACACGTTATTGCCAAAGCCGCGCAGCGTCGGTTTCGCCAACGAACCGCAGCAGGCGGATCATTCCACGACTCGGCAAAAGATGCGCGAGCGCCTGCTTAAGGGCGATCTGGACGACCGCGAAATCGAAATCGAGATTGCGGCCCGGCCGGTGGGCGTGGAGATCATGGCGCCGCCTGGCATGGAAGAAATGACCAGCCAGTTGCAAAGCTTGTTTCAGAATCTGAGCAGCGGTCGCACTCGCACCCGCAAGCTCAAGGTGCAGGATGCCCTCAAGCTGTTGCAGGAAGAGGAAGCGGCCAAGATGATCAACGAGGATGAACTCAAGCTCAGGGCGCTGGCGGCGGTGGAGCAGAACGGTATCGTCTTCATCGACGAGCTCGACAAGGTCGCCAAGCGCGGTGAGTACGGCGGCCCGGATGTTTCGCGCGAGGGCGTACAGCGCGATCTGCTGCCGTTGGTGGAAGGTTGTACCGTCTCCACCAAGTACGGCATGGTGCGTACCGATCACATTCTCTTCATCGCTTCCGGGGCGTTTCATCTGGCCAAGCCGTCCGATTTGATTCCCGAATTGCAGGGCCGTTTGCCGATCCGGGTGGAACTCAGTGCCTTGAGCACGGAGGATTTCGTGCGGATTCTGACCGAACCGGATGCTTCCCTTACCGAGCAGTACACGGCGCTGCTGAACACCGAGGGTGTTGAGCTGCAATTTGCGGCGGATGGGGTGCGCCGCCTGGCCGAAGTCGCCTGCCAGGTCAACGAACGCACCGAAAATATCGGCGCCCGTCGGCTGCACACCGTCATGGAGCGGCTGTTGGAAACGATTTCCTTCGAGGCACCCGATCGTTCCGGTCAGACGGTGATCGTCGATCTGGCCTATGTCGACGCCCATTTGGGCGAACTGATCAAGCACGAAGATCTGACCCGTTACATTCTGTGAAACTCGACCACCATGAATACGCATCCCACTGAAATCAAACTGCATCAGGCATCCCGCGTTCTGGAGGTTGCCTTCGATGACGGCGCACATTTCCAGTTGCCCTGCGAGTACCTGCGGGTGTTTTCGCCCTCGGCAGAGGTTCGTGGCCACGGACCCGACAGCGCCACTCTGGTGACCGGCAAGGAAACGGTCAACATCAGTGCCATCGAACCGGTGGGCCACTACGCGGTCAAGCTGGTGTTCGACGATGGCCACTCGACCGGTCTGTATTCCTGGAGCATTCTGTACGATCTGGGCGCGAATCAGGAGCGCAACTGGCAGGATTATCTGCGGCGGCTGGCCGAAGCCGGCCACCAACGCCCGATCTGATCCGGTATTTGTCCCCAAGGAACCCACGAGCATGGAACACCCCGAAACCACGCATTTCGGCTATCAGAAAGTGGCCACCGCCGACAAGGCCCGCAAGGTGGCGGGTGTGTTCGATTCCGTGGCCGGCAAGTACGATCTGATGAACGATCTGATGTCGCTCGGTGTACACCGCGTATGGAAACGGTTCGCGATGAGCGTCAGCGGCGTGCGGCCGGGCGAGCGAGTGCTGGATCTGGCTGGTGGAACCGGCGATCTGACCAGTCGGTTGCTGCCTCTGGTCGGACCGAAAGGGTTGGTGGTGTTGTCCGACATCAATGCCCGCATGTTGGACGAGGGTCGCAAGCGGTTGATCGACGAGGGCGCGGCCGGCAATATCGTCTACGCCCAGCTCGATGCCGAGCAATTGCCGTTTCCCGACCAGACCTTTGATTGCATCACCATCGGCTTCGGTTTGCGTAATGTCACTCGCAAGGAGCGGGCGCTGGCGGATATGTACCGGGCGCTCAAGCCGGGTGGGCGTGTGCTCATCCTGGAGTTTTCTCATCCGATCGCGCCGGGCCTGAAGCCGGCCTATGATTTGTATTCCTTTGCGGTACTGCCCGTTCTGGGCAAGTTGGTGGCCGGCGATGCCGCCAGTTACCGATATCTGGCCGAGTCCATTCGCCTGCATCCAGATCAGGAAACCCTGCTGCGGCTGATGGAGGCGGCGGGCTTTGAGCGCTGCCAGTATTTCAACTTGACCGGCGGCATTGTGGCGGTGCATCGCGGCTATAAGTTTTGATTCATCTTCATTTCTTCCCTTACCCCATCCTATCCAGGAGCCTCGTGTGACACCCGCCGTGATCGCCGCCAGTTTGGAGACCGCGCTCAACCTGGTTCTGCGCCTGGACCCCGAGATGTTCCCCCGTTTGGGCGCGCTGAGCGGTCATGTCATTGCAATCGAACCGAGCGGCATGGCGATGACCTTCTATCTGTTGCCCAAGCCTGACGGCATTCAGGTGACCGGTCGTGCCGAGGCTGAGCCCAGCGTGCGAATTCGTGCCACGCCCGCAGCGCTGTTCCGACAATGGCGCGGTCAGCGCGCCAGCGGCGACGAGATCGCCATCGAGGGCGATGTCGGGGCAGGGCGGGAATTCCAAGCCATTCTGGCGCGGCTGGACATCGACTGGGAAGAACAACTGTCGCGGGTTGTCGGAGATGTGGTTGCTCGTCGCCTCGGCGGTTTGTGGGAGGGTCTGCGGGCCTGGAGCGGACGAACTGGCGATGTCCTGCCGCGCGATGGCGGTGAGTATGTGCAACAAGAGCTGCATTTGTTGCCGCCGCGCCAGGCAATCGAGCAGTTTTTGCATGCCGTGGACCTCCTGCGCGAAGACGCCGACCGACTGGCCGCACGGGTCGAACGCCTGCATCGGCGGCCGATGATCGGCGAACCGCGCTAGTCTCCTCCATCCAATGCGCGAACTTCGCCTGTTCGGTCCTGCGCAACTGCTGCGTTTGCTGCACATCAACCGGGTATTGGTGCGTCACGGTCTAGACGACATCGTGCTGGCGACCCATCTGTTTCGGCCTATCGGGTTTTTGCGGCACCTGTTGCCGTGGAACTGGGTGCCTCGCCAGCAACTGGATCTACCGCGCGGCGCTCGCATCCGTCTGACGCTGGAAGATTTGGGACCGATCTTTGTTAAGTTCGGGCAGATGCTGTCCACCCGTCGCGACCTGCTGCCAGACGATATCGCCCTGGAATTGGCCAAGCTGCAAGATCGAGTGCCGCCTTTTCCCGGCGAGCAGGCGCGAGCCATCGTCGAAAAAGCCTACGGCCAGCCGCTGGAAACGTTTTTCGAAGAATTCAGTTTTCAACCACTGGCTTCCGCTTCGATTGCCCAAGTGCATACCGCCCGCTTGCACAACGGTCGGCAGGTGGTGGTCAAGGTGGTGCGGCCCGGTATCGAAAAGACCATCCGCCGCGATGTGGAATTGCTGTACATCATCGCCAACCTGGCGCAGCGCTATTGGCGGGAGGGGCGTCGGCTGCGGCCGGTCGAAGTGGTGAGCGAGTATGAAAAGACCATTTTCGATGAACTGGATCTGATCCGCGAGGCCGCCAACGCCAGTCAACTGCGGCGCAATTTCCAGGACTCACCGGTCCTGTACGTGCCCGAGGTGTTCTGGCCGGAAACCCGCCGCGAGGTGCTGGTGATGGAGCGGATCCACGGTATCCCCGTGGGCGATATCGCCGAATTGCGGCGGCGCGGGGTGGATTTGAAGAAGCTGTCGGAACGTGGGGTGGAGGTTTTTTTTACCCAGGTATTCCGCGATAGTTTCTTTCATGCCGACATGCATCCCGGCAATATCTTCGTCAACGCCGAACATCCGGACAATCCCAGCTACATCGCCGTGGACTTCGGCATCATCGGGACCTTGAGTCCCACCGACCAACAATACCTGGCGGAAAATTTTCTGGCATTTTTCCATCGCGATTACCGGCGGGTGGCGGAACTGCATATCGAATCCGGCTGGGTGCCAGCGGAAACCCGGATAGATGAATTCGAGTCGGCCATCCGCACCGTATCGGAGCCGATCTTCGACCGCCCGCTCAAGGATATTTCCTTCGGCGTTTTTCTACTGACGCTGTTCCAGACCGCCCGCCGCTTCAACATGGAGGTGCAGCCACAGCTGATACTGCTGCAAAAGACCCTGCTCAATATCGAGGGTTTGGGGCGGCAGCTCGATCCTGAACTGGATCTATGGAAGACGGCCAAACCGTTCCTGGAAAGTTGGATGCGTGACCGGGTCGGTCCGCGTTCCTTCATCAGACGCATCAAAAACCATATACCGCGTTGGATCGACCAGACACCGGATCTGCCAAACCTGGTCTATTATCTGCTCCAACATGCGAGTACCGGCGGGCTGACGGTGCAACTGCATAAACAGGAAACGGAATATTTGCGGCGCGATCTCCGCCGTGCCAACCGGCGCAATTTTCATTCCGTGGTGGGCGCCGCACTGATCGTCTGTGCGGCGGTGCTACTGGGATTCAATGCGCAAAACAGCATCGATATTTGGCACACGCCATTACTGGTTTGGTTGCTGGGTGGTGTCGGTGTCGGCTTGTTGCTCGGCGCCTGGCCAACGGATGCCTGAAGACCTTCAGGAACGTTGCAATGCGGCTTCCACGGTGTCGCGTTGGTCGCGTCCACACAGAATTTCAATCAGGATCAAGGCGAAGTCCATGGCGGTGCCGGGGCCGCGCGAGGTGATGAAGGTGCCGTCGCGCACCACGGCGGCGCTGCTGGTCTTGATGCCTTCCTGACCGTCGAGGATGCCTGGATAGGCGGTGGCTTCGCGATTGTCCAGCAGACCGGCGCCGGCCAGTACCCGTGGCGCGGCGCAGATGGCGGCGACGTAGCGGCCCTGTTCCGCCATCCGCCGCAGTAGGGCCGCGATCCGCCGGTCGGCCTCCAGCCGCTGCGCGCCGCCCAGACCGCCCGGTAGCACCACCATGTCGAAATCCTGATCCAGAACCTCGGCCAGTGTGGTTTCGGGGAGCAGCATGACCCCGCGCGAAGCCGTCACCGTTCCCGCTTCCAGCCCCGCGACCACCACGGTGAGGCCGGCGCGACGCAGTAGATCGATGATGGTGACGGCTTCCAGTTCTTCGCAGCCTTGAGCGAGTGGGACAAGTATGGTGGCCATGGCAAACTCTTCTTGCGAGGGGATGCGGGTTCAGGGGCGGCAGGCAGGTCGGTATTCAGCCGTTTTTGTGATCTTGCAGTAAGGACATGCCTCTAAGCAGGTTCAGGGCTTCGTAAAGCGCGTAATCGTTTTGGGCGGAATCGGCTGTTTCGTCGCCGGTGGTGGTGGGACCGGTGTCGTCCGACTGCGCGCCGTCGTCGGTCCGGCCGTGGCGGTCGTTGTTCAGGTGACCCGACAGATCGGATTCCTTGATGAAATTGGTGTCGGTGTCGTCAGCGGCGACTTTCAGCGATTTGAGCTTGATGTCGGGTTCGATACCCTCGGCCTGGATGGAGCGGCCATTCGGAGTGTAGTAGCGTGCCGTGGTCAGTTTGACCGCTGTGCCGTTGCCCAGGGGCAAAATGGTTTGTACCGAGCCCTTGCCGAAGGTGCGTTCGCCCAGAATCAGCGCTCGGCGGTGATCTTGTAGCGCGCCCGCGACGATTTCCGAGGCTGACGCGGAACCACCGTTGACCAGCACCACCAGCGGCGCGCCTTTCAGTAAATCACCCGGCGTGGCCTTGAAGCTTTGGTCGGAGCCGTTGCCGCGCCCCTTGGTCTGGACGATGGCGCCATCTTCAAGGAAATCGTCCGCTACATCCACCGCGCCGTTCAACACCCCGCCCGGGTTGTTGCGCAAGTCCAGCACCAGCCCTCGCAGCGGTTTTTTGTTCTGTTGTTCCAGTTCTTGCAGTGCTTGCTCCAGGTTCTGCGCGGTCTTGGACTGGAACTGCGTGATTCGCAGATAGCCAAAATCCGGTTCCAACAAGCGGCTTTTGACGCTCCTGACCTGAATGACTTCCCGGACCAGCTTGACCTTGAACGGTTTTTTCGTGCCTTCCCTGACGATGGTCAGCGTGATCGAAGTATTTGGCTTGCCTCGCATCCGCTGGATGGCATCGGCCAGCGGCATGCCCTTGACCGAAGTGTCGTCCAGACGGATGATCAAATCGCCGGCGCGAAGGCCAGCCCGCTGGGCGGGCGTATCGTCGATCGGGGCAATGATCTTGATGAAACCACTGTCTTCCTGCCCGACTTCGATGCCCAGGCCGCCAAATTCGCCGGACGTGCCGATCTGCAAGTCCTGGAATGCTTCGGCGTCCAGGTAGGCGGAATGGGGGTCGAGATTGCTCAGCATGCCGCGAATCGCGTTTTCCAGCAGATCCTTGTCCTTGACCGGCTCCACATAATCTTGCTTGACGGCATCGAGTACGCCGGTGAAGGTGCGCAACTCATCCAGAGGGAGCCGGTTGCTCTCAGCCGTTGTTTCCTTCTCGGCCCAAACGGCATGCACCGTCGTCAATGAAACGCCCGCCAAAAAACTTAACGCCAGCGCCAGACCGTGTCGGGTTGCAGCACTCATCTTCGCTCCAGAATTCTTCGTCGCACAGGGAGAGAACATAAATAATCGATCGGTGATTGCCATGAGACAACCGAATAAGCCTAAATGATGCAGGGTCGAGCTGGAAAAATGTACCGAGGCTTGATGAATCGCGGACGGAAAAACCCCAACACCGACCATCAAGGCCGGTATCGGGAGTGATTACGGTAAGGAAGTGGACGAGTTCTACTTGGCTTTGCCTTGGTTGGCGACGGCATCCATCAATTTCTTGAGCTCCTCGGGGTCGGCGAGGTAGTAGCTCTTGGTGGGCCGCAGCTTGGCATCGAGTTCGTAGACCAGCGGTACGCCAGTCGGAATGTTCAGGGCGATGATCGCCTCGTCGGACATATCGTCGAGGTATTTGACCAGCGCCCGCAAGCTGTTGCCATGCGCGGCGATCACCACACGCTTGCCGGCGCGGATGGTGGGCACGATGGTATCGTGCCAGTAGGGCAGCACCCGCTCGATGGTAATCTTGAGGCTTTCGGTGGCCGGCAACACGCGAGGATCGAGATCGGCGTAGCGCGGATCGTTGCTGGGGAAACGCGGGTCGGTCGCTTCCAGCGGCGGAGGCGGAATATCAAAGCTGCGCCGCCAGATCTTGACCTGTTCCTCGCCATGCTGGGCGGCGGTTTCCGCCTTGTTCAAGCCAGTCAGGTTACCGTAGTGGCGCTCGTTGAGCCGCCAGGTCCGGTTGACCGGAATCCACATCAGGTCCATTTCGTCCAGCACGGTCCAGAGCGTGCGAATGGCGCGCTTGAGTACCGAGGTAAAGGCGACATCGAAGACGTAGCCTTCCTTCTTCAGGGTTTGCCCGCCTTTCCGAGCTTCCTCGCGGCCCTTCTCGGATAGATCGACGTCATGCCAACCGGTGAAACGGTTTTCCTTGTTCCATTGGCTTTCGCCATGGCGGATGAGCACGATTTTGTACATGAAAAAATGCCTCCTTGGTTCAGGGCGGTCGTGGTCGTCATCGGATGGTGTGTCGGCTAGCGTTTGAAATACGCTGCGCTGGGATGGCGGCGGCACCGTGGGCCGGCAGTGCGCCGATCCCTTGAAACGATTTACATAATTTTATCGGAAGATCATACGCTGGACCGGTCAGTTTCGCCACTCGGCATTTGTGCTGCTGGCCCTGAAGTGGCTTCTCAGTATCGTTATATCAAGCTATGCTAATACACCAAATTCCTGGACAAGGTGTTGTCGGATTTATGGTGCAAGATGGGTTTGCGGGCATTGCGCAGGATGGCGGTGAGATCGGCAATATGGCGTTGGAATTGCTGATGATCCGCGATGAGGATATCGAACGAGCCTCACGTTCGCTCAAGGCGATGTCGCATCCGCTACGGCTTAAGATTCTTTGTACCCTGGGCGAACGGGAAGTCAGTGTCCAGGAAATCGTCGAGCGCGTGGGTACCTCGCAGAGCAACATTTCCCAACATCTGGCGATCCTACGCGACAAGGGTATCCTCACTTGCCGCAAGGACGCCAACCGGGTTTATTATCGGGTGGGAGACGCCCGTACCTTGCGGCTGATCGGCATGATGAGGGACGTCTTCTGTACGCGGGCTTGAATCGCTGGGGCGGTTCGATGGACACGCATTGCTACCGTCCTCTGGCGGCGAACCCGATCCCACCATTTCCATGAGGTTGTCATCGATCCTATGAATAGCGAACGGATTATCCGGATTATGGCCGGTTCCTTTATCCTGTTGTCATTGTTGCTGGGGGCTCCGGGCAGCCCGCTCTATCACAGCAGTTACTGGCTCTGGTTTACTGTCTTCGTTGGGTTCAACCTATTCCAGAGCGGTTTTACCCGCTTCTGTCCGGCCGAGCAAATCCTGTGGAAGCTGGGCGTTAAAAAAGCTGGAACGCCGGCCGGTTGTTCGAACTAGCGAGACCATGGGAAATCATTGATGAACGATTTCATCGAATTCTCCACACAGAACTGGTTGTTGTTCTTGGCGTTGTTCGCCATTGCGGGGATGTTGATCGGTGGCGAGGTCTTGCGCAAAATGCGTGGGGTCAGCAGCCTCAGTGCCACCGAAGCCCTACGCCTGATCAACGATCAGGAGGCCTTGATTCTGGACGTTCGCGATGGCGGCGAATACAAGGAGGGGCATATCCCGCAGGCGCGCCATATCCCGCTTGGTGCTCTGCGTGACCGATTGGGTGAACTGACCAAGGCCAAGGATAAACCCATCGTCGTCTATTGTCGCAACGGCGCCACCTCGCAGGCGGCTTGCGCACAGATCAAAAAGAGCGGCATTGCCGACGTCTACAGTCTGAGCGGTGGGTTGTCGGCTTGGCAGGAGGCCAACTTGCCGGTCAGTCGCAAGAAGTCCTGATGCTCGTGCCAGATCTGGCGACGCCGAACATCGTGATATACACCTCCGAGTCTTGTCCGTACTGTCGGCGCGCGCGGGCGCTATTAGACAGCAAGGGCGTGGTTTATACGCTGTTGGACGTGAACCGCGACCCGCGGTTGTGGGAGGAAATCGCCAAACGCACCGGTCGCCACACCGTGCCGCAAATCTTCATCGGCGACCGGCATGTCGGTGGTTGCGATGATTTGTTCGAGCTGGAGCGGCGCGGTGAGTTGACCCCGTTGTTGCGCGGCTGAAGTCGGACACGCGGTTTGTCCGTCGGTCCGGTGGCGAGTCGACTGTCCAGGGGATACCCCGGGTAGGTTACCGGTGCCCGGTGCGCATGCCACAATCTTGCCGGGTCCGAGTGGATTGTTGGGCTGTATGGCGCGAACCCTGTAGAATGATGAGTATTTCCCACTGACAAGACAAGGCTATTGTGCATGAGCGACCAGCAACAGGCTCCCCAGCAGTTCGAAATTCAGAAAATCTATCTGAAGGATGTATCGCTGGAAACCCCTAATTCCCCGATGATTTTTACCGAGCAATGGCAACCGCAGACCGAGGTGCGTCTGGAAACCGGCGCCAAGCCGCTGGCCGATGGCTTGTTTGAAGTATCGTTGACCGTGACCATCACCGCCAAGCTCGGCGACCGCACCGCTTATCTGGTTGAGGTGCAACAAGGCGGCTTGTTTGCGCTACGGGGTTTCGATGACGGACAAATGGGTCACATGCTGCATGCATACTGCCCGAATCTCCTGTTTCCCTTCGCCCGCGAGGAACTGGCTTCGTTGATCGGCAAGGGTGGGTTTCCAGCGCTGCTGCTCAATCCGATCAATTTCGATAATCTTTATCTGCAACGCTTGCAGCAACAGCAGGCGCAAGCCACTGCCCCTTCCTCGCCTTCCTCCGCTCCAACCATGTCCTGAGCGATGCTCGTCGCCGCTCGGGTCGCTGTCCTCGGGGCGGGGAGTTGGGGCACCGCGCTGGCGTTGCTGCTGGCTCGCAACGGGCATGACGTCCGTTTGTGGGGCCACGATCCGGAGGAAGTCGCGCCGTTGTGTCGGGAGCGAGAGAACCGCCGCTACTTACCTGGCGTGCCGTTCCCGGCCCGTTTGAACGCGGGCGCCGATCTGGTCGAAGCGCTTGCCGGCGTCGAACTGGTGCTGGTGGCGGTACCGAGCCATGCCTACGGAGCGACCTTGGCCCGGTTGCGGCCACTGCTGCCGGCGACCGCCGGTTTCGCTTGGGCCACCAAGGGCTTGGAGCACGGCAGCGGTCGGTTTTTGCATGAAGTGACGTTGGATGTGCTTGGCCGGGACAGGCCGACGGCGGTGATTTCCGGCCCCAGCTTTGCGGTGGAAGTAGCCTGCGGCTTGCCGACCGCCGTGACGGTCGCCGCCTGGGATGTGGCGCATGCTCGTCGGGTGGCGGCCGTGCTGCACGGTTCCAACCTGCGCGCTTACACCAGCAGCGATGTGATCGGCGTCGAACTGGGTGGCGCGGTCAAGAACGTGCTGGCCATCGCCGCCGGCATCGCCGACGGTCTGGGTTTCGGGGCCAATGCCCGAGCGGCGTTGATCACCCGCGGGTTGGCGGAGATGGTGCGGTTGGGCGTGGCCGTGGGTGGTCAGCGCGAAACCTTCATGGGCTTGGCCGGTATCGGTGATTTGGTGCTGACCTGTACCGACGACCAGTCGCGCAACCGGCGATTCGGCTTGGCGATCGGCCGCGGCGACAGCGCCGAGGCGGCCAGCGCGGCTATTGGTCAGGTGGTGGAAGGTGCGGCGACCGTACGGGAAATCCTGCGGCTGGCACGGCGGCATGGTGTGGAGCTGCCCATTACCGAACAGGTGGATGCGGTGCTATATCACGGCCAGAGCCCGCGCCGGGCGGTGGAAAATCTGCTGGCACGCGATCCGAAGCCGGAAGGGTTTTGAGGAAAGATCACTGTGGGTCGGGTGGTGGTTTAAGTGATGCAGCCTTCCAGCAATGGGCGGTTGTGATCGTTCGTTTCCCGGTCCGGGCCGGTATAGGCTTGCGGCCAGCGATTTTTGACTACCGGGCTGTTGCTGGCTAGCGCATGACATGTATTCAGGACTGGCGGTGGCCTGCGAGCGGTGGCGGGCTTGGCATCTTCCTCGTCGTAACGCTGTCCGTAGAGGGCTTGAAAGAACGTGGTGGCCACGGGACCCAGCAGCTCGGTCATGTGTGTGCAGCCGCTCGTGCCGCCGAACAATTCCCTCAACTTCTGCGACCAGCCCGGCCCGATCCGTACACCGACCAACTCTTGGTAGCGGCCGGTGATCGTCGGACACAGGGTGAACGGCGCTCCATCGGTGCAAGCCTCGACCGCTTGGATCAGACACTGGCTGTCGACGGTCAGGCGGATCCACAGATCGTGTAACGGTTCACCAGCCTGAATCGCTCCGCCGCGATCTTCGTTGGGAAAGGGGTAGGTTTTGGTATCGACCAGCCGTCCTTCGATATCCCACAAGCCGTCCTCGCGCCGGTAGCCCCAGCATTGAACGACGCGCTTGTGCAGTAGCTGGCGGGGAGCGGGAGCGGGTAGTGGCATGAGAAGTCCTTAAGGAGGGCAAAGCGTTGGCCGGCGAGTGCCGTCAGTCGAAGAACGTACCGTCCGCGATTCGTGCCATTCGCTGTTCCAACCGCGCCAGCACAGCGTGCTTTTGCGCAGGGGTACAGTCCCACCAAGCGGCGATTTCCTCCAGCGTACGGTAGCAGCCGTCGCACAGTTGGGTCTGCGGGTTGATAACGCAGACTCCGATACACGGGGATGATGGTTCGCCGGGCGCGTTGGAAGGATTGTCACTCATGAGGCTTTCGGAATGGGTCGCTTGCAACATGGATCAGGTTGCAATGATACAGCGCCCCGGCTGTTCGAATCCATGTCCAGTCTTGGTTGACCGGCGGAATTCCGGCGATCGGTTGGGCGTTATCGGGGCGGAAGAGGCGGTCGGCCGCGAAGACTTGGGAGAGAATGGTTATGGGCTTATCGAGTGTGCTGGTTCGGAGCACGCGCCATGGCGCTTTGGTCGGACGGTGGTAGCCGACCCTCGATCCTGTGGTGGTTGGGAGACCTCTCCGCCGTCTTCGCGGCTAACCAGATTGAATCAGAGCGCTTGAATTTGAACGCTTGACCCTGAAGACCTTAGCCAAAGTGGCAAGCAGACGTAAATAAGGATAAACCTTGACTGATATAAGGGTGCTCACAAGATATTGGAAGGTTCGAGATCGGAAGGATGGAATAAGTACAATGCTCATGGGGTTTGTGCTTGTGTGGACGCATCGCCGGGTTTAACCTTTAATAACAGGCATTGAAGCGGGGCTGGCCCTGCTTGGTGGTGTGTCCTGACGACAGGTTTTGATCCATCGAATAACGATTCAGGAGGGAACATCCATGTTGACTTATGAAGACTGTCTGGAATTGAGCGACCTGACCGAAGAAGAGATCGAAGCCATCTCCCAGCACGAGCATCTGCCGGAAATGGCGGCTTTGGAGCTGGGTAGCTATCTGGTCCATACGCCGGAAGGTGTGCCGATGATCAAGCGTATCATTTTAGAGGATATCGAGGATGCGAACCGGCGCGGGCATGCTGAAAAGGCCTTGCAGCTGAAGTTGGTGCTCAAGCACTTTGTCGACACCCATCCAAACACCACCGCCAAGGCCTAGCCAAGGCGACGGATCGATGTCAGCGCTCAGGTGCGGCCAGCGGTGTCTGTTGCCGATCTTCGGCCAGCAGAGCTTGAACATCGGCTAGGCTCGCCCGCCGCATAGGGCGGCCGTCGACCGGGCTGCGCGGCGCCTCCCGTTCGGCCAACGGCGCGAAAATGGTCAGGTCGACGCAGCTGCCGTCGGCGTCGAGTCGGAAGGCGGGCAGGTAGATCGGATCGCCATTACCTAGTTTGATGCGATGTTCCGTGGTATCGAAGGGAATGTGGTGTTCCATCAAGAACAGCAGGACATCCGTGGGTGTATCGGCAAACAGGTGCAGATGAATATCGACGTGCGGGCCGGTGGCGCCGCTCAGCACTGGGCCAACCAACCGGGGTCGGAAGCACGCCAGAAACCGCATGATTTCCACGGCGGTTTCGCGCAGGCCGCGCAGCCGCAGCGCTTGACGGTCGGCATGGAACAGCCGCTGGTAATCGAGCAATGCCTTCTTGATCTCGGCGTTGTCCGGCAGAGCGGCCTTATCGGTCACCGCCAGGCGAATGGCGGCCTTGCGCTTGGCGCTACGAAAATCCTGGACTCCTTCTTCAACCATGATTCGGGCGCTTTCCTGCGCCATGAGGAGCTTGAGTCGCGGGGTGTTGCGGCAGCGTCGGACCATGGGCAGACTCCGGTAGAGCGATGGCGGCGGGCGGGCTATGGCATTCCCCGGCGCTTCGAACGATTTGTTTGCTATATTTCCAGGGTACAGGTTTGATTCGTTCAATCAGATCAGTTGAGGAAGCGTAACTTGGCTCTGTTCAAGCGTAAAGAATCTATTCTGGGCATCGACATTAGCTCCTCGTCAATCAAGTTGATCGAGTTGAGTCGTTCCGGGCCGCGGTTCCGGGTTGAGGCTTTCGCTGTCGAACCGCTGGGCGAGGGGATGATGGAGGACCGCAACCCCGCCGATCCTGATGCGATGGGAGAGGCGATCAAGCGGGCCTGCCGGAGATCGGGCACCCGCTTGCGCCGCGCGGCCGTCGCCGTGCCTACCTCCAGCGTAATCACGCGCACCATACCGATGCCGGCGGAATTCAAGGAAAGCGATGTCGAGGTTAATATTTCAATCGAAGCGGCTCAGTACATCCCGTACCCCATTGAGGAAATCTATCTGGATTTTGAGATGAAGGGTCCGTCCCAGGCCAGCAGCGACATGCAGGATGTCATGTTGGTGGCCACTCGCAAGGAGAATGTGGATACTCGGGAAGCTGCTCTCAAGAATGCGGGTTTGATTCCGGCGATCGTGGATATCGAGGCTTATGCTTTGGAAAACACATTCCATCTGTTGATGGAGGGTTTGCCCAAGGCTGGCGGCGATGGATCACTCAACCTGGATAAGCCGCGGGAAGGACTGACCGCGCTGATCGATATCGGTGCCGCTATCACTAATTTGTACATCTTGCAACAGAATCGCGTCATTTTTACCCGCGAACAGGGTTTCGGTTGCGACCAACTCACCCTTCGAATCGCCGAAACCTATGGCTTGTCTCGGGAGCAGGCCGAACAGGCCAAGCGCTCCGCCGATCCGGTGGCCGAGGACTTTGCCACAGCCGTTCAAGAGCCTTTCAAGCACATGCTGGCTGAGCAGATCGGGCACGGCTTGCAGTTCTTTTTTTCCTCCGACCAATACGCTTCGGGTCGCTATAATATAGATACTATCGTCCTGGTGGGAGGCGGTGCCATGATCGCGGGTTTGGATCGGGTGTTGGCGGACGTACTGGGCATTGCCACGGTGGTTGCCAACCCCTTCAAGAATATGGGTAGCGCCGCCAGGGTGAACAGTAGTGCCTTATTGCGCGACGCACCCATGCTGGCGGTTGCCGGTGGACTGGCCCTGAGGAGCTTCGACTGACATGACGCGCATCAATTTGCTGCCTTGGCGTGAGGCGCGCCGTGCTCAGCGACAGCGTGGGTTGGTTTCGATGCTGGTCGCGGCGGCGTTGGTTGCCGCCGGTATCGTGTTTCTGGTGCAAACCGAAATCAACAACCGCATTGAGTACCAGCAAGAGCGCAACGGTTATCTGCGCGGTGAACTAGCCCGACTCAAGAAAGCCGCTGAGGAGATCCAGGCATTACAACGAACTCGGAACCGGTTAGTGGAGCGCCTTAACGTCATCCAGAAACTACAGGCCAGCCGTCCCGGCATGGTACGGATGTTGGATGAGTTGGTCCGACTGGTTCCTCAGGACATTTATCTGACCGCTTTCAAGACCACCAGCAATCGAGTGACTCTCAACGGCATTGCTCGCTCCGACCTGATTATTTCCGAATTCATGCGCGACATTCAGGATGCCAAGCTGTTTGGCGAGCCAGTCTTGCAAGTTATTCAGACAAGAGATTTGAATAATGTGCAGGCGCGAGTGTTCGAATTGGTTGTTCCGCTGAAGCTGGATGCGGAGCAGGCGAATGCGGGAGGTAAGACATGAATCTGTCGGAGATCAACCTCAACGACTTCGACCTGCGGGAAGCCGGCGATTGGCCCTGGGTCGGCAAGATTGTGCTGGTCGTTCTGGTTATCGTCGCCGTGCTGGGAGCAGGGTACTACTTCTTGACCAGTGACCGCCTGGAAGAACTGGATCGAGTGACCCGTGAGGAGCAGCAACTGCGGCAGGAGTTTATTGAAAAGCAGCGGGTTGCGGCCAATCTGGAGTCTTTTCGGGCGCAGCTTAAGCAGATGGAGGCCGAGCTGGAAGTCATGTTGCGGCAATTGCCGACCGGTACGGAGATGCCCGATCTGCTGGAGGATGTGTCCAACACCGGCAAGAAAAACGGTCTGGACTTTGAGCTATTCAAACCCGAGGCCGAACAGCCCCGGGATTTTTATGCGGCTAAGCCGATCACCATCAAGGCGCAGGGGACTTATCATCAATTCGGCGCATTCGTCAGTGGGGTTGCGGCGCTGTCACGGATCGTGACTCTGGAAAATGCGACGCTGACCAACACCAGCGACAAGGCGGCAAAAGGCGGCAAGAAGGCGAGCGATGCGGAATCCCTCAGCATTCAGGCTACCTTGCAGACGTATCGTTATATGGATGAAACTGATGCGCCGGCCACGGGCCACCAAAAAGGTAAGGAGGCCGGCAAAAAATGAACGCATGCCTTTTTCCGGGTTTCGCCGCAGCCATCCGCCTTGTTGCATTGCTGGTCGCGGCGCTGGTCGTGCTGGTGGGGTGCGCACAGCGCGATATGACCGACTTGCAGCAGTTTGTCGAGACCACCAAACGCACCACGCCGGTGAAGAAGTCCGCTCCTCCACCGGAGATCAAACCCTATACGCCGTTTGCCTACACCGCACAGGGCATCAAGGATCCATTCATCGTGGCACCGTTTGCCCAAGAGGAAGAACTTGAGCTGACGCAGGCGTTGGCGGCCCAGCAAAGCAGCAATTACACCGGTGTGCGGCCCGATCCCAATCGGGTGCGTGAGGAACTGGAAAAATACTCGTTAGGCTCGCTCAAGATGATGGGTACTTTTCGCATGGGGAGTAACAACGAGTTATGGGCGCTGATCCTGGCGCCCGATGGTGTCGTGCACCGGGTACAGAACAATAATTACCTGGGGACCAACCACGGCAAGATTGTCGACATCACGGAGCAGCGGTTAGATTTGCGGGAGATCGTTCCGGATGGACCCGGGCGCTGGCAGGAACGGGATGCGTTTCTGTCGCTTACCCAATGATCAAGGGGGAAGTGTCATGACGAGCAGGTCCACAAGCGAAGGCCAACATGACCGGCGACCGGGCGGGGGATGGCTGTCGCCAATGTTGGCGGTTATGGTTTTTCTGATTGGGGGGATGTTATGGGAAGGGTGGACCAAGGCGTTGGCGGCTACCCCCGAACGGGAGCCGGTGTTGCAAGCGGTGGATATCAGTCCGCTGGCCGGCAACCGCCTGCAGCTTCGCTTCCGGCTTTCGGAGGTGCCCGCGCAGCCGCCGAGCACGTTTACCATCAACGAGCCCGCGCGCATCGTGTTGGATTTTCTGAATACCCGCAACGGCCTGAACACACGGCAGCAATCCATCAATGTCGGCGTTGCCGATCGGATCAGCGTGCTGGAGGGGTCCGATCGGACCCGCGCCTCGTTGAATCTGGCGCGGCTGGTGCCCTATAAGGTACAGATGCAGGGCAACACCGTACTGTTGACGTTGGAGAACGCGGGGGCGAGTGCCGCAAAGACTCCGGCGCCTACTGTAACAGCATCGGTGGCCGCCGCCGCCGCCTCATCGCGGCGCAGCGAAGGGCCGGTCGTGGTGGCACCACGCAATGTCAGCGATGTCAGCTTCCGGCGCGGTCCGGGCGGGCAGGGCGTGATTACGGTCAAGCTGTCAAGTCCGGGCATTCCGGTGGACGTGCGGCAGGAAGGCAATCAGATCATCGCCGATTTCCAAGGAGCGACCTTGAAAAAAGGCCAGCAGCGGCGTTTGGACGTAACCGATTTCGCCACGCCGGTCACTACCATGGAGGCGCTGAATCGAGGTAACAACGCCCGCTTGAGCATTCTGCCTAGCCCACCGTTCGAGTATCTGGCCTATCAGGCCAACGATTTGTATGTGATTGAGGTACGCCCGCCGCAGAAATCCGCAGAAGAAGAAGAGAAGGAAGCAATGCTCGATCCATCCAAGAAGAAGTATAAGGGCGACCTGTTGTCGCTGAACTTCCAGGATATCGAGGTACGAGCAATCCTACAGATTTTGGCGGATTTTACCGGGTTGAACATCGTGGTCAGTGACAGCGTGAAGGGTAACCTGACGCTGCGCTTGCAGAACGTGCCTTGGGATCAGGCGCTGGATATCATCCTGCGTACCAAGGGTCTGGCCATGCGTCAGAACGGTAACGTGATTTTCATCGCCCCAACCGAAGAGATCGCAGCCCGCGAGAAACTGGATCTGGAATCGCGCAAGACAGTGCAAGAATTGGTCCCATTGCGGACCGAAATCATTCAGGTGAATTATGCCAAAGCGGCGGAGTTGGCGGCCCTGCTCAAGCAAGCCGGCGAGAAGGGACAAAGCATGCTGTCAGCGCGCGGGGATGTGGTGTTTGACGAGCGCACCAATTCCCTGATCGTCAAGGATGTGCCCGATAAGCTGGGAGAGATCCGCGATCTGGTCACCAAGCTTGATGTGCCGACCCGACAGGTGATGATCGACTCGCGGGTGGTGATCGCCAGCGATGATTTCAGCCGCGATCTGGGTGTGCGCTTTGGTGTGACTGGCGTCAATCAGGGTGGCAGCACCGTAAATACGCTGAGCGGCAGCCTGCAGGGTACCAATACCATGGTCAACAGCGCGGTGGATAACTTGATCAACACTGGCCAGCCTTTCCCAGTGACGGTGCCGGATCTCGATCAGCGCTTGGGGGTGAACTTCCCGGTGGCCGGTCCAAGGCTGGCGATGTCGATCCTGGGGGCGGATTATCTGGTGGATTTGGAACTGTCGGCGCTACAAGTTGAAGGCAAGGGTGAAATTATTTCGAATCCCCGAGTGGTGACCGCCGATCTGAAGAAGGCGACTGTTTTGCAAGGCCGGCAAATTCCTTACGCAACGGTCAGCCAGCAGGGAACCAATGTCGAATTCAAGGATGCCTTCCTGAAACTGGAGGTGACGCCTCAAATCACACCGGATGATCGCGTCCGTATGAATCTCAAGGTTTCCAAGGATGAGCAAGGCGCCACTGTGTCGACCGCGACCGGGCCGCAAGTTAGCATCGATAAGCGCGAGATTGAAACGGAGGTCATGGTGAACAATGGTGAAACCGTGGTGTTGGGCGGTGTTTTCGAGCAAACCAAGCGTGATGATGTCAGCAAGGTGCCTCTGTTGGGGGATATTCCTTTGCTGGGGTACCTGTTCCGAACGACGGGCAAGAGCGATACCAAGCGCGAATTACTGATCTTCGTGACACCGCAGATCTTGAAGAACGGTGCACTGGCCGAGCGTTAGAGATTCAAAGAACAACATGATTTCATCGCGGGGAGATAAGCCATGCGATCGCTGAGTCGGTTAACGAGTTTTGCAGAATTGTTGTTGCTGGCCGTTGTGCTGGTCAGTTGGGGGGGAAGTAGCGATGCTATTCGTTTTGATGGCAGTGGCGGCGGCGGGTTTACCGGTGGAGGGTTTACTGGGCGGGCGCCGATTACCGTTGGGATGACTGCCGATAAGACAACGCTGCCGGTTAATATCCTTAACACTGGGCCGTCTATTGGCGGTCCCTACACCAATACGATCACTGTTCAGGTGATGCAGAACGGCAAATTGTTCGCGGCACCTACTATTAATGTTGCTATTGTGTCAGGTCTTTCCAGTGGTTCCTTGTTCTATCTGGATGGTAATGCGGAGCACGAACAATGTCCTGCGGGAGCTACCTGTCCTCCCACGGCTACGGTTCCCATCGCTTTTCGAAATATAACATTCGAAAACACGGCGGGCATCGTAACATTTCACTTTCATGTTTCTAGCACGCCTGGAACCGTGGTGCTGGTGGCTTCGGCACAGGATCCCCAAACTGGACAACTTATTAGCGCCAATCTGGCTATTAACGTGACTGGTGGAGGCAGCGGTGCGACAGGCGGTTTCCCATCCGTGATTAAGTTTGTCATGGATCCCGCGCTGGTCTATATCCGCGACAATCCATTGGGGACAACCACCGTTACCCAGAACACAGTTAAGCAGTTCCAGGTTTTTGTGTTGGACGATTTTGGTCAGCCGATCAACCAAGGCGAAGGACATGCCTTACGAGTCGAGTTGTTACCTAACCGGCCGAATGGCGGTGAATGGTTGAGCACGATCGATGCCAACGGCAACCCACAGGAGGGTACCAGCGTTCTGGCTAATTTGATTGGTGGTGTGGCGACGTTGGTTTTGCATAGTGGGACTTTACCTGGAACAGTTGTCATGTCGGCCACCGCCGACCGGCGTGATAATAATGTTGATAACGGGATCGAGATGGGCATCACCAGTTACGCCACGATATCGATCGGGACTGGTGAGATCAAGTCGCTGGCATTTACTGGGCCATTCGCCGATGCTGTGTTTGTGGGCGCAAACAATCTGATTGCTACTAATGGTCTTTGTCCAAATCAACAATCATGTGACACCGTGTGGGATGGCATATATAGCCGCATTATCTCGGTAATCGCTAGTGATCCTTTTGGGAATCCACCGCCGGAAGGAACACCCATCACGTTCCGATTGATCGATTCGCCGCTGGATATGCTGGTGAATCGCTATCCTGATCAAGGGCATGGTCAGTTCGCCATTACAGGGTACAATGGCGACCCCCAGGAAGGAAGTTGGGAATTCTTTGCCCCCAACCGCACTGTGGCGCGGGCTGTCGGAGATACCCTAAATCCATTCGTGGTGCCCAACGGTGTGTCATATGCGGTGGCTGACCCTCTTTGCCTGCTGATGTTGCAGGATCCTGAAATCATCAATCCGAATCCGAGCACGATCAATGCCCTGCCTTCAGAAGGGCGCTTGGAATACCATGTGGGTAGCCGAATTATCACCGGGCGTGTCGGGAATATGTTGACCGTTAACACGCCGTTTAACCAAGTCAGCCAGAATGTTGGCGCCAACGTCTGGTATACGGTCGGTTGCCCGCCTTACAAGGGTAATGTGATGAATATTGGCAATGGAGTTGTCGGAAGCGAAGTTACCATTTTGACCGATGTTGCCGGTAAGGCCAGCACCGTGATGAACTATCCGGCTAACCAAGTGGGACGGCGGTTCATGGTGGCGGCCGAATCGAACGGTGGAAAGGTTGGTGCGGTTATGACCCACTGGTATCTAGGCAATCCAGATAATAGTGTCTTGACCATAACGCAACCACCGCAACTGGCCCAGCAGATAGCTACCATAGCGCCGATTAGCTTGGTTCCATGGCCAGCGTTAGTGACGGTGACTCAAGAAGTGCCTTCAGGGGCGACGGTTAGCTTGCCCGTCACGCTGCAATTGCTGGATGGTGGCGTTACCTCCGGAGGTGTGTTAACCCGCACCCCGATTCCAGGTGTACCAATCGCGATACAAATCGTTATTAACGATCCATCCGAAGCTGCGGCGATTGCGGCGGAAGAAGCTATGGTGAAAGCACAAGTTGCTTTGGATACCTTTGATGCATTAAATCCAGGCGTCTGCGACCTGATTGATGACGATGGTGATCCAGAAACCGCGCCAGTAGAGAGAGACCCGGTGAAGTGTGCTGAGCGGAAAGCGCTGATGGCTACTTTGGAGACAGCGCAGATCGCCGCCGCCCAAGCCCGCGCGATTGCCGACTTGCACACACCCACGGCATCAGTGCTCCCAGAAACACTGGCTAGCGGTGCGGGTGGATATGCCAATCTGGTGCTGCAAGTCAATGACTTGCCCACAGATGGCAACGTGGATTTCTTTTTCTCTACCGTCGGTCCCGAGATTAGCAGCGAAACGCTGCAGATCACGGTAAAACCACCACAGATGGAAGCGGCTTCAACACAGTGAGCCTTGAATACGGCGAAAGGTAATTGCTCTCCTCTTTGCCAGCAAACTAACAAGACCGGCGGTGATCCCGCCGGTTTTTTTCTAGGGCGTGTTCGCAATTGAGCCAGATAACGGTTGAGCCTAGTAGGCTATCATGTTCGAATTTATGGATAGAGCCATTGGAGCTTGATGCAGGCATCGGGGGTAGTGAATTGCCAATCAACTCCCTTTTGCGCGGTGTTAGGAAGTAAGCAAAAACAACTTGAACAATTTAGTTTAACGTGAGTTCTGACAATTAATCTTAACCAGTCAAGATGTTAAGCGCATTTTTG
>ERZ795053.1686-NODE-1686-length-27712-cov-9.843005_pt1 | contig 27712 bp, 21 predicted proteins | sample MGYA00375137_ERZ795053 | MGnify/ENA primary metagenome ERZ795053 (study PRJEB30182, sample SAMN05720284) | activated sludge metagenome | isolation source: Anaerobic digester | place: Hong Kong | collected 2014-12-17 ...
GATCGCTGCCCGGCCAGACGGACAGGTCGTGGGTTAAGGTGCGGCTGATGTCGATGATTGTCATGGCGGGCAGTATAGTCGTGGGGGGAACGGCCGTCAACCGTCGTTTCGGTTCCGCCACTTTTTGTGGCACAATTGGACGTTGGATTGACGTCATGAAGAACAAAACCATCAAGTATCTACTGATCGTCTGGGCGCTGGCCGGGAGCGTGTGGCTCTTGGGCCAAGCGCTGGCGCAAGAAGGCAACTGGTTCACCTTTCTGCCGCTGGCCATCAAGCAAGAGCCGCCAGAACCCATGGTCGAACTGCGCGGCCTGTGGGTGACGCGCTTCGATTGGACGCTCAACGCTGCCGACGTAAACCCCGCCAAACTGGACGAGATCGTCAACAATGCGGCGCTGGCCGGTTTTAACGCCCTCTTTTTCCAGGTGCGCGGTGAAGCGGATGCGTTTTACGACTCCAACGTGGAGCCCTGGTCGCAGCGCCTGACGGGCACGCTGGGGCAAAATCCGGGCTGGGACCCACTGCAATACCTCATCCAAAAAGCCCACGAGCGCGGCCTGCAAGTGCATGCCTACATCAACGTATATCCAGTCTGGCTGGGCTGCACGCCGCCGCCCGATGGCACCGTACCGCGCCACCTCTATTATCTCATCCAGGATGAACACGGCCTGACCGGCGACAAGCCCAACGGCTTGCAATGGGACACCGACGGCAACGTGATCTGCGATTCTTACCTGCGGGCCAGCCCGGCTTCGCTGTTCGTCGACGACCATTTGCTGGCGGTAGCCACCGACCTGGTAACGCGCTACGATGTGGATGGCCTGCACCTGGACCATGCGCGTTACGCGCTGCGCGCCAGCTCCTGTGATCCGGTGAGCGCCGCGGCGTATGGCGCGGATTGCTTTGACGGCGACGGCCAGGCTTATGCCGCCTGGCAGCGGCAGCAGGTGAACGGGACCATCGCCAAGTTTTATGAGCAGATTGTGCCCCTGAAGCCGGACATCTGGCTGACGGCTGCGGTGTGGCCGATTTACATCGATTATTGGGGCTGGGGCGGCACGCAAGGCTATCATGATTTCTACCAGGATTCCAAAGCGTGGCTGGCCAACGATACGATAGACGCGATCATGCCAATGATTTACGGCAGCAGTTTTTGGACACAGGCGCGCTTTGCGACGCTGGTAGAAGATTTCCAGGCGAGCAATAACGGCCGTTACATTATCCCTGGCATTGGCGCAGACTTCGATGATTTTGCGGAAATCGAGGCGCGCATCAACATGGCGCGGGCCGCCGGGACAGCCGGACACGCCATTTTCTCTTACAGCGCGCTGCTGGCGCACGGCTATTTTGATGATATGGCGGCCGGACCGTATGCGGAAACGGCCGTTGTGCCCGGCATCCCCTGGCGCATCACCGGCGGAGGAAACGGCCCGTGATCGAGACGGCCCCGCTGCCGCCCTGGGCGGCGCTGCTGCTCCTGGTACTGGCCTGCGGCGGTCTGGGCTGGCTCCTCATGGGGCTATTTGGCCGCGTGCCGCCGGGCCAGGGAGAAGGCCGGTTAATGGCCATGCTGAGCCTGGCGTTTGCGGCGCTGGCCCTGGGCCTCACCATCGTCGGCTGGATTGCCTTTGTGCTGGCCGAATTGGGCGTTTATTCGCTGCTCAATCTGGGCCTGATCTGGCTGGCGCTGGTCGTGGCGGTCGGCTTGGGGCGGCGACGCCGCCCGGCCGCCGTCCAAACGTCGCCGCCGGTGGAGGATTTACGGCCGTCGCCCGCCCTGCTCTCCCCACGCTTTGAGCCGCTTTTTTTGCTGATCTGGCTGGCGGCGGCGTTGTGGCTCTTCTTCCGGCCCCATGAATTTATCCTCGGCGGCGCAGACGCCGGCGTTTACGTCAATCTGGCGGCGGCCATTGCCGAAAACGGCCGTATCCTCCTCCACACCCCCACCTTCGACCACCTGCCGGCCGCCCTCTACCCCGCGCTGCTGCGCGCCAACCCGGTCAACCCCATCGCCGATTTTTACCTCTACCCCGCTTTTTACGTGGCCAGCCACGAAGGGCCAACCATTTTGCCGCAGTTCTACCACCTGCATCCGGTGTGGCAGGCGGTGGCTTTTGGTCTGAGCGGCGTGTGGGGCGCGCTGCTGCTGACCGGGCTGTGGGCGCTGTTGGGCAGCCTGGCCGTCTACCTGACCGTGCGCCAGTTTGCCAGCTGGGAAGCGGCCGCCCTCGCCCTGACTGGGCTGACGGTGAACGGCGTCCAGCAGTGGTTTGCCCGCTACCCCACCACCGAACCGCTAACGCAATTCCTGCTGTGGACCGGCCTGTGGAGCCTGGGCATGTGGCTGAGCGGGCGCGGGCCACGCGCCTTTTGGGCGCTGTTGGCCGGGCTGGCGCTGGGCGAATTGTTCCTGGTGCGCATCGATTTTTATTTCATCTGGCTGATCTTAGGGCTGCTGTTTTTGTGGCAGTTTGGCAGCGGCCAACTGCGCCGCGACGCCGCCTGGTTTTACCTGCCGCTGGGGCTGCTGACAGCTCATTCATTCCTGCACGGCCTGACGCAAAGCCGGCCGTATTTTTACGAGATTTTTGGCTATGGGCTGGCCTTGCTGCAGCGCTACTGGCTGATTCCGGTAACGGCCGTTCTCCTCACCCTGGTCATTTTGCTGATTTTTGCCCGCTACCGCACCCGGCTGGCCCAACTCGGCCGGTATCGCCGGCACATCCTCGTCGTCGGCGTGCTGCTCGTGCTGCTGCTGGGCGCCTATGGCTGGTTCATTCGCCCCGCACTTGGCGTCACCTCCAGTTGGAGCGATTGGTACTCCACTGGCCAGATCCCCCGGCCCGACCAGGAAAATTTGCTGCGCCTGGGCTGGTACCTGTCGCCGCTGGGCGTGTGGCTGGGCATTTTGGGCATATGCCTGCTCATCTGGCGCGCCGACCGGCGCAGCGCGGTGTTGATCGGCGTGGGGCTGCTGTTTTCGCTGCTGTACCTGTGGCGCATCCAGACCAATCCGCACCACATTTACACCATGCGTCGCTACGTGCCGGTGACCTTGCCTTTTTTCCTGGCCGCCGCAGCGGCGCTGATTGCCTGGCTGGCCGCCTGGCGCAAACCGCTCAGCCTGGCGCTGGCCGGGCTGCTGGCAGTGGCCTGGCTGGGCAGCCTGGGCTGGCTGGCGCGCGGCCTGGTGATGCAGGTGGATCATACCGGTCTGATTGATCAGATGACGACCTTTAACCGCCAGTTTGAGCCTGGCGCGGTGCTGATTTTTAATGATCCGGCCCCGGTAGGACAGGGGGATTTTATCGGCACGCCGCTGGCATTTTTGTTTGGCCTGAATGTCTTTACCTTGCGCGATCCGGCGGCGCTGGATACGGCCGTTTTCGCCCAACAGCTTGACGATTGGCAAGCCACCGGACAGGCAGTGTACTGGCTGGAAACCCCTGAAGGATATGCCTGGCCGCTGCCAGAACGGCCGTTACGCGCCATCGCCCATTACGCCATCACCACCACCGCCCTGGAAGGCCGCTATGATCGCCGGCCCACCGACGTGATCCCGACGACCTGGCCGGGAACCATCTGGCAGGTAGGCCCCTGAACTGGAGAATGCCCTTATGAGCCAACCCAACGAATTGCAGCTTACCGATCCGCTGGAAGCCGCGCAGGAGGTGACGGAACGGCCGTTCACCTCCGCCAAGCCGCTGATCGGCCCCCTGATTGCCCGCCTGCGCCAGATGTGGAATAACGTGGCCACGACGTGGTACGTACGGCCGTTGCTCCAACAGCAAAACGACCTCAACCGGCTCCTCGTCGCCCGCCTGCAAGACCACGAAGCGCGGCTTATCGCCCAGGACCATGAGCAAACCAGCCGCACCCACGACCTGGCCGAATTGACCGCTCAACTGGCGCAAATGAACCGTCGCCTGCAAGCCATCGAAGAACGCCTGGCGCGGCCGGAAACGGGGCGTGGCGAAGAGAGGAGAGATTAGAGACTGGCGGTAGTATCCAATCTCCAGTCTCCAGTCTCCTTCTGATATCCTGACATGACGCACCTTCCCCTACACGTCGCCTACTTCAGCCCGCTGCCGCCCGCGCGCAGCGGCATCGCCGATTACAGCGCCGACCTGCTGCCTTATCTGGCCCGGGAAATGGACCTGACCCTCTATGCCGCAGAGCCAGAGCAGGTCGACGCGACGCTGCGACGGCAGTTTATCGTGCGTCCGTTGGCGGCGTATCCCCAGGAGCGCTGGCAGTTCGATTTGCCGCTCTACCAGATGGGCAACAGCGTCCATCACCAGGACCTCTACGCCATGATGCGCCGCTATCCTGGCGTGGTTGTGCTGCACGATTACTTTCTGCACCACTTTATCGCCCACACGACCGCCGGGCAGGGACGGTATGACGGCTACACGCGGGAACTGGGTTATGCTCACGGAGAGGCGGGAACCGCCCTGGCCTGGGCCATTCGCGCCGGGCAGGCCCAGCATCCCCTGGCCAGCCTGCCGTTAAACCGGCGCGTGCTGGATTTGAGCCTGGGCGTATTGGTGCACAGCCACACGGTAGCCGATTGGGTGCGCAACGAGGTGGGCCACGGCCGTCTTGTGCAAACCATCGCCCAACCCATCAGCCCGGCGGCCGGCCAATCGCGCCGCCCGGAACTCGGCTGGCCGTCGGAGGCTGTCGTTTTTGCCGCTGCCGGAGAAGTGACCCCGCCCAAGCAAGTGGACCGCGCCCTGCGCGCCTTCAGCCGTCTGCGCGGGGAAATGGACAACGTCTACTTCCTGATCATCGGCGGCGAAGTGGCGGGAATGAACCTCGACGGCCTGATCGCCGACCTGGGCCTCGGCGACGCTGTGCGGCGCACCGGGTTTGTGCCTGCCCTGGCGGATTTTGGCGACTGGCTGGCGACCGCCGACGTGGTGATCAATTTGCGCGCGCCCACGCTCGGGGAAACGTCAGCAGCGGCGCTGCGGGCAATGGCCGAAGGACGGCCGTTGTTGGTGTATGATCATGGCTGGTATGGGGAGCTGCCGGAAACGGCCGTAAGCCGCATTCCCCCGCTGGACGACGCGGCCCTGCTGGCGGCCATGCGCCGCCTGGCTCTATCGCCGGCCGTGCGCCAGCGCATGGGGCAGGCCGCCACACAGTACGTCACCGACCACTGCCAGCCGGTGCAGGTGGCCCGCGCCTACCGCGCGTTTTTGGAAGAGGTACGGCACGCCCGGCCATTTTGACCATTCGCGGGGCATCATGTACCATTTTCTGCCTGGGAAACGGCCGTGCGACCGCCGGCAAACTATAGACATAACAAGCGAGAACAAGCTATGACGCGGGAAGAAACCACCTCAAACGCCGAAATGCATCCGGTAGACATCGAAGCCATCATGCAAGAAATCCGCCAAAAAATATTAACCGATCAGACCGTGCGCCTGCCGGATGGCGAGCCACTGGTGGCCGTCGGCGGCCAACGCCTGTCGCCAACATTTTACGAGCATCTCTACCACGCCGGGCTGGCCTACAATCGCGTCGGCGTCAAAATGAACGTGACCCAAGTCAATGTGCCCCTTATTGGGCCGCTGGCCGAATGGCTGCGCCGCAAACTCCACGAACTGGTGCTTTATTATGTCAATCAAATTGCCGCCCAACAGGTGGAGTTCAATTATCACCTCCTGCGCGCTGTAAGCATTCTCAGCCAGGAACTGGAAAAAGAAGACGAAGCCTGATGCCAAACCTGTTCAACCTCTTTCGGCGCAAACGCCTAGCCCACCCGGGCGATTTCAACCGGGCCACAGAAGATGACGTCTACTACTGCTACCGGCTGCTGCTCAACCGGGAACCAGATGAAGCCGGTGCGGCGTATTACACCAGCCTGGTGCGCGACCACCACCTCTCGCTGCCCACGTTGGTGGACGGGTTTCTTAATTCCTACGAATTTAAGCAACTGGCCGACGAGCGCAATCGGCTGCGGCTGGTGGCGCTGGACGATTTTAGCATCTACGTGCGCCTGAGTGATTATTTTGTGGGAGCAGTCATCGCCCGCGACAAGGTGTATGAGCCGCATGTGACCGCCGAATTTCGCCGCCTGCTGCAGCCGGGCATGACCTTTGTCGACGTGGGCGCGAACGTGGGGTACTTCACGCTGTTGGCGGCGAAGCTGGTGGCTCCCGGCGGGCGGGTCTACGCCTTTGAGCCAAATCCGGCCAACTGCGATAGCCTGCGCCAGAGTCTGGCGGCCAATGGCTTTGAGAATGTGACCCTGTTCCCCAATGCCGTGGCGGAGAAAGCGCAAACCCTGATTTTTTCCGGCGGCGGGGCAGACAGCAACGGCCGTATCGTCAACGAATCCGAACCGATGGCCCAAGAATTCGTCTTGCCCCGCGTGGAAGCCGTGCGCCTGGACGACGCCCTGGCCGACGTCAGCCGGATAGACGTGATCAAAATGGACATCGAAGGCGCGGAGCCGCGCGCCTGGCAGGGCATGCAGCAGCTCATCGCCGCCCACCGGCCGATTTTGGTGCTGGAATTTTCGCCGGATCTCCTGCGCATCACCAGCGGCGCAGACCCGGCTGCCTTTATGGACGACATCCAAAAAATCTACCAGGTCCACGTATTGGCGCGCAGCGGGCAAAAAAGCGCCCACCCCCAAACTACCGCCGACATCATGGCCGCGGCCGGCAGCAGTCACGTGGACGTAGTCGCTTACCCCAACCCATGAGCCAGATCACCTTTGTCACCCCCTGGTATGGGCCGGATATCCCCGGCGGCATGGAAGCGGAAACCCGTCGCACCATCGTCCATTTGCAAGCCGCCGGCTTTAGCGTGGAGGTGCTGACCACCTGCATCCGCGATTTTCACGCCGATTGGGGCAAAAATTATTACCGCCCCGGCGTGGAGACGGTGAACGGCGTCACCGTGCGCCGGTTCCCGGTGCTGCCGCGCGACAAAGCGGCCTTTGACGACGTGAACTGGCGGCTGATGCAAGGATTGCCCATCACCCCAGCCGCCGAACAAATCTACATCAACGAAATGATCCGCTGCCCAGCTCTTTACGAACACATCCGCCAGACGTGCCAGGAGACGATTTTCTTTTTCATCCCGTACATGTTCGCCACCACCTATTTTGGGGCTCAGATCTGCCCCGAGCGGTCCGTGCTCATCCCTTGCCTGCACGACGAGAGCTACGCCCACCTGCCACTTTACCGGGAAGTGCTGCCCAAGATGCGCGCCATGCTCTTTTTTGTGGAGACAGAAAAAGTTTTAGCCGAACGCCTGTTTGGTCCGGCCGGCGAACAGGTGCGCCAGGTTGTCGGCGGCGGCGTGGAGACTGATTCTAGCGGCGACGCGGACCGTTTCCGGGCCAGATTTCAGATCGAAGAGCCGTTTTTGCTGTACGTTGGCCGCCGCGACATGGGCAAAAATGTACCGCTGCTCCTGGACTACTGGCGGCAGTATGTGCAGGCTGCGGCCCCCGATATGCAGCTGGTGTTGATTGGGCCGGGCGAGGTGGCCATCCCGCCGGAAGCGGCGGGGCAGGTGGTAGATCTGGGTTTCGTCTCGCGCCAGGAGAAACACGATGCTTTCGCCGCGGCGACGGCGCTGTGCCAGCCCTCCCTGAATGAAAGTTTTTCGTTGGTGCTGATGGAAAGCTGGCTGGCCGAGACGCCGGTGCTGGTACACGGCCGTTGCCTGGTCACCCGAGAGCACTGCCGCCGTTCTAACGGTGGCTTGTATTTCACCAATTACCCGGAGTTTGCCGCCACGCTGGATTACCTGCGCGCACATCCGGCCACCGCCCGGCAAATGGGGCGAAACGGCCGTGCCTACGTGCTGGCAAATTATCAATGGCCGCAAATTATCGACCGCTACGCGCAGATCATCGCCATGATGCAACGGGAGGAAGCGCCCCATGCCGCCAGCCACACCTGAGCCGGATACCCAGCCAGAGGCCGCCTGGCTAGAAATCCACGACGAAGACGTGACGGCCGTTGCCCTGCAAGCCGAGATCGAGGCGCGCCTGCAAGCGCGCCAGGCGGCCGGCGACACTCCGCCGCGCGCGTTTCCGGTGTTTGGCTACGCCGCGCCGCTGCCCCAGCCCCCGCCCGGCGTCCACGACTTCACCACTCTGCACCACCACCTGCGCCAGCTCGACCAGATGCCCGCGCCGGAAACCGGGCCGCTGCTGGCCGAATCGCCGGCGCTGCGGACGCCGCTTTTAGGGCGTTTGTGGCGGCAGATACGCGGGCAGGCCCACCAGCTCGTGCTGTTTTATGTAAACCGTTTGGCGGCGCAAGAAACGGCCGTCAACAACCACACCCGCAGCGCCCTCAACGAATTAACCCGTCTGACCCAGCGCCAGCAGGCCGAAATCGACGAACTGCGCGCCGAACTCCGCCGCCTGCAACCCTCCGCCGACGATGAGCCGCACAATGCCTGACCGCACCCTGCACCAGTTTCTCACTGGCGCGACCGCCGGCGACGCGATTACCGACCACGCGCTGCTGCTGCGCGGCTGGCTGCGCCGGTTGGGCTTTGAATCCCATCTGTTCGCCCAGCATATTCATGCCAGCATGGCGGCGGAAGTGCGCCCCTTGGCGGCGTATCGCCCGGCGCGCGACGGCCGTCTGGCCATCTACCATCACAGCATCGGCTCCGACGTGGCCGACTTTTTACGCCAAAACCGGATAACGCTGATTCTCATTCACCACAACGTGACGCCGCCGGAATTTTTTGCCCGGATCAACCCGGCCTGGGTGCAGTTGGCCCAATTGGGCCAGGCGCAGCTGCGTGCCCTGCAGCCGCAAACTCTGCTGGCTCTGGCCGATTCGGCCTACAACGAGCTGGAACTGCACGAAGCGGGGTATGTCCATACGGCCGTTCTGCCCATCACCCTGGACGAGGCGCAGCTCAATTTGCCGGATAACGACGAATTAGCGGCCGAATGGCAGGGGAAACGGCCGTTGCTGCTCTTCGTCGGCCGGCTGGCGCCCAACAAAAAGCAAGAAGACCTGGTCAAACTGCTTTACTACTACCGGCGCATCCAGCCCCAGGCGCATCTGGCGCTGCTGGGCGACCGCTGGGATCTGAAGTATGACTTGTGGGTGGAGGAATTGGCCGCCGACCTGGGTTTGGGCCAGGCCGTGACGCTGACCGGCAAAGTGTCGCAGCAAGACATGGTGACCACGTACCGCGCCGCCGACCTGTACGTGTCGATGAGCGAACACGAGGGGTTTGGCAAACCATTTATCGAGAGCATGTACCTGGGGCTGCCCATTCTGGCCTATGCCAGCACCAGCGTGCCTTACACGCTGGGCCAAGCCGGGGTACAGTTCCGGCAGAAGGATTATGCGCGGCTGGCTGAACTGGTAGATATTTTGGTGACCAATCAGCCCTTGCGGCAGCGGCTGGTGGCGGGGCAGAGAGAGCGGGTGCAGGATTTTCGGGAAACGGCCGTTTTCCAAACCTTTCTCCAGGCACTGCACAGCGCCCAGCTCATCGACGCGCTGCCCGATCCGGCTGACGGGTAGCTGTTTGCACCGATTATGAGCAAAAAACGGGTGGCCATTGTGGTCCAACGGTATGGCGAAGAGGTGAGCGGCGGCGCAGAGCTTCATGCGCGCTGGCTGGCAGAACGCCTGCTGCCTCTGGCCGACGTGCAGGTGCTGACCACCTGCGCCGTGGACTATGTGACCTGGGCCAATGAATACCCGGCGCAAACGACGCTGGTGAACGGTGTCATTGTCCACCGCTTTCCGGTGGACAAACCCCGCGACTGGAAGCCGGCGCAGCAGCTAACCCAGGCGCTTATTTTGCAAGAGCACACCTTGTTCGACGAGGTGGCCTGGGTAAAAGAACAGGGTCCCTACTCGTCAGAATTGTTAACGGCCGTGCGCCAATCCTACGCCCACTTCGACGTCTACATCTTTTTCACCTACCTGTACGCCACCACCTACTTCGGCCTGCCCCTGGTTTCCGATAAAGCTGTGCTGGTGCCCACCGCCCACGACGAGCCATTCCTGTATTTGCCTGTTTTTCGGCCGTTGTTCCATCTGCCACGGGCGATTGTCTACAACACGCAAACCGAGAAAGCGCTGGTGAACCGGATAACCGGCAACGGCCAGCGACCCCAGGACATCATTGCCGGTGTGGGCGTCAACGTGCCCAAAGACGTCTCCGGCGACCGTTTCCGCCAAAAATACCAGATTGACGCGCCATTCCTGCTCTACGTGGGCCGCATCGCCCATGGCAAAAACGTGCCCGAGCTGCTGGATGATTTTCAACATTTCCGCCAAAGCTACCAAGACACGCTGAAACTGGTGCTCATCGGCAAAGCCAATTTCCCATTGCCGGAGCATCCGGACATTTTGCCCCTGGGCTTTTTGCCCGAGCAGGATAAGTTCGACGCGCTTCAGGCAGCCAGCGTGGTGGTCATGCCTTCGTTGTATGAAAGCCTGTCGATGATTGTGTTGGAGGCATGGTTGATGGGTAAGCCGGTGCTGGTCAACGGCCGTTGCGCCGTTTTGCGCAATCAATGCCGCCGCAGCAATGGCGGTCTCTACTACACCTCCTCCGACGAGTTTAGCGCCGCCTTGCAGCGCCTGCTGCCGGATCCAGCATTGCGCCAGCAGCTTGGCCGGCAGGGACAGCAGTTTGCCCAGGCTGAATATCATTGGAATACCATTATTGCCCGTTATCAAAAGCTGTTGGACGAATTTTAACCGAAGGGCTGTCGGACTCAACCGCATCTCTCTTCACCTTGTAGCATGGTATTGCGACATTTTTCCCATTGTTACCCACCCAAAATCAAAATAAACTGGGATTATTGAAAAAGTATTCTGTCATCACGAATGGCTGCTTCACGCGTTGTTTTTTTATGAGAAACTGGAAAGAAAGCAGCAGTTAGGCATCAGGTTTCTCACGTAAGTAAAGTATCTTGTCCCCTTTGAACAGCATCGTATTGGCAAATTAAAATACCAGTAGTATCGGAAAATAACCTATGAAACCAAAAATAAATCAGTGGCAAAAGAAAAGTAGACTTCCTTTTTTTGTAGTGCTTTTGGTTTTAGGAACGGCCGTTTTCCTCAACCTCTCCATCGCCGCCGACGTCGCCGCGGACCCCAACGGCGTCACCCAACCCAAATGGTCCCCCGTTCCTTTACCCAGCGATCAATGTCCCGGCGGCGATTACAACTGTCACTACAGCTCGCCCGCCCTGGCCGACCTGAATGGCGATAACTTCCTGGACATCATCGTCGCCACCAACAAAGGCCACATCGTCGCCATCAACCACACCGGCAGCATCTTGTGGGACCGAGATACCGCTCCCTATTTTGGCATGGCTGCCGGAACCCAAGAAATCCACTCGTCGCCGGCCATCGCCGACATCGACAACGACGGCTATCCAGAAATTGTCGTCGGCGCCGGCACAATCTACGGCACGGTCTGCACCCAGGGCGGTGTCATTGTGCTAGATCATAACGGGCAAGTAAAGCCTGGCTGGCCGCAACTGTCAGTAGACGAAAACACGCCCCCTGTAGGCTGTCGCGACACCATCTTCTCCAGCCCGGCGCTGGGCGATATGGACAATAACGGCGACCTGGAAATTGTAGCCGCCGGCTTCGACAAGCGCGTGTACGCCTGGCATCATGATGGCACCCTGGTCACCGGCTATCCGCCGGCGAGTGCCCTGCATGACCGCTTCCCCACCTGGGGTCTGGACGACAAACTTGGCGACAACACCTGGGGGTCGCCTGCGCTGAGCGATCTGGATGGCGACGGCCGTCTGGACATTATCCTGGGCACCGGCGAAGGTAATTTTGACGACAGATATGGCGGTGGAACAGGCTGGGTTTGCCCCTATACGCTGCCGGCCGGCTGGGCGCCTGGCTACTGCGGCGGCTCTGTTTACGCTTTCGACTACACCGGCGAGCTTAAGCCCGGTTTTCCGCGCTACCAGTTGGAAGAAGTTGGTTCAACGCCGGCTGTCATGGATATTAACAATGACGGCCGTTTAGAAATCTTCATGGGCGTGGGACACTTTTACAACCTGTACAGCCCGGATCATCCCCAATACGGCTTTAAAGTCATGGGGATGGACAACAATGGGAACAACTTGCCCGGCTGGCCGCAGCCTACCGGCGGCAACGTCGTGATGTCTCCATCTCTGGGCGATATTGCCGGCGACAGCGCACCCGAAGTTGTGGCCATGGCCACCGACCGCAAGCTGTATGCCTGGAATCTCAACGGCACGGCCGTTCCCGGCTTCCCCATGACACCTAAAGATCAAAATGGGATCGCCAGCTCCCCCTTCGACACCCACATGGGCATCGTCCTCGCTGATTATGACAGCGATGGCAAAATGGAAATTTTCTTCAACCAAAGTGGCGTCGTCACCGTGGTGGATGGCAACGGCCAACAATTGACCGGCAGCAATTTCCCCAACAACACATTGCCGATTTACTACGCCTATGGCGTGTTGATCAACACCCCGGCCGTCGGCGACATCGACAACGACGGCAAACTCGAATTAATCGCCAGCAACAGCCATCTATACGTTTGGGACCTGGATAATTCCACCAACCTATCCGACTGGCCCATGTTCAAGAAAAATCCGGCGCGCACGGCAACACAAGCCGAGCCGGGCCTGGCGGTAACGCCTGACTCCCTGGCCATAATGGTTCCCAGCGGCTCATCAACGCCGATCAAGACTTCTTTGAGAATTGTCAACACAGGGCCAAGCTCTTTCGATTGGCAGGCTTATCCAGTTCCGGCCAACGGCATTTCCCTCCTGCCCACTTCGGGCACGGTAACCGACGAAAAGATCGTTGAGGTAACTATCAATCCTAGCGGGCTCAGCACAGGCGTCCATGAGTTTACGGTGCACGTTGAGGCCAGCGTCAGCAATAAAGTTGTGGCTGGCAGCCCGGTTGACGTAACCCTTCAGGTTGTGGTGGCCAATAATATTCATAAGGTATACTTGCCCATCACGCTAGGGAGATGATCAACAAAGGGTAGATGCATATTTTATTCGTTACGCCCGCCTATCCGCCTTTTCCCGGTGGGGGAGAGCGGTATGTGCGGGCGCTGGCTGACAATTTAGTGCAGCGAGGACACCGGCTAACGGCCGTTACCAGTACCGCCCAATTAGAAAAACATTTCTGGCAGGGGGGGGAGCCACAATCCCTTCAGTCAGAACAGGATAACCGCATAACCGTTCTACGCTGCCCCCTCAACCCCATGCCCGGCGGCCGGGCCGGACTGCTGCTCTGGCGCAAACTGATGATTTTGCTCTCGGCGCTGCCCGGCGACCAGACGGCCGTTCTCCACCACATGGCCCGCTACATTCCCCCCATCCAACAGCTTGAACCCACGCTGGCCGCCCTGCCCGACGACATCCAGGTCGTCCACGGCTTTAACCTGTCCTGGGAATATGCGCTCAGCGCCGGCTGGCGTCTGGCGCGCCAGCGCAACATCCCCTTTGTGCTGACGCCTTTTGCCCACTTTGGCACCGATCGCCGGGACCGTCTGGCGCGCAATGCTACCATGGACCATCAACGCCGCCTGCTCAGCGACGCCGACGCCGTGCTGGCCCTGACCTCGGTGGAAATCGACGGTCTGGCTGAGTGGCAAATCGTGCCGCGGCGCACGGCCGTCATCGGTGGCGGGCTTGATCCTCTGCCAGATTGGCCGGAGCCAACGGCCGTTCTCGCGCGCTACCACCTGTCAGAGCCCCCTTTTGCCCTCTTCATTGGCCGGGTAAGCCGGGACAAAGGCGCATTAGACGCCGCCCGCGCCACGCTGGCTCTCAATGCCGCCGGCACGCCCTTCACGCTGGCGCTCGTCGGGCAGCTTTCGGACGAATTTACCCGGTTTTATGACGGCCTGTCCACCGCCGAAAAGCAGTGGATACGGCCGTTAGGCATCCTCGACGAGCCGGACAAACACGCGCTGCTCTCCGCCTGCGCCATGCTCTTACTGCCCTCGCACACCGACTCCTTTGGCATCGTCTTTCTGGAAGCGTGGGCGCACGGCCGTCCGGTGATTGGTGCGCGGGCCGGGGGCATTCCTGGCGTGGTCGACGACGGCGAAAATGGTCTGCTCGTGCCCTACGGCGACGTCGCCGCCCTGACCGGGGCTATGCGCCGCCTGTTGACAGAACCGGGCTTAGGCCAGAAAATGGGGCAGCGCGGGCGGCAAAAAGTGCAAGAAGTGTTTAACTGGGATCATGTTGGGGACCGCGTTCTCCAAATTTATGCACAGATCCTGACCCCGCCCCAACCATAAAATACGTTTGCGCATCTTACATCTGGTTCACCAATTCCCGCCCGAACACGTCGGGGGGACCGAGTTGTATACCCAGGCTCTGGCCGATTTCCAGGCGCGGCGCGGGCAGCACACGGCCGTATTTGTCCCTGCCGCCACGCCACCAACCAGCGATCCAATCGCGCCCTCGGTAGAAAACGGCGTGACCATTTACCGGATTCCCCTGGGGTCGCAATCGCGCCCGCAAGTTTTCTGGCACACCTTCCGCCAGCCACAGCTCGACGAAGCGTTTACGGCCGTTCTCGCCCAGGAACAGCCCGACCTGATCCACATCCAACACCTGATGGGGCTGCCCCTCAGCCTGGTGCGCCAGATAGTCGGCGCGCACATCCCCTACGTCGTCACCCTGCACGACTACTGGTTCCTATGTGCCAACGCCCAACTGCTAACCAACACTAACCAGACCGTATGCGCCGGGCCGGTCTGGTGGGTGAACTGCGCCCGGTGCGCCCTGGCGCGGGCGGGACGGCCGTATGCCCTGCCGGCCATCCCGGTCTTGGCCCCGCTGCTGGGAGCGCGTCATTACCAATTACAGCAGGTCCTGCGCCGCGCCCAGGCGCTCATCGCGCCCAGCGCATTTGTCGCCCGCCTCTACGAAGACCAGCTGGATTTTCCGCAGCAAGTCCACGTCATCCCCCACGGCCTGGAGATACCGGCCGATTTGCCAGAACGCGCACCGGCCGCGGCCGGCTTCCACGTCGTCTACGTTGGCGGTTTTTCCCGGCAAAAGGGGGTCCACGTGCTCGTGGAGGCGTTTAGCCGCCTGCTGCAGCCGGCCAGCCTCTCGCTGGCGGGCGATCCAGACGCCGATCCGGCCTATACCGCCGAATTAAAAGCCCTGGCGACAACGGCCGTTACCTTTCTGGGCAAACTGGACCGGACGGCCGTGTGGGAACTGTTAGCGCGGGCCGACGTAGTCGTCGTGCCCTCCCTGTGGTATGAAACCTTCGTCTTTGTTATCTCTGAAGCGTTTGCCATGGGCGTGCCGGTCATCGCCTCCGATCTGGGCGTGCTGGCCGACCGGGTGCAGCACGACATGAATGGGCTGCTGGTTCCACCGGGCGACGTGAATGGGCTGCAGCAAGCGCTGGCCCGTTTACAGCAGAACCCGGCCTTGCGGCAGAAATTAAAACAGGGCATTCAACCCGTCCGCTCGTTTTCCAGTCATGCGGCCGAGGTCGAAGCCCTGTATGGGACCATCACCGGCGCAGGCGATTAAGCGCCGGGCCACCTTTTACTCATAACGAAAACGCCAGGTCCCCACGAGAAAGAAAACAACGGCAAACCCGCCGAGCACGGCCGCTTCCGGCAAAATCTCGGCCACGCCCGCGCCGCGCATAACCAGGTCGGCCAGACCTTGCATGGCCCAGGTGGTGGGCAAGACGTGCACGGCCGTTTGCACCGCCGGCGGGAACAGCTCAATTGGAAACCAGCAGCCGCCCAACAAAGCCATCGACATGCCCAACATAATGCTCAGGTTGTTGGCCTGGCCTTCCGTCTTGACAAATGCGCCCAGCATCACCCCAAACGCCACCGACGCCAGCCCAAAGGCCAGCAGCATGATGGCCAGCCCCGCCGGAGAGCGGCCCCAATTCACACCCAGCACCAGCATACCAAACCCCACCAGCAGGGCCATCTGCACCACGGCCGTAGCAAACTGCCCGGTAATCGTGCCCAGCAGATACGTCGCCTTGCGTGTCGGCGTCACCAAGAGGCGGCGCAGCGTGCCGTAGCGCCGTTCAAAAGCCAGCAGCGCCGACGTGCCCAGCAGTGGGATAAACACCCAGGTAATGAGCTGCCCGGCCGACTGGTGAGCGGCCTGATCGTAGGTGTTGGCGGCGGTCAGGGCCGCTTCTGGCTGGGTGACGGTCACGCGCGATGGTGCGGCGGCTAGCTGCGCTTCGGCCTGCGCGACGGCCTGTTGGAAGTATGCCTGCCGGATGGTTGCATCGGCGAATGGCGCCAGTCGTTCGGCCTCGCTAACGCTGGCGCGGGCCACCACCCAGGGCTGGCTGATCTGGCTGACGGCCGTTTGCACGGCCCGGTCAGCGGCGCTGGCGTTGTTGTTGTTGGGCAGTTGGCGCAGATCGAGCACGGCCGTTTCCCCACCCAACACCGCCGCGCCAAAGCCTGCCGGGATGACCAGCAGCGCCGGGGCAGCCTCCCCGGCAAAGAGCGCTTCCGCCTCGTCCCGCGGCTGCCGGTTAAGGCGCACCACGTCAGAAGCGGCCAGGGCATCCACCAGCGTCGCGGCCGGCTCGCTGTCATCTTCGTTGACCACCAGCAGCGGAATTCGGTTGTCGCCATCGCCGCTCAGGCTGGTTCCCAAGCCGCCGCTAAGGAGAAGGGTAAACACAATGGGCAAAATCAAAAAGAAAAGGAGTTCTGTCCGGCTGGAAAAGCGGATGATCGTATCTTTCCAGGCCAGCGCTGTGATTTTTTGCAACATGAGACCTCCAGGATTGCGAATTTCAGATTGGAGCTTGCGGAAAGCGGCCCATCTTACCGGGCAATGAGTGCGCCGGCGCGCCGTTGAAAAACGAGAACGGCCGTGCCAAACAACACCAAAGCCATCACTGCCAGCGCCACCAGCGCCGGCCAGATGTCGGCCAGGGCCCCGCCCTGCCCCAACGCCGTAAAGCCTTCAATGGCCCAGGCGTTAGGCGTAATTTTGCTTAGCTGCGCCAGGAAACCGGTGAAGGGAATCTGGACAAAGCTGCCGCCCAAAATGCCAAAGATGAGCATCAGGGCCGTGCCAAAACTGGATACCTGGCCGGGGCGGTTGGCCACCGAAGCCAGCAGCAGCCCCCAGCCCGTCGCCGCCGCCGCCACGGCCACAATCAACAGGACGACGCCGGGCAAACTGCCCCAACGCAGGCCAAACAACAGGCTGCTGGCGGCGATGAGCACGCTCACCTGGGCCACGCCGGTCAGGAAAATGCCAACAACTTTGCCGGCCAAAACCTGGGTGGCCGAGGTTGGGGCCACGAGCAGACGGGCCAGCGTGCCCTTATCCCGTTCGTCCAGAATGCTGCGGCCGCCCAAAGCGACGGTGTACATCAGAAAGGCCACGGCCATGCCGGGGGCAATGTAGGCCAGGTAGTTGGGGTCGGCGGTGGCAGCCGCGGCCGCCTCATCCCGGTGGATACGGATCAGCGGCGCAGCGTCCCCGCCGTCAATCAGCCGCTGGCCCATCGCTTGCCCCAGGGTGATTAAGGCGTCGGTGTCGGCGGGGGAGACACGGCCGTTCAACACCAACTGCGTCATAGCCACATTCACACTGATCATGCCGGTCTCCACCTGCTGAGTAAAGTCCTGGACGATGCTGGCGACCACGTTGGCGCCGATGGGCCGGGCGGGGTTGGCATACACTTCGACGCTGATCGGCTCGCCCACCTGCCCGCTGCTATCGGGCAGGATACTGGCGCTAAAGCCATTGGGAATGATGACGGCGGCGGCGATTTCATTTTCGTCGACGAGCTGGCGGGCTGCGGTGGCGGAAACGGCCGTATCCACGGCCAGCAACTCGGTCAGGTCCGGCGAGGCAAACACGTCCACCAACGCCTGGCCAAGCTGACCGCCATCTTCATTCAGCACCACCACCGGAATGCCGGACAGGCCGCTGCCGCCGCTGCCCCGGGAAAACGAGCCGGTCACCAGCCCCAGCCCCAGCGTCAGTACAAACGGCGCGCCAAGCATCAGAACCAGTGCCCCACGATCCCGAAATAACACAATCAAATCTTTCCAACCGATTTGCAAAATTTTTCTCATGGCAATGTTTCCTTTGCTTGCGCTTAATCCCGCAGGGCGCGGCCGGTCAGGTGCAAAAAGACGGCCTCTAAATTGGGTTCTTCAATTTCGATGGCCCGGATGGGCAGCCCGACGCCGTTGGCCTGGGTGACGATGGCCGGCAGCACGGCCGCCGCTTCGCGCACAGACAGGACAATCTGGCCGTTGACAGAATTAGCCGCCAGGACACCTTCCGTGCCGGCGAACATGTCGGCGTGCCCGTTGGCTTCGTGGCCTTCGCCGAAGTTCAGGCGCACGGTTTCTTGCTCGCTGACCACCTGCTTCAGCTCGTTTTGCGTGCCGAGGGCGATGAGACGGCCGTGATCGATAATGCCCACCCGGTCCGACAACTCTTCGGCCTCTTCCATGTAATGAGTGGTATACAGCACCGTCATACCCTGGTCGCGCAGTTCCAGCACCATGTCCAGGATGCGCCGCCGGCTTTGCGGGTCGATGCCCACCGTCGGTTCATCCATGAAAAGCAGCTGCGGCTTGTGCAGCAAGCCCACGGCAATGTTGATGCGGCGCTTCATGCCGCCGGAGTAGGTTTCCACCCGGTCATTGGCACGATCCGTCAGATTGACCTGCGCCAGGACTTCGTCCACGCGCTGCTTCAGGGCTTTGCCGCTCATGTTGTACATCTGCCCCCAAAAATGCAGGTTCTGGCGGGCGGTCAATTCGTTGTAGAGGGCGATTTCTTGCGGCACCACGCCGATGCGCTGGCGAATAGCCAGGCTGTCCTGGGGAATGGCCAGACCGTCGATAACGGCCGTGCCCCCCGTGGGGTTCAGCAGGCAGCTCAGCATGGAAATGGTCGTGGTTTTGCCGGCGCCATTTGGCCCCAACAGACTAAAGATCTCCCCGCGCAGCACGCTAAAAGAAATGCCCTTCACAGCTTCAAAGTCGCCGTAAGATTTTTTCAGGTCTTTTGTCGTCAAGATTGGTTCAGACATGACAAACTCCTTTCTGGTAAAAGATGCGCCGGATTCCCGACGTCATGGACCTCGACTTGTCGGGTGTCCACTATGAAATTAGGATAACGACAGAGGGAAAAAGACGCATGTGCTGGAAGTCACGCGGCGGGTCACAGTGCGCACTGTGACCTGCCGGGACTACAGTTGGAGGCGGTTCATGCCCCGCGCCAGGGGGGTCTGGCGCGGCGTGGTGACGTGCAGGTAACCGGCGCGGTCCAGGTAGCCCAGGTCGCCGGTGTACAGCCAGCCGGAACGGCCGTCTGGCCCCATCCGCACCACTTCGGCCGTAATTTCCGGGCGCTGCCAGTAGCCGGCCATGACTTGCGGCCCGCGCACCAAAATCTCGCCAATCTCGCCGACGCCCATCGCCGTTGTGCCAAAATTGACGTCGGCAATTTGTATCTGGGTGTCGGGCAGCGGCAGACCGGCCGCCTGAGTGCGCGAATTTTGCCAGGGATCAATGGCGGCCAGCCCGCTGGCCTCGGTGAGGCCATAGGCGTTGAGCAGCCGGCAGTTGGTCAGGGCCTCAAATTGTTGGCGAACAGGCAGCGGCAGCGCAGCTTTGCTGCTGAGGGCCAGGCGCACGGAAGTTAGGTTGGCTTTTTGCCGCTGGCCTTGCTGGATGAGGGCGGCAAATAGTTTGGGCACGCCGGGCAAAAATGTGACCCGGAACTGTTCCAGAGCCTGCACAGCCTGCTGAATGTCGCGGGGGTTAGGCAGCAGCACCAGGGCGCCGCCGGTGGCGACGGCCGTGTGGAGCACGGCCGTTAACCCAAACGCATCGTAGAAAGGCATCATCGCCAGCGCGGTTTCCGGACCATTTTCTAACGGCAGCACATGCGTGAGCATGGTGACGCCGGTCACCAGGTTGCGGTGTGTCAAACTGATGCCGGGCTGGTTGTGGGCGTGGGCGTGTGGGTAAAGGATAACGGCCGTGTCCGGCGGCGTCACCTCAATCAAGCGCAAACGGGCCATTTTCCCCCGCAGCAGTTGCCCAAAAGCCACCGTTGAGGTGCGGCTGGCCCCTTTGGCGCGGGCGATGGCCGGCGCCCGCAGCCAACCGGCGGTGGCCGCTGTCCAGGGCATGTAATCCGACATGCGGGTGACGATCACCTGCCGCAGGCTGGTCTGGCTGCGCAGCGCCTGAACACGCTCGTGCAGGCGGCGCGAGATCACCAGGGTCTCGCTGCCGGAGTCGTTGAGCATGTGGGCCAGGTCGGCCGGGCGGACAAACGGATTCAGGCACACCACAATGCCGCCAATGCGCCAGGCGGCATAGGCGGCGATGAGAAACTGCGGGCTGTTGGGCAGCGCCAACGCCACGCGATCCCCTTTCCTGACGCCTAGCTGCTGCAAGCCGGCGGCGAAGTGGTTGACCGCCTGGTTGAGCTGTTTGTAGGAGAGTCGGGCGGCTGCCAGACGCCCGCCCATGGGCGCGCTAAAAATGGTCGCTGTCCGCTGGGGGTGTTTGTGGGCGGTATGAAGGAGAAAATGATCCAGGGGCAAGACCGGATAGCTAATGGGAGACGGTTTCGAAAGGCCGTCGTTTTGTAACCAGGTATTGTCCATCGCGGTAATCCTTTTGGCAGAACGGCCGTAGATGAACACTGCCGGACACGGACATCGGAGTCCGCATCACACGGATATCTGGTTTGATTATAAAGCCTTCTTAGCCTGTGCGTAAAGGTCAGGGGATTAATTGCATCTGGCGCAAGAGCCAATCGCCGCCCCACTGGTACATAAAAACCAGGAAACCGCAGCAGCAGCACAGCAAAATCAGCAGCACCGCCACCAGGATGCCCGCCAGGCGTTTGTTAGAATTCCGGCCTGGCGGCGGCGGGGGCGCGGCCTCGCCAGCCGAAACGACCCGCGGTGAAGATTTTCTGACGGGTGGTTCGGTGGTTAGTTCGGGCAGATTGGGCAGTTCCGGCAGATCGGGCGGAGCCGGTTCCTCTTCAGGCGCGGCTTCTTCAAGCTGGCGCAGGGATGGCACGGCTTCCATATCGGAGAGATCGTCAAAAACCGGGGGCAGCATGGGATCGATGGCTGGCTCCGCCCCAGGCTCAGCTTCCGGTTCGGCTGGCGGTTCACTCGCCGCGAGCGGCTCTGTGGCCGGTAAAACGGGGAGCGGGGGAACGGCCGTATCCAGCAGCTCTTTATGCATCGGCGGCGCTTCCGGCGCTTCCGGTTCTTCCAGGATCGTCGGCAACGGCTCAGAGGTCAACGCCGCCAGTTGGTAAAGCAGGATCACGCCGCTGCCCATTTGCACTTCCTGGTCAGGCTCCAGCAGAATCGGGCCGGCGCCGATATTACGCCCATCCACAAACGTGCCGTTGGTGCTGCCTAAATCTTCCAGGCGATAACCTTCTTCGGTTTTTACCAGCCGCGCATGCAGGCGGGAAACTTCCGGGTCATCCAGGACGATGTCGGCGGTGTCGGCGTCACGTCCCAGGGTTACTGCGGGCGCTGTCAGGGGGAATACCTGACCCGACTTGGGGCCTTTTTGCACAACGAGTTGGTAAGATTTTTCTATCACGGCCGTTTCCTCTCAGCTAATACCGGCTCCAGGCCGGAAGATTTAGTCACTACACCCACCACACCCACGAGCGGATTTTACCCGACACCCAGAGAACAGTAAACAATTGATAGCGCTGCTATCCGGCCTTACGCCGCCGCAGGAGCGAAGGCAGCGACTTGGCGATCTGAATGTCCAGCACAAAAACCATAAACGTATAGCCCAGGACGCCGGCCAGACCGCCGGCAAAAACCAGAATCACCCGGTTGAGCAAGCTGTCCAGGGGCAAAATGGGCAGCAGCAGTTCCATCACGCCAAAGGCCGCCAGCCCGGTGACCACGGCCGCGCCCAACGATTTAACGGCCGCCGTGGCAATGCCATACCCGCGCAAGCCCTGCAGCGACCGGTTCAACAGCCAGGACATGATCAGCGTGTGGACGATGTGTTTGACGGCGTCGGCGATCATCAGGCTGTATAGACCGAGCGGGCCAATGAGTAAAACGGCCGTGCCCAGATACACCACAATCGCCACCACCCCCACCAGCGCCGGGCGCAGCGTGTCCTTGCGAGCATACGAGGCAAACACCAGCATCTGGTCGATGGCCGCAAAAGGTAAGCCCAGCAGATAAAAGCGCAGCACCCGCGCCGTGGTCAGCGTGTCCGCCGCCGAAAACTCGCCCCGCTCAAACAGCAGCGCCACGATGGGCAGCGCCAGGGCAAACAGACCGGCCGTGGCCGGCAAAATCAACGTCACCACCAGCCGCAGGCCGTCGGAAAGGGTGTGCTTAAACTCTTCCAGCCGGTTTTCGGCCTGGCGCGACAGCGTGGGCAAAATCGCCACCGAGAGGGCCGTGACCACCAGTCCCAGCGGGAACTGGTAGAGCGTGGTGGCAAACCGCATGTAGGCCACGCTGTCGTCGCCGGTGCGCGTGGCCAGGTTATAGCTCAGGGCGATGGAAAGCTGGGTGATGATCAGCCCGGCAACGATGGGGGCGTACAGTTTCAGGATGCGGCGGATGGCCGGATGGCGCAAATTGAGCTGCCAGCGCAGCCGGGCGTCGCGCATGGCCGGCAGCTGCAAAACAATTTGCAGGAACGAACCGGCCAGCAGCCCCCACACCAGGCTTTCGATGTGATCGGGGCGCAGCAGGGCGGCGATGACGATGGCCCCGTTGAGCACCGCGCCAATAAAGGCGGGGATGGCGAACCGTTTCAGGGCGTAGAGCGCGCCGGTGAGGATGCTGGCAATGCTCATGAAGAGCACGGCCGGGGCGGCGAGGCGCATCAGGCGAATGGAAACGGCCGTTAACGCCGGGTCGGTAAAGTTGCGCGCCCCAATCAACCAGGCAATTTGCGGCGTAAACATCTCCACGACGCCCACGACCAGCAGCAGCAGCAGCGTGGCGGCGCTGAGCACCATACTCAACACGCGCCACAACTCATCGCGCCGCTCTTTGGGCGCATAATCGGAGAACACCGGCACCAGCGACGAATTCACCATGCCGCCGATGATCAGATCAAACAGGCTGATGGGGATGTAGGCGGCGATTTCGTAGGCGGCCAGCAGACCAGACGCGCCAAACAAGCTGGCTTTCACGGTCTCGCGGACCAGCCCCAGGATGCGGCTGACCACGTTGCCCGCCGCCAGGATGGCCGCAGCCTTCACTACCCCGCCATCTTCGCGGATGGAGTCTGGGATGGGCGGTTCCTCGGGCGTGATATCGGTGGTTTCTAGCAAAGGATAACTCGAAAATAAGAGATTGGAGACTGGAGATTGGGAAAAGCGCTGTTTTTCACTTGTGTCCAGCCTGCGTGATGCAATGGGGCATTCTAACCGATGGCGAGAGTGGGGGCAATAAGTGGCAGGGTACGGGAAACGGCCGTTTCCCCTATTTTCGCGATGACAGCAGAATGAAGCGATCCGCTCCCGTGTTTGCGGACTGGCTAGCCCTCTTTGATCAGCCCGGTGCGGTAGGCGGCCAGCAGATCTTTGAGGTTATCGATCCGCAGCTGGATGGCGCGCCCCTCGTCGGTATCCTTGACGCGGATGCGAATGCGGTTGCGCTCCAGGATTTCGGTTTGCGTTTGCATGTCGATGCCCTCTTCAATAGCCAACTGCTGCGACTCGAACGGATTGTGGGACGCCAGCAGCAAGCCGTAGGAGTTGAAGATGAGCGTGTAACCGGCGATGCCGGTGATCTTGTGATAGGCTTTGGCCAGCCCGCCGTCAATCACCAGCAGCTTGCCGCCCGCTTTAATCGGGCTTTCGCCTTTGCGCACCTGCACCGGAACGTGGCCGTTGATGATGTGGGCGGTTGCCGGATCCAGGCCGAATTCACGCAGAATTTTAACGGCCGTTTCCTCCTTATCCCGCCAGGCAAAATAGGCGTTCTTCTCTTCCTTGTGGGTGCTCTCATCGGCGATAAAATACCGTTCAAAGGTAGCCATCTTGTTTTTGCCGAAGATGGGCGACTTGGCCCCGCTCCACAAATACCACATCACATCCTGACCGTACCGCTTTTCCGCCGGGTCGGCACTGAAATAGCCCTGCCGCGCCAGCCGGTCCAGCCGGTCCATAAACGCTTTGCCCGCAAATTCTTGTCCGGCCACCCGCGCCGACATAAATGAGCCGTCTTCCTCCATGGCGATGCAGCCGTGGTAAAGCAAATTGCCGTTGTAAACCAGGTACATACTGCCCCGCGAAAAGAGGAAACGAATGTGCTGCTGCAATTTTTCGCTGATGGCAAAGGATTGCTGCAAGCGGGCCACGGTATTGGCCTCGGCGGGCGTTAGCTGGTAAGGATTGTCCGGGTCAACGGTGGGGAAATGGGTGTCGAGGAGGGGATAGACACGGCCGTTTACCGCCACCGTGCCCGCCGCAAAATCAATCTTGTCCAGCAGCAGCCGGTCTTGCATCTCAAAATGCGGCCGTCGCTGAATGATTTGCGCCTCCAGCTTAAGCTGAATAATGGTGATGGCCTTGTGCATCTTGGCCATCAACTGAATTTCGTTCTCCGTAAATTGCTCCTCGCCGCTGATTTTGGGCTGGAACAATTCGCAGGGATCCTCACCGTACACGTCCATGGCAAAGGTGGCCAGCGGCAGCATGCTTAGAGCATAGCCGTGTTCCAGGGTTTCCATGTTGGCGTAGCGCAGCGCCGCGCGGATGACGTTGGCCATGCAGGCGGCGCTGCCGGCCGCCGCCCCCATCCACACAATGTCGTGGTTGCCCCATTGAATGTCCAGGTCATGGTAGGCCATCAACATGTCCATGATGATGTGCGCCCCTGGGCCGCGATCGTAAATGTCGCCGATGACGTGCAGGCGGGCAATGGCCAGGCGCTGGATCAGTTCCGCCAGCGCCTCGATGAAAGCGCCCGCCTGTCCAATGGCGATGATGGTGTCGATGATGCTGCGGTAATATTCATGCTTGTTGTCGCTGCCTTCCTGCTCGTGGAGAAGCTCTTCGATGATGTTGGTGAAGTCGTCGGGCAGGGCGGCGCGCACGTCGGCGCGGGTGTACTTGGAAGCCAGATTGCGGCACAAGCGAATCAGGCGGAAAAGAGTGATGCGATACCAGGCTTCCGGGTTGTCGGTTTGCGGCAGGATGTGGGCCAGTTTTTTCTCCGGGTAGTAGATGAGCGTGGCCAGGATGCGCTTTTCTTTCTCATCCATGTCGTAGACAAACAGCTCGTCGATGCGCCGTTTGATGGAACCGGAGCCATTTTTGAGGACGTGGGCGAAGGCTTCATATTCGCCGTGGATGTCGGAGACGAAGTGCTCTGTGCCCTTGGGCAGCTGCAATTTGGCGCTGAGGTCGATGATTTCGGTGGAAGCGGCCTGGATGGTGGGGTATTTTTGGGCCAGAAGCTGGAGATAGGCTAAACGTTCAGGTGAAATTTCCATGTGGGTTTGTGGGATGGGCGGCGGAAACGGCCGTTCCGCCCGCCGGCTAAACAATCAACAATCGACAGAGTAACTATCAACTATCTGCGGCAACCTGTCAACTAAGGAATCAGGCGCTGGCGCAGCCAACGGCCGTCTGCCTGGCGCGTGTAGGCAAACCGATCCGGCAGCTCGTCGGGCTCGGCCTGCCAGAATTCGTAGCGGTAGGGCTGCAGGCGATAGCCGCCCCAGGCGGCGGGCAGCGGGATTTGCCCGGCCTGGAATTTTTGTTTGAGTTCGGCCAGTTTGGCTTGCAGCACGTGGCGCGAGGAAATAACCTCGCTGGATTGGGTGAGCCACGCGCCAAGCTGGCTGCCGCGCGGCCGGGTGAGAAAATAGCGCCACACCTCGGCTTGGGCCAGCGGCACGGCCGTGCCCTGCACCCTTACCTGCCGCTGCAAGCCCAGCCAGGGGAACAGCAGCGCCGCCTGCGGATGCTGGGCCAGATCATGGGCTTTTTGCGTGTCCAGGCCGGTATAAAACACAAAGCCGGCCGCGTCATAGGTACGCAGCAGCACCAGCCGCGAGGAGACTTCGCCGCTGGCAGAGACGGTGGCCAGGCTCATGGCGTTGGGCTGGGGCAGCTGCTGATCCTGGGCGGCCTGATACCAGGCGGCAAACAAGGCCAGGGGATCATCGGTCTGTTCTGGGGAGGCGATAGGAGGCGTCACGGGCTGGAGAGACAAAAAAACGGCCGTTTCGGCGTCCCTGAGGGTACCCAAACGGCCGTCCTGGTTGCGTTGTCGGAAAGCGGCCTGCTATGAGGCGCAATCACCTACCAACGGCGGCTGTTTCCACTGTCGGAGTAATCATTGCGACGGCCGTAACTATCACCACCACCACGATTACCACCACCACGGTTACCACCACCGCCACGATTGCCACCGCCGCCGCCGCCGCGATACCCGCCGCCGCCGCCGCGTTCTTCACGAGGCCGTGCTTCGTTGACGCGTAAATTACGACCGCCAACTTCTTTGCCGTCTAAGGCAGCAATTGCCGCGTCTGCCGCAGAAGGGGCCATCTCGACAAAGCAGAAGCCGCGAAAACGGCCGGTCTCCCGGTCATTGATCATGGCGACTGATTCAACTTCACCAAATTCTTCAAACAGGTCACGAACATCTTCTTCTGTGGCCGAAAACGACAGATTTCCTACATATACTTTCTTTGCCAAGGTCTAACTCTCTCCAAATTTTAGGTCCAGTCTGAAACACAGCCCAAAAACTGCGCAAACGTGGATAATAAAATAACGATCTACGTAAAGAATATCTATATTTTTAGATTTGTCCATAAAATGATGCTAAAATCCCGCTCATTGCCTCACAACCCCCTGTTTGCCAGGGTAAAAGACAAGTTTAGGCCCGGCTTAGACCTGATATGACGACTTACAGCCAGCTTGCATGCCTCTTTCAACCAGACCAGGAAACGCGCAGCCCGGTGGTGTTTATCCATGGGTTTCCCGATTCGCCCTTGATGTGGCAGGCGTATATTACGGCCGTTGAACGGCAACGGCCGTGGCTGGCCCACCGCGCCATCTACACCTTTGCCTTTCCCAACCGGCAAACGCGCCCGGAACCCATCCCCTCCTGGCGCGAGGTGCGGCGCGGCGTGCTGGACGACGAGCTGGCCGCCGCCTTTACCGAGGTGATCAGCCGCAGCCCAACGGGGCAAATCATCCCCATTGTGCATGATCTGGGGGCGACGGCGACGTGGGATTATGCCCGCCGCCGCCAGGGTGACGTGGCATTTGAAAAGCTGGTTAGTTTTTCGGTGGGGTCATCGCTGCGCTATGACCTGGCGGAACATGGCCTGAACGCTTTCACCTGGCTGTATCAGGTGGTGTATATCGCGCCGTACACTACGCGGCTACGGCCGTTGCAAAAGCTGCTCTCGTTTTTGCTGACGCGGGCCGCCGGTTACCAATCGGACACGGCCGACGAGGTCTGGCGGGATACGTACCATTACTGGGCGGGCTGGCTGTGGCCTTTGCGGCTGCCTTTTTATTTGCTGGGGGCGAAGTATGAACGGCCGTTCCTCAACTTCCCCTTTCCCGTCCTATACATGCGCAGCCTCATCGACCGCATCGCCAGCACCAAAGCCTTTGAGGCGGAACTCCAGCGCCGCCCCGACTGCTGCTTCATCGAACTGCCGGACGTCAACCACTGGT
>ERZ795053.1688-NODE-1688-length-27709-cov-7.196644_pt1 | contig 27709 bp, 27 predicted proteins | sample MGYA00375137_ERZ795053 | MGnify/ENA primary metagenome ERZ795053 (study PRJEB30182, sample SAMN05720284) | activated sludge metagenome | isolation source: Anaerobic digester | place: Hong Kong | collected 2014-12-17 ...
TTCAGGGTCCAGTCACGAAGGTGTTCGTGGGTTCGAATCCCATTCCCCGCACCTATTTACTAGTAATATTTAAATAGCTTGGAGTGCCTATTTTATATCGGGGTTGGTCTGGTGGTAATGCCCGATAAGTCTCGATATGTCTATCTCTATCTCCCAACAGCTGAGGATAAACAGCGTTGGCAAAGCCTAGCGGACGCGGCAGGTATTCCCTTATCAAAGTTTATAATCAAAGTAGTTGAGGATGCTCTCGTTGAGGAATCTGATTTCAAACCGAGAGGGGAGTTGGTAAAGGAGATCGCAAAACTGCGATCGGAAAACAAGGAGCTTCGAGATGACCTAAACCAGAAAAAGATTGTCCTAGAGAAGTATGAGAATGAATTGAAGAGATATCGGAGCGAAGCATTTCTTGAGGACAGTTACGAAGGTGTTAGGAAATGCAATAAAGAAATCATGACTATCTTGAAGCGAGGGGTGGTTATTGATAGTTACACCCTTCTTGAAGAGCTTGGGATCGATCCAAAGGAGACTGATCTGGTAAAAGCAGTTTCAAAGCAACTTGAGGATCTTGAGTCTTATGGCTTGATCTCATCAACTCAGCGAGGATGGAGATGGATCGGATGATCGAAGCTGCATCAACATCAATAACATGCTCGTCTGACCTTATTTCAGAATTTGAAGCTGATTGCCTGACCAGAGGCATCACTCAAGAAACTGCTCGAAGATATCTGAGTTCCCTTAAGATATTTAATCAATACTTAGGTGATAATGGCTGCAATATCCTTGAAGTTGATAGAGATATCCTTAGAAACTTCATCAATTATCTGCGTTCGGATCGGGAGGTAAGCCAGAGAACAATAGAGACATACTTCGCTGCAATGGCCAGCTTCTTTAGCTACCTTGAATATGAGCGATATATAGATAAGAATCCCGTTCCAGAAGTACGAAAACGATATCTGAGAAAATATAAAGATAATGATGACGGTCAAACCAGGAGACTTATTTCAATTGATGAGATGGCAAAGCTTATCAATTCCACAATGGATATCCGGGATCGAGCTATCATAACACTCCTCGCTAAAACAGGTATCCGAAGAAACGAATTGATAAAACTTGATGTCGATGATATCGATTGGGTAGAACAGAATATACGACTCAAGCCAACCCCAAAGCGGACTAATCGCACAGTCTTCTTTGATGATGAGGCAGCAATGGTCCTGCACAGATGGATAAGATCTTCACAGGAAACGAGGAATAAGTCCAAGACAAAGGCTTTGTTTATCAGCAATATGGGCGGAAGGCTCAATAGAAATGGGGTCTATCTCGCTGTTACCAGACCCGCGGAGAAGATTGGCCTTCATAATCCCGCATCAGATCGGATGGAAGATCATTTCAGCCCGCATTGCTGTCGCCATTGGTTCACTACCCATCTACGTCGGGCAGGCATGCCACGGGAATTCATCCAAGAGCTTAGAGGCGATGTAAGAAAGGAAGCCATAGATATCTATGACCATATTGATAAGAAAGAGTTGAGGGAGAGCTACCTCGCGCATATGCCGCAGCTTGGAATATAATTATCCGTAAAACAAGCCTAATCAGCCGCATTGCCTCCATAATTACGATAAAATAATGAAGTTCAAGCAGATTATACCTCTTGCTTCTGGCAGCTTCGATTTTACTTTTTATCCCATTTGGTCTTGATTCCATATTTAGCACATAACTTGCAGCCTGGATCGGAGCATTGCATGGGATCATTACAGAGGATCGTCATCGCTATTTGGCATCCGAGTTCCATTTCTTTGATATTTAGGTAATCTTCGAGTTGTCGTTTGAATGAATCACTTAGGTGATATACATCAGGTGACCGTCCTTTATCTCCGGTGGATTCTCTCATCGTCTTTAGAAGATCACCCTTGGCATAGAGTGATGAAATGTGGTTTCGAACTGTTCTTTCTGCATGAGCTGGGTTCTGGTTAATTATTCGATGTGCATCTTGGTGACATATCGGACAGATATCCTTTGCACCGGTTGGAGGGACAAAAAGATGCAAATTCTTGCAGATATATTGGTCTCTTATTGCGGAAGCTATTTCACGAGCGGAATATGGACTGCCATTTCGCATAAGATGAAGCCACTTTAGAATCGCGCGATCAACGTCGTTGTCGCAATTGTTCTTTATCAAATCATCTGCCTTTACCATGACATCGCCTTTAGAGCTATTTGTTGAAAAATGTATATATACCTTTTTCAAAAAAATATTCAAATACCAAAATATAATGATATATCCTCGATGTATCAAATAGTAAAGGTGAGATCCGTCAATAGATCGCGGTTTCTTGCTATACCTAAAGAGCTTGTAGAAAAGATACAAGCGGAATACATGGCAGTGAAGCTCGACGAATCTGGCAGGCTAATCTACATGCCGATTTCAGAGGCAGTTTGAGAGATATCGGAGAGTCAGTTATGGGAAAAATGAATCGTTATGACCAGGCGGCTAAGTTGTCGAGACCACACCGCCCAGCCATGAACACACATGCTATGAGGTGTTCATTATGATTGCATCTTTTCAGATTAAATACTTAGCTGGAATTGCTGTTGCACTCTTCCAGATCAGCGGAGGGCTCTAATGGATAACCGGCCCTATTACATGCAGCCTTGGGATGAAGTCCTAGGCCCTGCTATTAGTGTAGAAGAATGTGAAGGCCATTGTCTGGCCTTGGTCGGCAAGATATCTGTTCTATTGCCTCTGGAAATGTCCAGGCAGCTTAAAGATGCGAAAGGCCAGCGAATAGGCATCCTGAGGACGGACAATGATTACCGTCTTAGAGTGATTGAGGGAGGACGCTAAATGGATCAGGCTTTTGAGAGAGCCCTCCAGAAGATCCATCCACGCCTCCGAGAATTTCCGGATCTGCGCTATGACGTTATTCTGAGAGGCCAGAAGAAGCCAGAGGGACTGCGCTGGAGTACTGAAGCCAATTATCCGTATGGCCATCCAGTCCTTGCAGGCTATCTGGCGGAAGGCCATAACTTCGGCGTCTTAACCGGCATCGGAGGACTTGTGGTCCTTGATGTGGATGATATCGCCAGGCTAGAAGCACTTGGTGTTATAGGCAGGCTGCCTGGGACCTTTACAGTAAGGACAGGACGGGGTGGGCTGCATTTCTATTATATCTGCCAAGACTTGAAGCAGAAGATCATCCTGGAAGATCCTGTACTGAAGGATTCAGAGGGAGATCCACTGCATCTTGGAGAGCTGCAGGCTTTAGGGCAGCAGGTGGTAGGCCCTGGATCAATTCACTCAAACGGTAATCTCTATGAAGTTATCAAGGACCTGCCCATTGCCTCTATCACAAAGGCCGATCTGCTGCAGATTCTCGCATCTCTGAAGCAGATAAAGAAAGCAGATGCAGATCCAGCCAGACAGAGACGAAAGGCAACCGGCACGTCTTTAGGAGATCTCATCCCGATTGACCGAGTAGCCTGGCCAGATGATATCAAGGAACGTGCAGGCGCAGAGATCCGAGGATCTCATCCTCAACACGGCAGCACCTCTGGCAAGAACTTCGCCATCAATACCTCCAAAAATTGCTGGCATTGCTTTCGTCATAAGAGTGGCGGCGGACCGCTGGAGTGGCTGGCAGTTGAAGCGGGCCTGATTCGATGTGAAGACGCCAAACCAGGGTGTCTGAAATGAGCGCAAAGCTAGCCGATGTGCTCAATATAGCTAGGCAGAAGGGCTTTCACATACCCGAGCCCAAGATGGACATAGTAATAAATGGCCGCTATCTTCAGGATATTACAGCAGATGCGATGAAAGGGCTGGATGCAAGCAATGATCCGCCCTACATCTTCGTGAGAGGCAATCAACTTGTGAGGCTGTTGAATGATAATGGCCTGAAATTTGATATACTCGATGAGAGCGCATTGCGTGGCCTGCTGGCTCGATCATCAGGATTCGTGCGATATGAGGGTCAGGATGATGACGACAAGCCAATGTATGTTAAGGTCCCCCCACCTATAAATGTTGTTAAGGATATCTTATCATTGGGCTCATGGCCAAACATCCCTCCGATAGAAGGCATAATCGAGACGCCATCAATCAGGCCAGACGGATCAATCCTGGACTTGCCCGGATATGATCCGGTCACCAAGCTATATTACGAGCCTGGCAACGGCCTGGACGAGCTATCCATCCCTGATGCGCCTACTGAGGCTGACGCTGAGAAGGCGGCAGAACATATCTTGGATGAAGTCTTTGGCGATTTTCCCTTCAAAGACGAAGCATCTAGAGCCAATGCGTTAGCAGCACCTCTCTCCATAGTCATGCGCCCTGCGATAGGCGGCAATATCCCTCTTGGGCTCTTCGATAAACCGCAAGCAGGGACAGGCGCAAGCCTCCTGGTAGATGCGATAGCTACTATCACTACTGGCCAGCCAGCCAGCATGATGAGTGCTCCAGATAGCGAGGATGAATGGCGAAAGAGAATCACAAGCTGCCTGATGGAAGGCAAGCCCATGATTGTTATAGACAACGTGGTTGGCAGGCTCGGATCTGCTAAACTTGCTCAGGTACTGACTGCTCATATTTGGTCTGATAGAATTCTTGGCAAGTCGGAGATGATCTCCCTCCCGGCCAGAGCGTGCTGGTTCGCCACCGGAAATAACTTGCTGATGGGTGGTGATATCGCCAGGAGATCTTATTGGAGCAGATTAGATGCCGAAATGGCCAGGCCCTGGCTTCGAGAAGAGTTCAAGCATCCCAATTTATTAAATTGGATCAAAGAAAATAGAGCAATCCTTCTCTCAGACCTTCTCATTATGGTCAGAGCCTGGTATCTAGCTGAGCAACCTTCCACCAGCATCAAGCCTTTGGGCAACTTTGAGGATTGGGCAAGAAAGATCTCCGGTGTCCTGGATTATGCGGGGATTGAAGGATTTCTCGCGAATCGCAATGAGCTTTATGATAGCTCCGATCCTGAGAATGCTCAATGGGATGATTTCCTGCAGGCTTGGCATCAACTCCACCAGAACAATCCAATCTCTGCAGCAACTCTCAAGGCTGAACTGCTCGATCGCAATCCCGTCTTCAAGATCCTGCAAGACGCAATGCCTGAAGACATAACAAGAGCGATCAGCAAGGAGAAGAAAGACTCTCCAGCTCTAGGCATTGCCTTGAAGAAGCATGTCGATCAAGTCTATCCATCAGGGATCAAGCTAGTTGCCACTGAGGATTCTCATAAAAAGGTAAACCTTTGGAAAGTAGAATTTGCGGGGGATGGGGTTAGCAAGAAACCGCAATCAGAAGGTGAATTTGCGGGGGATGCGGGGAATGAATCCAACCCCGATCAATTTTCTGGAAATGAAGGTAAATATGAAAGTAATAATGGGCTGGAAACAAACCCCGCACTCCCCGCAAAATGGCCTATTGATAGCGATTATGGGAGAACTTCAACCCCCGCAAATATGCATAAAGGGGCAGTTGAGGAAATCGACCTGCAGAAGTTCAAGCTGAGAATGACAAAACGGCAGTGCTGCCTATGTGGCCGGAAATTTCCCTATGACTTGACGCCATATTTCAATAACGGCAAGAGAGGCTATATCTGCACTACCTGCCATATGCATGGGCCACCTCCGCGGCCTGAAAAGGCCGATGCTCAATCCAAGCTGGAGACCTTGATATGAGCATTCACAAAAAAACCCAGGCCTTAATAGACACTGCTTATGTGGTCCTTGAGGCCAATCATCCCATGACGGTGAGGCAGGTGTATTATCAGCTTGTTTCCCGACACGTTATAGAAAACAATCGAGGCCGATATCAGTCAGTGAGTGACGCCTTAGTATATGGGCGCCAGAACTGTATTATTCCTTGGGACTGGATTGAGGACAGATTGAGAAGGCCTCGCCAAGTTGGTATGTGGTCAGACTTGGGAGATTTCGGAACTACCATATTATCTGCATACAGGCGTGATGTGTGGGCATCACAGCCCCGATATGTAGAAGTGTGGCTAGAGAAGGATGCTCTAAGCGGCATCTTTGAAGACATCCTAAACCACTATGGGGTTGCTCTAAATGTCGGTCGTGGCTATGACGGATGGGATAGCATCAGGAACGCTGCCAGAAGGTACGGGAATGGCGATAATACCACCATCCTTTACTTTGGAGATTTTGATCCATCTGGTGAAGACATGGTGCGTAGCCTCAGGGACAGGCTAGGATTCTTTGGATGTCGTCCCTCAATACGGAAGTGCGCGCTAAACCTCGATGATATCCAAAGATACAACTTGCCGCCTGATAATACAAAAAAATCTGACACTAGACGGAAAAAGTTTGTTGACCAGTTTGGCGATGTTTCTGTCGAACTAGACGCAATGCCAATAGATGTGCTTAAGGATCGAATCAAGACCGAAATCGAGGCCCACATGAACCTATCGGCTTTAGCAGCTACCCTTGAAACGGAAGATCGTGAACGTCTCGCACTGGAGAGCTTGATGGGTAGGTTGATATGACCGAACCCGAAGCCCTGATGATCGGCATCAAGTCTCTTGAAAGGCAGACGACCAGGAGCTGTAGTGATGGATGCAAGAGGGGCGGGGATCGAATCCAAATTCAATGACAGAAGGTACATAAATGTCCGAGAATAATACTCCTAAACAGACACGAGGCGTAACCCTTCGTGAGCCAAAAGATGTTCGCAGAGTTTGCCAGCGGATAGTCTCCAAGGCATTCCAGCAGGGTGAGGAGCTACAGTACTCAGGCCGAATATCTCAGCTAATGGGTTGCTGGATGAAGGCCTGGGAACTGGATAAGCTAGCTGACATCGAGAGGCGACTTGAGGCCCTGGAGAGAGCTCAGGACAAGAAATGAGTCAGGATTCTCCATCACTCAAATCTCGATCCTGGCAATTATCTTTTCAAGGAGGAATGGCTCGTGAAGCTTGATCATTTGAAAAGGCGTATTGATGGCTTAGAGGACCGAATGCCGCCTGTAAAGAGCGATACGAAAAAGATCCTTGAAAAGTGTACCGATGATGAGCTTAGGAGGCTTGAAGCCATTACAGGGAAGAACGAAGATCTGACCGAAGAGGAAATCCAATTCCTTGCCGATCTGGAGGCCAGATATAGGCCAGGCGGAAAGCTAGGCGAATGAGGCTTGATATCATTTCCCGGAGGCTTGCGGTCCTGGAGTCGGAGAACTGTCCTCATTGCAGGGCATTGGCTGCTATGAGCGAAGAAGATCTTGATGCTCGTTTCCAAGCCCTTATTTCCGGTAAGCATATGATGGATGATTTGCCGGAGCCGAGCCCCTCATGCTCGCATTGTCAGAGGTTTGGGGGTATGTCCGAGGAGGAGCTTGATGCCGAGCTGGCCAGGCTCATTGGTATCTTGGAGGCTGCGGAAGGATATGATAGCGAGCAAATTGTCTCAAGATGGCGGGAAAGATGAAGCTGGCCAACTTGGAATGCCGCCTGGCAGTCCTGGAAGAGAGAACGAAGCCCAGAATGATAGAGTCGCTGGCAGATTTCGTCATCTGGTGTGCGAATGGCTGCGAGGAAGATGTTGAGTTCGCCCCAGCCATGAAAGAAGCCCTAACGAGGGCATCAATGGGGCAATGAGACGAGGCGCTATCTCGCCCAAGCGGCTTGCGGCTCTGGAAGCGAAAAAGCCGCGAATGGTATCAACCTGGGTCGATTTCATGATATATGGAAGAGTTGGCCCATGCGGATGCACAGAAGGATATAGCATTCTGGTATGAGATGGCCGTTGATGAACAGAAGAAGGAGCTGAGAGTGTATAAGAAAAAGGCAAAAGCGAAAGCAGTAGGTGTGCCTCTGACCATTGTTGAAGATCTTTCTCAATCTGCGTGATCGCAAGCCTCAGGATCTTTAATGATAGAGGCGGCAGGTGCGTCTGGACGCCTTGTCATCAATATTGAGTTTCAATTCCCACCTACCCAAAGGTTTTTCGTCTGAGCGATAGTGGATCAACTCGAGGGAAGGAAGTTGGTTGTACCGTGTGAGATCAAGACCATTGTCGTAAGTACTGATTGGATGACATTCTATTCTTCTGTAGAGGCTCTGTCCGATGCCTGAGCCTGTTCAAGGGGATCCAGGGAATTCACAAGCGGATCTTCAGATGCAGCTTAATAAGATAAAGGCTAATGTTATCCTCAGTGGCCCTGTCTTTCCGGAGCCCGTGCAAGTCCTAATTGTCCAACCTGTCAACCGTGCTCTTAAGGTCTCCTGCAGAGGTCTAAGCAGCAACAAATTCTACGACTCAATACTATTTCCAGATCAGATAGCTGCTCTTCAAATCACATCCGACGAAATCCCTTTCAACGGCGATGCCTCTAACTTTCGCCTTGGCGTTGAAGCCTTGAGGCTCGGCTTGGCTTACGAGTATGATCCTTACTTCACTCTTTCCATAGCCCGCGTCGATCCGCTGCCCCACCAACTGGAAGCAGTCTACGACTATTTCCTTAAGCTCCCACGAATTCGTTTCCTTCTGGCCGACGACCCCGGAGCAGGCAAGACGATCATGGCCGGTCTGCTGCTCAAAGAATTGAAGATCCGGGGCATGATCAAACGCACTCTAATCGTCACTCCGGCCAACCTGACCTTCCAGTGGCAGCGTGAGATGCAGGATAAGTTCCGCGAGCGTTTCGAGGTGCTTCGTGGTGATGTCCTTAGGTCCAACTATGGCACTAATCCCTGGCAAGAGCGCAATCAGGTTATAACCTCCATGCCCTGGGTGGCACGGATCGAGGATGCCAATGATAGCCTGCTGCGAAGCCACTGGGATCTGGTAATCGTCGACGAAGCCCACAAGATGAGCGCTTACAGCCAGGATCATAAGACCCTGGCCTACCAGTTGGGCGAGGCGCTGTCTGATCGTACGGACCACTACCTGCTTATGACTGCCACGCCCCACAAGGGCGATACCGATAACTTCAGTCTCTTTCTGCGGCTACTGGATAAGGACGTCTATGCCGATGTCAAGAGCCTTGATGAAGCTCTCGCACGGCATCAAGCTCCGTTTTATTTGCGCAGGGTTAAAGAGGCCATGGTGAAGTTCCCAGATGATAGCGGCAAAGCCGAGAGCCTCTTCACCCGTCGGCTGGTCAAGACCATCGACTTCGAAATTGACAGCGAAGAATTGGATCTGTACTATGAACTGACCAATTACGTCGAGGAGCAGTCGGTCAAAGCGTCCCATGATGAGAACACCGTCCGAGGCCGGGCCCTTGGATTCACCATGGCTATGCTTCAGAGGCGGTTTGCATCCAGCGTTTATGCCCTGAGACGGAGCCTGGAGCGCATCAAAGCCAAACGGGAGAAGGTGCTGGAAGACCCTGAAGGATACCGGCAAGCTCAGAAGCTCAAGAAGGTCCCGGAAGACTTCGAGGACATGACCGAAGAGGAGCAGCAGAACATTCTAGCGGATCTGGAGGATATTGTCGCCTCAATCGATCCCCAGGCCTTGCGTGAGGAAATCTTCCAGCTGGGCAGACTGATAGACAGATGCCTTGACCTGGAGAAGCGCGATGTTGGCTCCAAGTTGAGCAGGCTCAGAGGGGTTCTGATGGACCACGGCATATTCGACGACCCCCAGATGAAGCTGCTGGTATTCACTGAGCATAAGGACACTCTGGACTATCTGGCAGGGGATGGCAAAGACGGTCGGCCTCTGGGCAAGCTGCGTGAGTGGGGGCTGTCTGTGACCCAGATCCACGGTGGCATGAAGATCGGCGATAGGGACACACCCGGAACCAGGATCAACGCTGAGCTGGAGTTCAAGGAATCATGCCAGGTCATGGTAGCCACCGAGGCAGCGGGCGAAGGCATCAACCTGCAGTTCTGCTGGTTCATGATCAATTACGATATCCCCTGGAATCCCATGAGACTGGAGCAGAGGATGGGTCGGATCCATCGCTACGGCCAGCTCAAGGACTGCGTGGTACTCAATTTTGTGGCTACAAACACTCGTGAGGGGCGGGTATTACAGATGCTCTTTGAGAGGATTGAGAGGATTGAGAGGGACCTGGACCCCCATAACACCGGCAAGGTGTTCAATGTCCTCGGTGATGTCTTGCCCTCCAATCAGCTGGAACAGATGCTGCGGGAGATGTATGCACAGGCTTGCAGTGAGGAGGATATCAAGCGTGTCATCCTTCAAGAGGTTGATCTCAAACGCATCCAGGAGATAACAAATCATGCCCTTGAGGGACTGGCCAAGAAGGAGCTGAATCTTTCAGCCATCCTGGGGAAATCCGAGGAAGCCAAAGAGAAGCGGCTGGTCCCTGAAGTGATCGAGGACTTCTTCCTCAAGGCGGCCCCCATCTCAGGCCTGTCACCAAAGCCGCTGCGCCAGGATGCACATATCTACCGCCTGGGCAGGATATCTCGAATGCTCTGGTCTTTGGGCGAACGCCTGGAGCCCAGTTACGGCAAACTTGGCAGAGAATACAAGCAGATCGCCTTTGACAAAGAGCTGCTCAACGATAATCCCGCTGCCGAGTGGATAACACCCGGTCATCCTCTTTTCGAGGCGGTCAGATGCTATACACTGCAGAAGACGGAGGATGACCTGAGAAGCGGGGCCATCTTCTACGATCTGCACAGCCTGGAGCCCTACCGACTGGATGTGTATTCTGCAGCAGTAAAAGATGGCCAGGGCAAAGTAGTTCACCGCAGGCTATTCGTGGCTCAAACCAACCTCGATGGTTCCGTAGTCGTAAGGCAGCCCACTATATTCCTCAAGCTGACGGCTTCGGCCCAGCAATCTGAGCATCCGGACGGAAGCGGCCTGCCAGAGCGCGATGCACTGGAGCAGGTGCTGCTTGACAAGGCATTCCAGCCGTTCCTGGAGGATATCCAGGCTCAGAGAACGAAAGAGATCGAGACCATTGAGCGGCATATGGAGATCAGCCTGACCGAGCTGATAGCCAGGCAGAACCTGGTGCTTGGCGAGCTTACAGAAAAACAGCAGCAGGGAATCACCTCTCAGCCTATCGCCGCTAACATTAAACAAGCAGGGGACCGATTGGACGATCTGATCGAGCGGCAGGAAAGGCGCAGAGAGGAGCTGCAGAGGGAACGCTTCCTCAGCATCTCTGAGGTGAAGAACCATGGTCGAGCATGGGTATTGCCCCACCCCCAGAGAAAAGATCCCGGCATAGCACCAATGGTGGAGAACGAAGAGATCGAGAGGATTGCAGTACAAGCGGTCATAGCTCATGAAGAGGCACGAGGCTGGGAAGTAGAGAGCGTGGAGCTGGATGACAGGGGATTCGATCTGATCTCCCGCAGACCTCACGCAGAAGATCCCAAGACATTCGTTGAAGTCAGGTTCATTGAAGTGAAAGGAAGGGCTGCTGTCGGTGAGATTGCACTCACCACCCACGAGTTTGATACTGCAGAGAGGTTGAAGGACGATTACTGGCTGTACGTTGTTTTCAACTGTGCAACCAATCCAGAGATCTACAGCATCAAGAATCCAGCTGTACTTGGTTGGGAGCCGCTGGTGAAGGTCGAGCACTATCATGTGGGCGCAAACGCAATCCTGGGAGCGAGCAAATGAATCAGATACAATATCCCAAGCGCCTCATCGAGGTCGATCTGCCCATTAAAGAGATCAGCAAGCATGCTCGCCGGGAGAAGTCCATCCGTCACGGCCACATCTCCACCCTGCATATCTGGTGGGCCAGGCGGCCTCTGGCGGCCTGTAGAGCAGTTATATGTGCTGCTTTATGGCCTGATCCTGCTGACCCACTCTGCCCGGAGAGGTTCAAAGAGGACGCTGCTGCTATCATGGCGCGCTTCTGGAATCCCCTGGGAAGCACTGATATGGATTACAGGGAACCATTGGCTCTACGGAAGGCATTGCTGGATTTCATTGCCGATTTTGCCAACTGGGACCATTCCACTGATCAAAGATACCTGGAGACCTCCCGTTCGCTTACTCAGTCCGCTCACGAGAGCCTGGGTGGAGTGCCAGGCACCAGACCGTTAGTAGTCGATCCCTTCGCAGGAGGCGGCTCGATCCCACTGGAGGCCCTCCGGGTGGGCGCCGATGCCTTCGCCTCTGATCTGAATCCGGTGGCAGTGCTGCTCAATAAAGTCGTCCTGGAATACATCCCGAAATACGGCCAAAAGCTGGCAGATGAGGTTCGCAGATGGGGGGAGTGGATCAAGGTTGAAGCTGAGAAAGAGCTGGCCGAGTTCTATCCTAAAGACCCTGATGGTACTATTCCTATTGCCTATCTCTGGGCAAGAACCATCATTTGCGAGGGACCGGGCTGCGGTGCAGAAGTGCCCCTGATGCGCTCTCTGTGGCTTGCAAAGAAGAGCAGTCGCTCGGTAGCCTTGAAGTTCACCCTCGACCGGGAGAAGAAGCGAGTGGATTTTGAGATCATTCAGAATGTACAAGCCCAGGACGTGGGCGAGGCAACTGTCCGCCGGGGCTCAGCCACCTGCCCGGTCTGCGGATACACCACGCCCGTGGCTTCAGTGCGAAAGCAACTTAAGGCCCGCAGAGGCGGAGCGGCGGATTCTAGGCTCATAGCAGTACGACGTGATGACTCAGAAACGGGAGAAAGATCTTTCCGCTTGTCGACAAAAGAAGATTATGTAGCGTATTCAAAGGCGAATGAGGAATTGAAACAGCGGCAAGCGAAATATAGAGGCCAATTGAGCCTTATTCCGGATGAAGCCACTCCATTGGGTGGTGGTAGAGGTGCGGGACGGGCCTTCTCACAGAGGAACTATGGCATGGATCGCTTTGAAGATCTATTTTCACCAAGGCAATTGCTCGCATTAACCACATTTGTCCAGCTGGTGAGAGAGGCTGGAGAATACATGTCGTCCGAAGGAGATTCGGGATTGGGTGAAGCAGTGAAAACATGCTTGGGTTTAGGTCTAAATAGGCTAGCTGATTTCAATTCATCGTTATGTGTATTGAATGTTGTTGGTGGAAGGGGGGTTGTTCATACTTTTGGAAGACAAGCTATTCCAATTGTTTGGGATTTTATGGAAACAAATCCGTTTAATGATGTTGGAGCAAACTGGATTACATCTGTTGATGTATTTGAAGAGACCATTAACAGAGAGTTAGTAGTAAAAAATTCAGGTCAAATTGAGAAAAATAGTGCTTTATTTTTAAACGTAATACCCCGCAGCTCGCTGCGGCTGGGATAAAGGGCATGCGTATTCAATTTAGGCTCAGATCTGCTTGGCCTGGCTCCAACTTCATGCGGCAGCGCCTCGGATGCCCCGCCGCTTGCGGCGTGGGTGCGCTGCCGCCGTTTCACTAAACCCAATGCCAGATGATACAGCACAGCTTTTTTTTACTGATCCTCCTTATTACGATGCAGTTCCTTATGCAGATCTTTCTGATTTCTTTTACGTCTGGCTTAAAAGAACTCAGGGATTATCTCACCCAAAGCTTTTAGGAACCAATCTCACGCAAAAAGATGACGAATGCATTGTTGATGAGATAAAGAATAAAGACAAAAAATATTTTGAATCCGCCATGGCTAAAGCAATGAGCGAAGGAAGAAGAGTTCTATCTCCTGATGGCATATGTGTTATCGTCTTTGCGCATAAGTCCACCAGCGGATGGGAAGCCATTCTTCAAGCTATGATCGACGCGGGCTGGATCTTCACAGGTTCCTGGCCAATTGACACAGAGCGTCCTGGAAGGCTACGTGCCCAAGATTCTGCCGCCCTCGCCTCCTCCATCCACCTTGTCTGCCGCCCCCGCGAGCACCCTTCTGGCGAGGTTCGCACCGACGACGTCGGCGACTGGCGGGAGGTTCTCTCCGAGCTTCCCCAGCGCATCCATGCCTGGCTTCCCAGGCTTGCCCAGGAGGGCGTAGTCGGAGCTGATGCCATCTTCTCCTGCCTCGGCCCGGCCTTAGAGATCTACAGCCGATACTCCAGAGTGGAGAAAGTCTCAGGCGAGCAGGTCACCTTATCCGAATACCTCCAAGAGGTCTGGGCTGCAGTCTCCAGAGAGGCCCTGGGCACCATCTTCTCCGGCGACACCAGCAGCTTCGAGGAAGACGCCAGGCTCACCGCCATGTGGCTTTGGACACTCATGGCTGGGGCCAATGGCAACGGCAACAGCAAAGATGATGAAGCCATCGAGGAAGAGGATGAAAAAGCTCCATCCAAGTCCAAGCTGAACGGCTTCATATTGGAGTTTGATGCTGCGCGCAAGATCGCTCAGGGTCTTGGTGTCCGTCTCGAAAACCTGCCCGGCCTAGTAGAGATCAAGGCCGACAAAGCCCGATTGCTCCCGGTCTCAGAGCGTGCTCCCTATTTATTGGGGCAAGAGGTTCAGCCCGTCAGAAAACGCAAGAGAGACAAGACGAAGCAAACTACTCTGCATCTGGATGATTTGCCAGAAGAGGCAGTGATCGCCCCAGTTGAAGCGAGGTTCTTCTCTCCCGGTTCAACCGCACTGGACCGAGTGCATCAAGCAATGCTGCTCTTTGGTGAAGGCCGAGGCGATGGGCTCAAAACCTTCTTGCAGGAGATAGGGCAGGACCAGGGTTTCTGGAGCCTGGCTCAAGCTTTGAACTCTCTGTATCCTGTGGGATCGGAGGAGCGTCGCTGGGTGGAGGGCGTCCTGGCTAGGAAGAAGAGCATGGGGCTATGAAGAGCATAGATCTTAAGAGGGCGTTCTTCGACACAGTCAGGCAACACGAATTCGCCTCGCCCCTGGAGAAGGCAGCCCTTGCCATGGACATGGTCGCCTGGACCCGATACCTCACCCAGGCGGTAATAGAGACCTGTCAGAGCCTGGGGTGGCAGGCAGCGGCCAAAGGCCAGAGGCTCCACACTCTTCCCGAAGCTCGCAACGAATACCTGACCATTGATGTTATGGCTTTTCCCGAGACACAAGTCCACTGGCCTCTGCCGGTAGCTGCCTTCGAGATGGAGAACAACCAGGATCGCATAGCCTACTCCTTCTGGAAGCTTCTATGCCTGCGTATTCCCATTAGAGTGCTATTCTGCTACCGCCAACATTCCTCTGAGCGAGACTCATTGATACGGATGCTGCAGGACGAGATCCTTCAGTCAATGAGCCTGCCCCCGGAAGGCGATACACTGCTGGTTATAGGCAACAGAGACGAGTCCTCCGTCTTCCCTTATGGCTTTTTCCGCTGGTGGCATCTGAATCCCAATACCGCAAGGTTTAACGTAATTTAGAGCGTGCCAATCCAGGTAGGAGTGGAAATGATGGCACTTAAGCCCTGGTATAAGGTTATCAACCCCCTGGAGGACTTGAGAGAAGGCAAATCCCTGGTGGCATCCGAGTTTGCTGTCCACCTCGATCAGATTCGGGATCAATCAGGCCACAAGGACTATACGAAGCCTGACCGTTTCTTCATTAGCACATATCTCACAGAGGGCTTGATATCCTTAGCATCAGAGGTTCTGCGCCGCCTGTCTGGAGACATCTCAAGGAATGCCGTCTTCAACATGGCCACGCAATTCGGCGGCGGCAAAACTCACGCTCTAGCCCTTCTCTATCACCTGGCGCATAATGGCGCTGAAGCCAACGGATTCATGGGGGTCAACAAGATCCTGGAGCGATCTGGCCTGGCGTCGGTTCCCGCTGCTGCTACGGCGGCATTCGTGGGCACGGAGTTCGATTCCATCGCCGGGCGAGGGCGGGAGGGCGAACCGGTGCGTATGACTCCCTGGGGTGAGATCGCTTTCCAGTTGGCAGGTGATCAGGGCTTTCAGATAGTCAAAGAACATGATGCAAAACTGATCGCACCAGGAGGAGACGTCATCCGTGCCCTTCTGCCCTCAGACCGGCCCTGTTTGATCCTGATGGATGAGCTAATGAACTATGTCAGCCGCTTCCGCAAGGAAGGTCTATCTGATCAGCTCTACAACTTCATTCATAACCTTTCCATGGTGGCCAGCGGCCTGTCTAACGTTGTCGTCGCCATATCCATTCCTACCTCGCAGATTGAGATGACCTCAGAGGATGAGGCGGACTTCAGCCGCTTCAAGAAAGTCTTGGATCGAGTGGGCAAGCCGGTGATCCTCTCTTCGGATGCTGATATCTCGGAGATCATCAGACGCAGGCTGTTTGAATGGGAACGGCTGAGCCCTGAAGGCCATGTGATACTGGACCAGGAGGCCATCAAGACCTGCCAGGCTTATGCTGACTGGACTAGAGAGCATAAGCTGCAGATCCCTGCCTGGTTTGACATCGATCATGCCGAGGAATCTTTCAAGGCCACCTATCCCTTCCACCCTTTGACTATCTCGGTATTCAAGAGAAAGTGGCAGTCTCTGCCAAGGTTCCAGCGAACACGGGGCGCGCTTCGCCTGCTGGCTTTATGGGTATCTGAAGCCTTCAGAGATGGCTGGTCCGGTGCTCATCGAGATCCCCTTATCGGCCTGGGTACTGCACCGCTGGAGAACCGGGACTTCCGGGCTGCTGCTCTGGAACAGCTGGGCGAGCCCCTCCTGGAGGTGCCCATTACCACGGATATTATGGGAACACCAGAATCACATGCTACCAGGCTTGACAGCCAGGCTACGGATACCATCAAGAATGCACGACTCCATCGCAAGGTGGCTACCGCCATATTTTTTGAGTCCAACGGTGGCATGACCCGGAGCGAAGAGGCCACACTGCCGGAGGTGCGTCTGGCTGTAGGCCAACCAGATATTGATATTGGCAACGTAGAAACCGTTCTGGAGGCTCTCAAGAAATCCTGTTACTACATCGATGAAAGAGGCAGCAAGTTCAGCGTCCGACCAGGAATTAACAAGATCTTCGCCGATAGCCGCGCCAGTGTCAACGATCTAGACGTTGAAGAGAAGATGCACCAGGCAATCAGAGAGGTGTTCAATAAGGGCAAGGCGTTGCGACCCATAGCCTTTCCTGAGAAGAGCAACGATATACCGGACCAGCCAACGTTCACTCTGGCGGTGCTCTCTCCCGAATACAGCTTGAGAGAGCCTTCAACTGCGACTTTGGTGGAGGAGATGACCCGTGAGCATGGCAGCTCGGCTCGGTTTTATAAGAGCGCATTAGTTTGGGCGGTATCAGACGGATCGTCCACGCTCAAGTCGAAAGCCAGGGACCTTCTGGCCTGGGAGAATATCCTCGATGAGGAGAGCAGGCTGCAGCTGGATGAGGACCAAAAGAGCAAGGTAAGAGATAACGTAAGGAGCACCAGCAGGGAGCTACATGAAGCGGTATGGTGGAGCTACAAAAACCTGGCACTGCTGGACAAAGACAACCGCATTTTGTTCATGGACCTGGGCAAAATCAACTCCAGTGTAGCAGATTCTTTAACAGGTCTTTATATCAGCCATCTGCGCCAGAAGGATCTGTTGGTTGATCGGGTCAGCCCCAGCTTTTTAGACAGAAACTGGCCGTCTCAGACAGAGTGGTCCACGAAAGCGGTGAGGGATGTATTCTTTGCTTCTCCCATCTATCCGAGGCTCACCAACCAGGAGGCAGTGAAGAAAGTCATAGCAGACGGGGTCTCCTCTGGTACATTTGCATATGTGGGCAAGTCTCAGGACGGTGGATACGATCCTGTATGTTATCAGCAGCCTCTTTCGCCAGACGAGGTGGAGATCACAGACGACATGTTTCTGGTTAAAGATCCGAAATCTAAGAACACTGTTCTGAAGACAATTGCAGTGACACCTGCAATAGTTCGTATCCAACCAGATGAAGAGGTTCAGTTCAATGCTGAGGGCGTGGATAAAGAAGGCCAGAATATCTCCTTAGAGCGGCTTGAATGGAGTTCTACAGGTGGCACGGTAGATGCCCAGGGACTCTTCAGGGCTGGCCAGCAAGAGGGAACTTTTAAGGTCACAGTCTCAGCTGGGATGGTGCAAGGCGCGGCTACAGTGGATATAGTGAGAGAGCTGCCTTCTAAGCCGGTCCGACTAGTAGTCTCTCCCAATGAAGTCGTCCTGGGTAGAGGAGGAAGCCATGCGTTTACTGTCAAAGGATACGATCCGGAGGGAAGAGAGATCCCCTTAAGCAGAGTTTTATGGTCAGCAGAAGGCGGGTCCATAGACGAAAGAGGATTTTTCCAGTCTGGTCAAGAGGAAGGATCGTTTGATGTTAGTGCCAGCTATGGCGACCTGAAGAGCACGGCCAAGGCAATCATCAAAGGAGTCAATGCTGTGTGGTCAGGTGAAGTTCCCCATCAGAGGTGGTCTCAGTTCTACAATAGGGTCCTCATGAGGCATGTGATGGGCAAGAAGCTCAAGCTCAAGGTAGATGTCCGGCTGGAGGATGTGACTGCAGAAGATGTTGAGCAGATGCGTATAGCCCTGCAGGAATTGGGTCTGGATGACGATGTGCAGGCGACCTGAATGGAGAATTGACCATGGGGACTGAAATTAAGACCTGGCAGATCATCGATGGCAAATTGACCTCAATCGATACTACCCTAAAAAGAGAAGATCGCAATGAGCCATATGACCTTGAACCGTGGCTTGCATCCAATCCGGAAATAATAGGAACAGACATCATGATCATAGGCAGACAAGTCATGACAAAATCTGGACCTATAGACCTCCTTGGTATTGATAAATCAGGAAACACTGTAATCATAGAGATTAAACGCGCTGAGTTGCCACGCGAGGCACTTGTTCAAGCTATTGATTATGCCTCCAATGTTGCCGAATGGACCGCGGAAAAATTAGGTGAGGTTTGTGGGGCGTACACTTCCAAGGTCTTTGGCGATGCTTTTAATGAGGCATTTCCTGATGTTGATTTGGAGAGCGTCAGCCTCAACAGTACGCAGAGAATTGTACTCGTGGGCTTCTCAATCGAGTCATCGCTCGAAAGAATGGTTGAATGGCTATCTGACTCCTATGAGGTCAACATCAACGCTATTGTCCTTAGTTATACCAAAACGAGAAGCGGGGATGAACTGTTGATGAAGACTTCCATCATCTCAGAAGAGATGGAACAGGAAAGAAGCCGAAAGCAGAAGAAGTTTGAAATCCCAATGTCTGACGACCCTCCAGAGGTCGATTACGACGACGTTCTCTTGAAGCAACTGTTGATCGATTATCTTTCACGTGATAGGGTGACAAATAAAAGGATGCGCGATATCCTGATACCAGCTCTCCTGAAGATAAATGAACCTGATAGGTTAAGCCGCGATCAATTAAAAGAAGAATTTGTCTCGTTCGATCCGAACTACGACGAGTCAAAAGTTGGCTATTACCTTACGCTTATTTCATCGCAGCTTGGAATGAAGAAGAATGATTTCCTCCGACAGATAATTGCATATGAGTATCCTCGTCATCATTGGGAGAAGGACAACTTCTCGCTTCGATCCAAACACCGTGCCCTAGTGAAAGAAGTCATTGAAGATTTGAAAAAAGGTAGCATCCCAGAGAATCGTAGTGCGTAATCGGATAGAAGTCCAGTATAAATCTCAAGCGAAGTCAAAATCTTGTGTGTGGCTAGAGAGAATAGGTTTGGGACCTGGCAATGGGTGGTATCCAAGGACCCGGCGGATGTAGCGGGAATCCTTGAGATCTTTTCAGGAAAGGTAAAGGTTAAATCGAGTTGACAAGCAGTTCTCCTCCCTTTGTTATTCACCCGGTTTTATGGTATATTGGAACTCCCCAAGGGTGAACTGATCCTGGTGCTGGATCTCTTTGGAAAATGCGTTCCGGACGGACTTGGACCTGCCATGGTTGTTGAAATAGACCCTCAATTTGGCTGCCTTTAATTCCGCCTCTTTGATGTGGGGCACCCAAAGCTCCAGTTGCTCTTTCTTGTAGAGATGATCGTATCTATCGAGTCTGTGGTCTGCCTCTTTCTCGCCTTTGTACCATATATCGCAATTGTGGCCATGAAAACGCACATAGGCATGATCGGCAGTCTGCTCTGTGCCTGCATCAAGCCCAGGGCCATCTATCGCACACCAGGCGGCGCAGGCTCTAGTTCTATGTCATCTTAACATAAATTCTTGATAATGCCATAGAACAATGCATAACCAATTGCCCGGCTCTCAAGATCCCGGTAGCAATACCTATCGAAAGCCTGACATCCGGCGGCGGAGCGGATTCCACGCAAGACCCATCCAGGAGGCTCTCCTTGGACCCGCCAGCCCTTAAGTCCAGAGCCGGAGAATGCTATTTATTGAATAGCTCCCCATTGATCGAAGGCGAATAAAGACCATGAAGCTTACCTTTAATCGGGGCACAATTCAGATCCAGGGAGACGTCCGCGTCCCTAATTCCACCTGGGATGAGCGATCTCGAAGCTATCGAGCCATGGCTCTGTATTACAGGGATATACTCGATTTTCTGAAGAGATCCGGCTTCGACTTCAATGATGAGGTCCTGGATCTGCTGCCCTGTCCCGAGCTTCAAAGCAGCGCCGTATTGAGAGACTACCAGAACCAGGCCCTGGATGCATGGTCCGCCAACGATAGCCGCGGCATAATCGTGCTCCCCACCGGAAGCGGCAAGACCCTCGTGGGGATAAAAGCCATCGCTCTTTTGAACACCCCCACACTGGTAGTGGCTCCAACCCTCGATCTGGTGGCTCAGTGGCGCACCAGGCTGAAGAAGGAGTTCAAGACCGAGGCAGGGGTACTGGGTGGTGGCGAATGGGAGATCAGAGCTCTGACCGTCTCCACCTATGACTCTGCCTACATCCACGCCGATAAGCTGGGAAACAGGTTTGGTTTGATAATCTTCGATGAGGTCCACCACCTCCCGGCAGCAGGGTACAGGAACATAGCGGAGATGTTCGCCTCCCCTTTCCGGATGGGCCTGACAGCTACCTTCGAGCGAGAGGATGGACTGCACGCCGAGCTTAACCGGCTCGTGGGCGGCAAAGTCTTTGAGAAGAGAGTAAAGGAGCTTACTGGAACGCATCTTTCGCCCTTCCGGCTGGAAAAGATCGCAGTCGAGCTGACCGAGGGCGAGAAAGCAGAGTATGAGATAAACCAGAAGATCTTCTCCGACTACCTGGCCAAGATCAACCTGATCATCCGCGGTCCAGCCGACTTCCAGAAGCTGGTCATGAGGAGCGGCAGAGATCCGGGGGCCAGAAGAGCACTTCTCGCCAGGAACAGGGCCAGGGATATCGCATATAACAGCATTTCCAAGATGGAAAAGCTGTCCGAGATCCTAAAGAGACATAACGATGGCAGAATATTCATCTTCACCGAGCACAACAAGCTGGTCTATCGAATCTCAAGGCAGTTCCTGATTCCTGCCATAACCTACCGGACGACGGGCAAGGAAAGAGGCGAAACCCTGGACAGTTTCAGATCAGGCGTTTACAGAGCAGTTGTCACCTCCAAGGTCCTGGATGAGGGCATAGATGTCCCGGACGCTGATGTGGGCGTCATTCTGAGCGGAACAGGAAGCGAGAGGGCATTTATTCAGAGGTTGGGCAGAATTCTCCGAAAAAAAGAGGGCAAGCAGGCAGTGCTGTATGAGATAGTATCTGCGGAGACCAGCGAGGTCAATACGGCAAGGAGAAGAAAGAGGCCATTGAAGCAATAGGATAAGAAAATGCTTACAAGCGATCTACTTGTCACCAAGATTTCTAAGGGGAAGATTGAGCCCGTTTATGCCCGTCTGGATAAGGATAACTTGGAGATCGCCGGCTCGGTTATTGGGGTGTTTGAGGGGAAAGTAGGCAGAACATACGGTGAGCTTATCCAGGAATTGGAGGGCATAGAGGAGATCAATTTTCGCTTGATCCGGGGGCTAGCCCAGATCCTGGAGAGAAGATGCGTAATAGAGACAGAATCGGTTACCGATCCTATTGCAGCCAGAAGGGCCGTCTTTGAGGAATCTGGCGGATTTATCACCAGCAAAGACGAGCGGGAGAAGGTTCTGAATAGGGCTGCCAGGAGGCTGTCAATCGGCCCGAAGGAGCTGGAAAGTGCACTCTGGGCGGACCAGGAAGACAATCTTGCTGTAAAGGAGTTTCGTACTCTGGCCCCGGAAGACCTGCTCAAGCAGTACAATCTATCCCTGGCTCAGACTCTTCTTTTCAGGGCTACGGCCATGGAGATCCGGGTGAAGGACAACTACCAGCCGGTATTCAGAAAGATCAAGCAGCTCGGCCTCATTTATTCGATACATGATGGCAAGATCTCCCTGGAAGGGCCTCTCTCCCTGTTCAAGATGACCGAGAAGTATGGCTTGGCCTTCGCCAGGCTGCTGCCCACCTTAATGCAGGCCAGCAGGTGGAGTTTGAAGGCCAGCATATCCAGGAAGACGTTTCAGGAAAAGAGGATCTATGAATTTGCTCTGGACCACACTCGAAGATCGTTTTTCGGCATAGAATCCGATCCCGAGGTCGTATTTGATAGCGCCATTGAGAAGGAATTCTATCAGCTTGGCTTCAAGGGCTGGACGGTGCAAAGGGAGCCGGCGGTACTCCAGGCCGGCGAGTTTGCCATCATTCCGGACTTCTCTCTGGAGCGGAATGGCGCCAGGATATATGTTGAGATCATAGGCTTCTGGACGCCGGAATATCTCAAGCATAAAATCCAGAAACTGAATCTGCTGCAGGAAAAAGAGAGCTTGATCCTGCTTGTGAACAGAAACCTGGCATGTACGGGCTCCGAGTTCCTGGCCAATAACCTCCTTTTCTATGATAAAAAAATCCCGCATCTGGAGATAATCAAGATCCTCAGAGGATATGAGGTGAAGCAGAAGGCGGAAGAGATGGCCAAGCTGGAAGGTATGGAGATCTCACTTGGCAGCGACGCAGGCGTCATCAATCTGGAGGAGGTCGCCAGGAGATATAGTGTCGGCATCGAACCCCTAAAAGAGACGATCAAAGGGCAGAATAAACCCGGCTTTTCATTGCTCGGCGACCAGCTGATAAGCCAGCATATCCTGGAAGAGATCCAGGGCGAACTGGAGGGCGTGAAAAAGCATAATGATGCTCTCAAGATCTTCGAGAGGCATGGCATCAGAGCTTACAGCCAGGCGCTGGCCCTGCTGGGCTACAAGGTAAAATGGAGAGGGCTTGATCCGGATAACGCCGAAATTCTAAAGGCATAACCGACTGGAGAAGAGGCCAAGTCTTCAGAGTAATGGCATTAAAACAGATAGCATCCTATTGCCGCAAAGACCAGACAGATAGTTAGTCCATCTCGATAGGATGGTTCAAAACGCCATAAAATGCCCATTAGACCTTATAAAAAAATTCCAACGAAGGCCCCACCTATTGCTCCTTCGATGGAAGCCATTAAATCTATCACCATTAGAGCCTTAGCCCAAAAAGGATTTTCTCACAGTGGTCAATGTTTCCTCCCACTACGTCCAGCGTTTATCCACGAGATCGGCTATGTGTTCAAGCCGCCTGTCGATGCTCTTAAGTAAGCTGATAGCCTCCTCTCTGTACTCACGATCTTCGTTCTCTTTCGTTGTTATTTTGCTCATAATATCATCCGTGTTTGACATGCATTTACTGAGTCTGTAAAGCAATTTATCGATTTCGATCCATAAAGTCGAAATTTGAGCACTTGGTGAAGGCAGAATAGAACTGTGGCAATATAGCTGCTTTGTGGCCCGGAATAGGTCCAAGCAACTTGGGGAGTAGCATGGGACTCCGGGCCACTTGGAGATATTATCTTGATGTTTATGAAGCCAGCGGCAACCTCGATCTGGCCGGATGGAGCTGGAGAAGAGACCGAGCCAAGACAATAGGCCTCATCCTGAGATCGTCGAAATCTGGACACTTGGGGGAAGGCAGGTCGGAACTGTAGATGAATGAAAGGCCCGGAAAAAAACCGAACAAACTTGGGAGTATGGTCCGAAGTTTCCGGGCCGCTCAGATATGGGTCTGCATTGTATATGACGATTGCGGATGGTCTACCTTCTCCTTCGAGAATAGTTCTATGACATTATCGAAAGATTTAAGTAAAATGTCATAGAACTATTTACTATGCACAAGACATCTGCTGGAGAGAAGAGGAAGGTCCTGAAGGCAGAAGCCCTAGAGTTGGCCAGAGATGCTAAGGCCGCTATGAGGGCATCCAGGACCCTGCCGGAGGCCAGGAAGAAGGCCCGCACCCTGGAAGGCCAGGCAGACAGCTTGATGGCTGAAGCCGAGACCCTGAAGGGAGCTGCCAGGCTGGAAGATCTGCACGTCTGGCAAATGCAGAAGGTCAAGACCACGAAGAAGGGCAGCAAGATATATGGCTATTGGATGGCCTCCTGGCGAGAAGGCGGAAAAACGCGGAATATCCATTTAGGGAGCTGCATGAAGACGGATGCTGAGGCTGCCATGCAGAAGGCCAGGAAGATGAAGACAGAGGCATTAGGGATCTCTGAAATCTAGTTCTATTATATCATCATAGATATCATAATAAATGTCATAGAACGGGATAAGAGAATGGATTTGAATAGCAGAGCTATAGGTTCTAAAGGAATATTACTAGTAAAAATGTGCGAGTATCCCATTCCCCGCACCTAATCACTACTAATCCCTAAAGGCCATGAGGCGTATTTTTCTCCTTTGAGATGCCTTCATTTGCATTCCTGACAATAGAGACGCTGGGCTTTCCTTTAATATCGTTGCTTAACTACCCACCTGCTATCAGGGGTTCACTACAATGAAGCTCTTCAAGTCTGGGGGGTACAGATATCCTCCTGACGTTTATTTTTCATTTGATCAAGAGAATTAATGTCTATAAAGCCCGATCTTCCACCGCGATGAGTACATTGGACCTGTACAGAGAACCGGTTGAAGGCAGTTGGATAGACACGCAAGATAGACAAATTAGATATAGTCTAAGGCTAATTATTAGGGCTATCAGAGGAAGAGTTCAGAGCTAAACACTGGTGGTCGTCCTGGAGATTAGACAAGCTGTGTGACAGGTGCTATCAATTTATGGTTCCTATTCCCATTCCTATCAATAGCTCTGCCGTGATAGTGCAAACCGACGATCCATGGATGACGGGTTTAATCCAGTTCGCTGCGGTATTGGCTGGTGGTTTAATTGCTTATGCAATAGGTAATCATCAACAGAAGAAGGAGTTTGCCAGACAGGCGGAAATAGGTGGGATTCATGCGCGCAATGATGCTTATCTGGAATTATTGGAGGAGCTATTGCTTTATGAGCAAGAACCTATGGTAACTGCAGAACTGAAATTCCATCTGTACAAGGCTTCTAGTTTTGGCAGTTTGAATGTACAGAAAGAGATTTTAGAGATATTGAGCAATATAGATAATACTGATGCTGCTCTCGTTTTAATAGAGAGATTGAGGTTGGTTATCATAATGGAAATGGGTTTAGAAAAGGTGGTGGATAATAAACGGAAGAAGCTTCATGCGTCTTCGGCTAGGAGCAGAATCGCATCTCTCCGCCAAAAGTATAGGCTTTAAATCTGCAGAATCTATCATGTCCCGAGATCACCGCTGCCGAATTGGAGTTATGATAAATTTAGATAAATACCCAATTTATACTTATTAAATTCTCAGATTTGTTACTAATTCCTTAACCGAAGACCAATGGAAGAAGCTTTGGAAATAGAGGGACGGGCAGCTTCACGCCGCCCCCCTTCGCTTTCTGATCAATACAAAAGCATAAGATAGGTATCGGTGAAACTACAACAATAGACCATTTGTTCGTGTTTGGGGTCTTCTGCAGCTATATCTTCAACGATTCTCTAATTTGTCTTTTAATCTCTGAGAATTCTTCATCATTGATGCGATAAGATTCAATTTTGGAACCACTCCACCAGTCGAATTTGGCTTCATTGAGAATGCTGATGAGCAGTGCATGAGTCTCAAACCAATCATAATCTATACCCTGCTCTTTTAGTGCTCTTGTGAATTGAGGGCAGATGTAAGCTATGCATTTTGGCGTCTTATGCGTTTTGAGAATGCAGCCTTTGTCGCTGGAATAAGGGCATCCTCCTTTTAAGTTACCAACGCCATAAATCCTTATTCTCTCCTCATCCAGCTCGCTGCAGCCGGTGATGATTTTTGGATATTCAACCACATTTTCATTGCAGCAGCCATTACAGGTAATGCCGTAGTTCTCTTTGCAATATCCAGTACTCTCAAAAAAATTATGAAGCAATAACTCCAGCTCCAAATACCTGGTCAGGGGTTTGCTTGAAACGGGGGGAATTCTCTCAGGGATGGTTGCTTTCTCTCTGCCTATCGTAATTGATTCTGAGTTCAATATCCCACCGGCATCTTCTGCACCTATTAAACCTGATACTTAATAACTATTCCTGATACTTCATCGACAGGGTATCAAACTACAATATCATTGGCACAGTGGATAATGTTGAGAAGCCGAGAAACGTTCTATCAAGAAGACTCATTCATTCTTTCCCAGCAGCTTCATCTGCGGGCAGGGCCGGCCAGGCACCGGTCGCAGGTCGATCCCAAATCCTCCTGCACCGGCGCCCCTCACTGCCGCTGAAAATGGCCTTTGTCCATCTTGATGACAAAGCACAACGCACCGATAAGTCGTGGTCAGCGTCATCTTGCCGGCTTAACCGGATGGAATGTAAATCCTTATCTTACGCCGGCGCGAGTGTCAGACCATTTATTCAATCCCCAGGGCAATAAAACCACCATTGCTCCAAAGAGAATTATCGCATATATTTGGGACATAATATCCATGCATCATCACCTCCTTTCCGTTCCTCATCTTGCCCTGGCACATCTTGCACTATAAATGCTGCGGTCAAATAGTGAAAAATATAGATCAAAAATGCCTTCAAAGCAATATTCTACTGCCAATAAATGAAAAAATTGCCATATTTTCAAATAAAAAATTAACCAAAAAAGGAAAATGGATGATTGGACAAAAAGGTAAATTGCCAGAAAATATGCACAGCTCTCTTCAGCCACAACCGACATCTAGCGTGCAAGTGGCCTATTGTTCATGAGATCCATCTGGCGAGATCAAGCTCGCGACCGGTTATCCTGGGGTTTTTTACGCCATCGGCTGGCAGGCCAACTGCACCCCATGAAAGCCGCTGGCCTGAGGGCTCCCCGCTATTTGGCATGGTGAACTTGAATCGGAAATTCCCTGTATCTTTTCTCCTCTGTGATGAAACCGCTATGCTCTGACCAACCACAGATGCGCAGAGGAACAAAAGGCCATATTCCCTGCCTTAACTCACCCACATATTCAGCGAAGAGCCCATAAATATTATGGCAGATACACCAGCCTGTTGGACGGATTGGCCAGGACTGCTCTTGAATTTGAGATTCACCCATATAGCACAGATTGTGTCTCATCCGCATCCAGTGTGGTATCATCATCCTGGGAAGACGGATGCTGCAATATGGATCCTACGGCGGAATTATGATCGCCCATGATGAATGCCTCGCTCTTAAGAACATCCGGCTCGTCCTCTTCGGTTATGCTTAAGAGCTCAATTTTTAGGAATTGATTGTCTCTGGGCTCCAGAGCAGCAATGGAGTTGATGAACTGCTCAGAACAGGAGATATAGAAAAGCGGCCACTCTTCTCCATTGACCATGAACTATGGTGCAGAGCTTGAGCCTTGTGCATAGCAGCTTAAAAGGCTTTTGATGCAATATATCAAAAAAATAAAGATCAGGCGATCAATTTTGCGCTCAGGATCTTGACCTCTTTTGCCGGCCGGTCCATGGCACCGGTCCTGACCTTGCCGATCTTGTCCACCACATCCATCCCCTCGATCACCTTGCCGAAGGCGGGATGCT
>ERZ795053.1689-NODE-1689-length-27707-cov-13.437545_pt1 | contig 27707 bp, 7 predicted proteins | sample MGYA00375137_ERZ795053 | MGnify/ENA primary metagenome ERZ795053 (study PRJEB30182, sample SAMN05720284) | activated sludge metagenome | isolation source: Anaerobic digester | place: Hong Kong | collected 2014-12-17 ...
TTAATTTCGGATATAAGCTAAGAATATATCCAATTTGGGCAATACAGATTTCAGTTTCAATAAATTCGAAAGTTTAATTTTACCTACTACATAATTATGCTCAGGCCCTGAATATTTTTCAAATATTTTTTCAAAATCAAAAAGACTAAAATCTACTATATTCTTATATCTCAAATAAATATCAATTTCGTGACTTGTACTGTATGTTAATTTTTTGAAATACTTCTGCTTTTTATATTCGTACTTATAATTGTGCGAACGGGCAGTAATATCAGACAAAACAGCCGAACCTGTAGGAAAGCCGCCAGCACCTTTCCCAAACATAAACTGCTTATCGTAAAACTCACCCTGAATTACTACTCCATTATATTCGTCTTCTACATTATAAATATACTTATCGGGCCTTACCAGGCGCGGGATAACAAACATAGTAAACGACTCTTTATCTAATTTAATAACCTGAGCCACCAGCTTAATTTTAAATCCTTTTTCCCTGGCAAACTGTATATCACCACTTTGAATATTGGATATCCCATAATTGAACACATCATCAGGCTTTACATATGTTCCCAATGCATGGGTAGTAATTATTATCAACTTATATAATGAATCGAATCCATCGACATCCAAACTGGGATTGCTTTCTGCAAAACCAAGCTCCTGAGCCTGTTTTAATGCAGTGTTATAATCAATCCCTTCGTTAAAGATTTTTGAAAGGATATAGTTCGACGAACCATTTAAAATCCCGGTTACCGATTTTAATAAGTCATTATCGTAATACTCTTCAATATTTCTGATAACAGGAATACTGCCACATGCCGACGCATCATACAATAAGGATGTCTTTGTTTTTTCCTGAATTTCAATTAATTCTTCCAGGTGATGTGCTAACATCTTTTTGTTGCCAGATACTACACTTTTATTTTTTAAAAGGCAATTTTTAACAATATCATAAGCTTCTTCAGCATCATCGATAAGCTCAACAACCAGATTAATATCGCTGTCGTTTATGATATCTTCTTTATTAAACGTAAACTGGTTTTCGGGAAGATTTCTTTGTTTATTTCTTTGCTTTACACAAATTTTACTGATTTCGGCATCAACTGTTTTACTGTGTTGGAGTACATGATGTAAACTTTCGCCTACAACACCATAGCCAAATAGCCCAATATTTATTTTTTGATTCATTTCTGTTATGTATTTAATTTGAATTGAACGTAGTAATAAATATTGGGCTATTTTTTAGTGCCCTAATTTATTAGTACGTCTTCTTTTTTTAAAAAATTTTGGATAACATTAGTTACCTTTTCTGTTTCAATTAAAAATCCATCATGACCATAAAGCGACTCAATTTCAACATATTGCGAACCTGGTATTTGCCGTTGGATTTGCTTAATTTCATCAGGAAAAAACAATATATCTGATGTAATAGCTATTAGCAGAGTATTTGCTTTAACCTGAGATAATGCTTTTTCTATTCCACCACGGTTCCTTCCTACATTATGTGTATCAAAAGCCCTTGTAATGGTGTAATAGGAATGGGCATTAAATCTCCTTACCAACTTATCGCCCTGGTATTGCTGATACGATACAGCTCTGAAATTTTCCAATTTTTCTTCAGGGTCGTGTTGGGTTTTATTATAAGTTGCTGCATTACGATAACTTATTAATGCTATCGAGCGCGCAGCTTTCAGGCCAAGTTGCCCAGCTGTATCGGAGCTTTCATTAAAAGTTGGGTCAGCCTTTAATGCCAAACGCTGCGACTCGTTAAAAGCAATATTCCAAGGTGATGCAAAAGCACCACTCACAATAAATACCAGATTTTCAATCAAAGAAGGGTTCATAATAGACCATTCTAAAGCCTGGAAGCTACCTATTGAACCACCTGTAATCATATAAATTTTAGAAATACCTAAATGCTCTCGTAATAACTCGTGTGCATTTACCATATCTCTGATGGTAATTAACGGGAAATCCAGGTAATATGGTTTATTGGTTTCAGGATTAATTGACGCAGGCCCTGTGGTACCATAGCAGGAGCCTAAGTAATTTGCACAAATAATAAAATATTTTGATGTATCGAAAGCTAAACCTTCACCAACCATATTAGGCCACCAATCTGCCACATCAGAATTTGCAGTAAGTGCATGACATACCCATATTACATTATCTTTTGCCTGATTTAATTCTCCAGCTGTGTGATAAGCAATCTGAATATCGCGCAATACCTGCCCGTTTTCTAATTTTAAATCTCCTTTGTATTGAAATTGATGTTGTGTCATAACTAATTTTTAATAAGTGGAGCCGAAAGATAATAGTTTTTTTAATTATTCGGAGGATAATTAATTTCGTACAAACCCTATTTTACCCCCGGCATCCAACTTATTTTTTATGTTGCCAAAGGCAATTCATATTCAATATGATTAAATTCTGCATTATGCATTACTTTAAAAGCCTGCTCAAAATCAGCAATAATATCATCGATATGTTCGAGGCCAACAGAAACCCGCAGCAAGCCGGGAGTCACTCCGGCTTTTAGCTGGCCATCAACTGAGAGTTGTTGGTGGGTTGTTGCTGCGGGTAAAATAATCAGAGTTTTAGCATCACCCACATTAGCTAAATGACTAACCAGTTTCAAATTATCAACAAACCTGGTTGCATTAGCAATTCCTCCTTTTATTTCGAAAGATAAAACACCTCCGAAACCATGTCTTAAATATCTTTTGGCATTTTTATGATTTTTATCTTCGGGCAATCCCGGATAATTAACCTTCTCAACATTTGGATTATTTTCGAGCCATTTAGCAAGCAGCAAAGCATTTTCGCCATGTTTCTGAACTCGCAAAGAAAGTGTTTCAATACCTTGCAATAACAAAAATGAATTAAAAGGACTTATTGATGGCCCAAAATCCCGTAATCCCTCAATACGTGCCCTCACAATAAATGCAAGCTCTCCGAATTTTTCGGAATACACTAAACCATGATATCCTTCGGAAGGTTCTGTAAACTGGGTAAACTTACTATTAGCCCAATTAAAATTACCGGCATCAATAATAACACCACCCATGCTTGTCCCGTGTCCGCCTATCCATTTAGTTGCCGATTCAACAACTATATTTGCACCATATTCAATTGGTTTACACCAATATCCTCCGGCACCAAATGTGTTATCCACTATTAACGGAATTTGATGAGCTTTTGCCAGTTTTGAAAAAGCCTCAAAATCAGGTATCGAGAATGCTGGATTTCCAATAGTTTCAAGGTAGATTGCTTTTGTGTTTTCATCAACTAACTCCTTAAAATCATTAACATCATCTGATTTAGCAATTCGAACATCAATACCTAAATTTTTAAACGAAACTTTAAACTGATTATAAGAACCACCATACAAATAAGGCGACGAGACGAAATTATCACCAGGCCTTAAAATGTTATTTAAAGCAATAAATTGTGCTGCATGTCCCGATGCAACAACTAATGCAGCTTTACCTCCTTCCAATGCAGCTATTCTTTTTTCTAAAACATCAGTAGTTGGATTCATAATACGAGTATAAATATTCCCTTCTTCCTCTAAAGAAAAAAGATTAGCACCATGCTCTGAATTTCTAAAACTATATGATGTAGTCTGATATATCGGCACTGCTCTCGAAAGAGTCACCGGATCGGGCTTCTGCCCGGCATGCACTTGTAACGTTTCAAATCTGTAATTATTCATTTTCTTAATTTTTTAATTTTCTTAAAACCATTCCGGTAGAATCAACTTAAAATTCTTGCCGGAATGGGACCTTAACCAAATATTCATCAACTCAATATTGATGAAAAACCTTAAACACAAGCTTCGCAACAAAATTCGTGAACAAAAAACTCGTGATGAATCTGTGAAACTGTTTCGTTGCGATCTTTTTTATCGACAATAAAATACATGGCCACAGAACTTGCTCCGAACGAAATAATCTTGACATTAATTCCTTTGCGTGCAACCGCTGTAAAAATACGCCCGGCAATGCCTGACCTAAGAGTTAACCCTTCTCCCACAGCAGCTATTAAAGAGATCCTGTCCTCAATCTCAACTTCATTTATCCCATGTATATCTTTTCCGGTAATAATGCGTTTGGCTTTAATTAAATCATCGCTTGAAAGCAAAATATTGATTGTGGTTTGTGATGTAATAACCGATTTAATGTTAATCCCGGCATTATCGAGCACAACTGTTGATTTTGCTAGTATTCCGGGTTTAATACCAACACCTGAACCATGCAGCTTTAATAAGCCAAAATCGTCGCTGAATGAAACACTTTTAACTACTCCCTCAGATATTTTTTTCTTACCGTTAATTATAGTTAGTGGGACAATTCCATTAAAGGCATCATAAATATTTAAAATCCTGACAGGAATATTTTGCTTTGCCAAAGGCTCAGGAGTACGCGGATGCAATATTTTGGACCCAAAATATGCCAATTCAGCCGCTTCTTTATAAGTTAAATATTCTACTTTAACTGCATCTTCGACAATATTAGGGTCGGCACTTAAGAAACCTTTCACATCTTTCCATAAATCGAGTGATTCGGCATTTAAACATGCAGCTATAGCTGCTGCAGAATAATCGCTCCCACCACGCCCTAATAAAGTTATTCGGCCCTCTTCAGAAACTCCATAAAAACCTGGCACAACATAGGTTTTATCTTTTCTGAGATTTTCTTTTAAATACAGAGGTGTTAGTTCAAAATTTATGGTAGCATTTTTAAATTCTCCATCCGTAATTAGCCCGATATCCTCAGGCAAAGCCTCTTCACAGTCTATTCCTGCATATTTCAGAATATAAAACAACACTAATGAACTTAGCCTTTCGCCATAGCTTAATATCTCGTCGTACACAAACGGAGGTACATCTTTGATGTAATTTATCCCAAGAAAAAAACCTTTTAGTTTATCTAAACGTTTTTCCAGTTCTTTCTTAAATTCCTGAATAACAATTTCACTAGAAACAGTTTCCTCTATAATCTTAAGTTTCTCAGTATATAATTCATTGATGTAACTATTTAACCTGAGTTTCCCTTTTAATGATAAATCGATAGCTTCGACCAATCCATTGGTAACTCCATAAAATGCAGAAACAACTATTATTAAAGGTTGGTCGTAATTTGTAATTGCATTCAGGATATTTTTTATTCCGAATATATCCTTTAAATTCGAACCGCCGAACTTCACTACTTTATATGCCATATCTTTTATTAGATTTTATAAAAATTATACACTATGCTTCTAAAAGCGCTATAATCAGCCGGAAAGACATTAATCAACTCTCCGTTTAGCGCATGCACATAGGCATAAGTGGCATGGTAAAATTGTTAAACCAAAAATGGATAGCAATTACACAAACCAACGCGGAATAAACCCAATAAAAAAATTCTTTTGTCATGATTTTTTGCGTTTAGTTTATAATTTCCTGATTTTTATATCAGGTTAGGTATTAGCACCTTTGGCCTGATGGCCAGGTTGCTAGAGGTTCTCAGAGCCTAATCTCTCCCCTCTTCTTTATAAATCAAACGCCCTTTAGAAAGGATGTTTGAAATGATGGCACAAATATAAGGACAAAATTTTCAATTATACAAATAAAAATTATCGTTTTTCGATAATTTTTATATTAAGTGCTGATAATCTTATAATTAATTGAATCCAAAATAACTAATTCAGTCGCTTAACATAAGCCCCCTGGTAACCTAATTTTGCAATTTGCGACAATTCTTCTTTAGCAGTATTATAATCGTCGAACTCACCCACTGTATATCGGTAATAATCATCGGCACCCCTTGTAATTACAACATTTTCGAGCTTACTAAAATAATTCACTTCAACAGGAATTAATAATGCCATAATTTGAATGGTATACTTTGGCGAAGAACTATTTTCCCTTATAAAAATGTCTTTATAACCTAGCTGAATTATTTTTTCTTTTAATGCAACAGCCTCATTATATGATGCTGTATTGCCTACAGTATATCTGTAAAAACCATCTTCATATTTTTTAACCTGAACACCATCAACATTACTAAAAAAGTCAATATCGACCGGCACTTTCAATGCCATAAGCTGTACCGAATAAGTTTTAATGGTAGAAGTAACATTTGATTTAGGAATATACTTCACTTCTTCTACCTTTTTTTCCGGTTCTTCCTTTATTACCGGAGGTGTTATAACGGGTTCTTTAATCGGTTCTGGCTCTGGCATTTCAACCTTTTCTTCAACTGGCTCAGGTTTTTTCTCTTCAACCGGTTCGGGAATTACTTCCTGCACAGGTTCTGGCTCTGGTTCTGGTTCGGTTATAACTTCTGGTTCCTGAACCACCTCAGCAACAAGAGGCTCAACTTCTGGTTCTGGCTCTGGTTCTGTTTCCTGAACAATTGGAGTTAGCTGAGCGGTAAAATCATAATTTGGGTTTTTATACGAATCCGGAATTTCAAATTCGTTTGTAAAAGGTTCGTAACTTTTATTGCTGATGGACAGGATATAACGTCCCGGTTCAAGTTCTGCATTAAAATCTCCTGTTGAAGTATTTAACGATGCAACTGGCTTACTTGTATTAAAATCAATTAGCGATACAATAAATAAAGAATCCATTATTTGGTTTCCAGCCTGAGCATCTTCAATACGAGCTACAAAATTAATACTAGGCAATATAGTAACACTGTAAATGTCATTCCTCCCTTTAGAGTCATCCCCTGCCTTAGAAATATAGCCTGAATTTATAGATGTAGGGACAAAAAATACATTATCACCCGGAGTGTTTACAGGATAACCCAGATGTACCCTTTCCGTTTTGGTATCCAAATCGATATAAAAAATATCGTACCCACCAATGCTATTAAACCCTTGTGAACTAAAGAATAAATATTTGCCATCGGGGCTTTCAAAAGGAGTTTCCTCGTTAAATTCGGTATTTACATTTGGCCCGAGGTTTTCAGGATCACCCCACTCCCCTTTGGCATTTCTTGTTGATTTATATATATCGAGCCCTCCCAGCCCTCCTTCGCGATTACTTGTAAAATATAAGGTATTTCCATCCTTAGAAACGGAAGCATGTGTTTCGTTGGTTTTTTTGCCATTTATTGCTTTACCCAATTTTTCTGCATTTGTCCATTTACTTCCATCGAATGTACTAACAAAAATATCATTATTGTCCGAATCATCAGTAACAAGGTATAACTCCGTGCCATCGTACGAAAGGCTTGATGTTTTTACATAATATTTTTTGCTAACATTTTCGGAAATGTTTTTAGGAGAACTCCATTGCCCATTTACCTTTTTGGATGAATAAATATCAATATAATTTTTTGTGTAGGATGTAAAAACTGCTGTTTGCCCATCGCCTGAAAATACAGCGGCAAAATTTGAATTCTCATCGTTAATTTTATCCCCCAGGTTCTCAAATTTTACTTTTACAGGATTTTTAAATGCTTCTTTAGCTAACTCACAACTTTTTATTTGCTGGCTAACAAAGCTGTAATAACTATTATCTGCACTAATAGCTGATTTATATTTATTAAATGCTATTAACGCATTATCGAAATCGTTTTTATTCTGATACGCTATCCCCAGGAATAAGAAAGCCTCCATTGGAGCTTTTACTTCTCTTAATGCCTTTGGGTCGAAATCAGGAGTAGCATTATCTGATGCCTGTTTAAAGTACTCCAATGCCTTATCTTTTTGGTCATCGGTTAACAGATAAGTTTTCCCCAGTTTAAATTTGTGATTTGCACTATTGGGAACCTCTTTTAAAATTCTTTCGTAGGTTAGGATAGCTTTGTCGTATGCTTTTTCGGCAATAAAATATTCTGCATCGGTTTCGAGGTAATAAATTTCGTTCCAATCCTGACCGAATATATTTGTACTAAAAAAAATAAATAATAATAAGAAAATGAAATCCCGAAACATTACTATTGATTATATTATGTGTTAATTTAACATTATTAATCGGGTTAAGTTAGAGCCTTTTGATGAAATAATCAAATTTATTGAGCAGTAAACCATAATTATATATAAACATGTTAAGGTTTAAATAAATTTAGTTATGTTAATTACTTTAAAAGTATCAAAACCCTTTATAGTAAAGGTAATAAGTACATTCCCTATATTTTCAGCTTATGGTTTCGGAAATTACATTTTAAAATAATGTTAAATATCTGTATTAAAATAATTTACACTTTTAATCAAATTAAATATAATATCTACTTAATATCATATATTGAAATTTGCATTTTTATATTTTATATTTAGCTATTGTATTTGAATCTTTATCAAATTATTACCGTAAAAATTTTATTTACTAAATTTTTCACAATGCATTTAATAAGAAAAATCATATTTGCACTCTCAATTATCTTAGCATTTAATAACTTATTCGGGCAAACAACATTTATTGGAGGTGGAGGAAATAATAACTGGGATACACCTGCTAACTGGACAGCAGGTATTCCTACAAGTGCAGATGATGTTATAATTGCATCAGGTGTAACATTAGATGTTAATGTGAATGGAGAATGTGCATCAATCACATTTGATTCAAACAATGCGAATTCATTATTATCAATAAACACCGGCATTACATTAAATATATCCGGAGATATTAACTTTTCTAATCCTTCTGCTGATAATTTTAGCCAAACCATTGCAGTTAGCGATGGTAATTTAATTTGTTCATCAATAAGAATGACCAATAATACCAATAATACCAGAAATAATTTTTTAACATTAAATAATGGTACAATTTCTGCAACCGGAAGTATAGTAATGCTTGGTGCTGCTGGAGAAAACAATGTATCTGTCTCTGGAACAGGAACAATAAATATTGGGGATAGCTTTTCAGGTGGTAGCTTTACTTATGGAAATTCAACCATAAATTATAATGGCACTATAGATCAAACTATTTACAATTACAATTATTATAACTTAAGAGTTCAAAATTCCGGGCTTAAATCCTTAAGAGCAAATACTAATATTTATGGGAATTTAATAATAGATGGAGTATTAAACTTAAGTGGATACTATGCTCGTCTTGTTACCGGAGGAGATATTCAAACAAACACTTCTTTTGGGTCATCTGCTATGATTGATTTTCAAAGCGGAGGATATATTTGGTTAGATGGCACAACAAACACTAATTATGAAATAATTTATCCTACCGGATATGGAGCGACATATAGTCCTTTTGAAATAACCTCCATTTCGGGTACAGATTTAAATGGCGATTTATATATAAGGCTTTATGATATTAAGCATCCTTTAACTAACGGTATAAATAATGCAATAACCAGATATTGGGAAATTTCTACCGCAGGTTTAACAATAACAAGCACAACAGGATATTTTACTTATGATGATGCCGATGTACAAGCTCCTATTACAGAAGGAAACCTTACCATGCGAGGGAGGTTAGATGGAAGTGGCTGGCAAACAAATGAAGCAGGAACAAATTATAATCACACACTGAATCAGCTTACATTAACAGGTGTTAGTACCTTAGAAGGTTCCTGGACATTAGGAGAGGCTTCCGGATGTTTTGATGTTACTTTACCTGATAAATATACTATAGCATCAGGGAACTGGAATACCTCAACAATATGGAACGGAGGCACTGTTCCATCGGATGGAGATAATGTAGCTATTCTGCATTCCACAGTTTCATTAAATATATCTCCCATAATTGGAAATTTAATTATAGCTAAGAATGGAGATTTATATCTAAATAATCAAAACATTACAATACAAGGCACTACTGATATCTATGGACAGCTAAGAGATTTAAATGGAACAAATGGATTAACAAGATCATTTCAAGATAAATTAACTGTATATAATGGTGGTAATTTTATATGTACAGTAGATAGCCGAACATTTGATTTTGATGCCGGAATTGAAAATGATGGAACATTCCAAATAGCAAATTATACCACGAATAACATAAATTTCAACACTGCGAATCAAATTATATCGGGAGCAGGTACAACTACAGTTGGAGGTACAATTACAATTGCAAGTGGGTTAACTCTTAGCAATCAGGTTTCAGAGCCTAATAATGGGCTAATCATAAATGGTATCATAAATGGAGCTGATGGTACAGCAACATTTGTGAATGAAACAGTTTTAAGTTTACAGAATGATGCTGCTTCATTTGCAACGAATGGTATTTTTGATGCAAATTCGGTTGCTGGCAATACGGTTAAATATAATGGAAATGGGAACCAAAATTTGATTGGAACAACATATGAAAATTTAGTTGTTGAAGATGGAAATATAAATAACAGCAATAAAACTTTAACAGGCTTAACCATTGTAAATGGAGATTTTTCAATTGAATCTTTCACTTATTTTGATCCCATGGATAATAATTTCTCTGTTAACGGAAATTCCATTATTAAAGGGACTTTTGATGATGATGATGCGTTAGGAATAACAAACTTAGAGGATGTAGATTTATCGGGAGGAACAATTAATGGAGGTGCCGATGGCGTGTTAAATATAAATGGTACACTTTCTTTTCCAACAGGTAATGCTACAATAGGCCGTACGGTATTAACCGTTGCAAATACAGTTACCATACCAAATTCTATAACTTTATCAATTTCCAGCAACCTGGGATCAAAGAATTTTAACAATCTTATTATTGAAAATGGAGCAGTATTTTCAAATATCAATGAAAATATAACCGTTTCCGGAGATTTAACAGTAAACTCCGGTGGAACTTTTACTCAAGGAACCGGAACTTACACTTTTGACGGAACAACTAAATCTATTGGAGGTACAATAACAGATCTTGATTTTCAGAATATTATTATCGAAGGAACGATAACAAATAATATCCCGGATATAGATGTAGCAGGAAATATAACAGTTAATTCAGGAAGTATAATAAATAATGGTGATATTAGCATTGGCGTTGATCTGGATGTTAGTGCAGGTAACTATATTAATAATAGCATCACAACTGTTTTAGATGATATAATGGGTGCAGGCACCTTAACTCAAGGAACAAATAGTACTCTTTATATTGGTGACGATGCCACAATTACAACTTTTAATGCAACTGCTAATCCGAATACTGTTGAATATAATGGCAATGGTGATCAAACTATAAACGGTGGGACCTATCACCATTTAATTGTTCGAGATGGAGATTCCAATAATTCCAGCCACACTTTAGATGGTAATGTTACTGTTAATGGTGATTTTAATGTTATCACCCTGACCTATTTTGATCCAATGAATTTTGATTTTACAGTTAATGGAAGTTCAACTATTGCAGGAGTTTTTGATGACGATGATATTGCAGGAACAACAAATCTACAAAACGTAGATTTATCGGGTGGTGCAATTGCAGGAAGTGCAATAGGTATAATTAATATTCTTGGGAATTTAACCCTGCCAACCGGTGATGCAGTAATTGGGCAACCAGATTTAACAGTTACAGGTACAATAACAGTACCCTCTGGAAACACATTAACATTTAACAATGCCAATGGAAATAAAATATTTCTAGGAGATGTAATTATAAATGGCAACTGGATAAACTCAGGAAATGAATCTTTCACCTTAAGCGGAAATCTAACTGTAAACAATACATCAACCTTTACTCAGGGAGCAGGAACATATACATTCGATGGAACTTCTAAAGAGCTAAATGGAACAACCCCTGGAATTGATTTTCAGAATATAATCATTGATGGAACGATAACAAATAATATAGTCGATATAGATGTTGCAGGAGACATTACTCTCAATTCCGGAAGCCTTACAAATGAAGGAGATATTAGTATTCTTGATGATATAATTATTAATGCCGGTACTTATTTAAATAACAACGTAACCTTTGCAGGTGATGATATTTCCGGAGCAGGATCTTTTACACAAGGAGATAATTCATATTTAACTATTGTTGATGATGCTGATGTAACCAATTTTAATGCTTCTGCCAACGGGAATACAGTTGAATATTATAGTACCGGAGGTACATATGTTCGGGGCAATACCTATCATCATTTAATAATTTCACAAGCCGGAGCTGCAACTCGTTATTTAGATAATGCTGAAAACATAATTACAATAAACGGAGACCTGACAATTTCTAATGATGCTATTTTAAGATTTCAACAACTTATCAATCAAACTTTAAATGTTTTTGGAGATGTATCTGGAACAGGATCAATATATTTTGATGTAAGAAATAATATCCACAATTTGAATCTTTCAGGCGCAAGTAATTCTCTAAGCGGATTTATTGTAGCAGGAGGGAATGATTTTACTGTTGATTATAACGGAACAAATCAACAGCTAATTTCTGCAAATAATTACGATTTACTGATAATTTCGGGCTCTGGGACAAAAACCATGCAAGGTGACCTCTCTGCTAATGATGTGGTAAATATAAATGCAGGCACATTAGACCTAAATTCATTTGACTTAACCACCTCAAGTTCAATAAATATTGCTTCCGGAGCTACATTGGAAGTCGATGAAAATGCACAATTACTAATTAGCAATAATCAAACTCTTACAAACCATGGCACTTTTAGCGTAGTCGGCACCTCAGGAAATGAAGCTATTGTCTCAATAAATGGTGTTGGTAATTATTATATTAATCAACCAACTGCAGGTGCCGAAATAAATGCTCAATATTATCAGTTTAATTATTTAAATAATGGTATTGCAATTACTGATGGAGCTATAAATACTACAAATAATTTTAGTAATGGGGCATTTTCTAACGGAATAGGCTCTCAATATATTGATGCAACAGGAATAGATGTAAGTGGCTTAGCAAACATTTCAAATACCGTATTTAATTCAGGGCCAACTTATAATATTACTCGAACATCAGGAACTGGAACCATGACATTTATAGATGCATCCGGGGCGCTCGCAGGTGAAAATTACGATAATGACAATGGAAATCCAGGTTCATTAATAGATTGGTCATATCCCGGTTCAACATATTATTCGCAGGGTGATTTACCGGCCGGTTTAACAACCTCGTGGAACACTAATCCGGGAGGTGGCGGTTCAAATCCTGCAAGTGTCACCGACGGCCTGGCAACCTTAATAGTACAGGATGGCCATACTATAACAGTAGATAACAATGGAGATATTAATGTTTTAGCACTACAAGTAGGAGAAGGTACATCTGGTATATTTAGAATTGGTGAGGATGGAACACAAAGAACTGTGACTATTCAGGAAAAATTGGAAGTAAAATCCGGAGGTATTGTAAATGTGGTATCAACAGGTTCTCCATCGCATCAATTAGTTATAAATGGTAATTTAATAAATGACGGGACTATTGATTTAAGAACAACATCTTCCAATGTTGCCAATACAGAGTTTAATGGAGCATCAAGTTTAATCTCAGGTAGTGTTTCTCCAATTTTTAACAATATTACTTTTAAATCGGGAAGTAATGTCACCGCAGTAATATCTTTAGATGTTAATAATAACGTTAATTTAGAAACAGGATCTGTTTTTCAGGATGGGGGATTAATTCACACGGTTGCTGGAAACTGGCTTGCAGATGGCACGGGTACAATGACAGGTACAGGTACAATTAATTTCGATGGAATTGTAAATACTATTGAAGACGGGACAGCTGCTAATTTTACATTTAATAATATCGTTTTTAGTGGTGGTGTAGCTGCTTCAATTCAGGAAAATATTATTGCCAATAATTTCGAAATTGATAATAGTACAACATGCAATATTGCTAATTATTCATTAAATATTGGTGGTGATTTTACAATAAATACCGGTAGTACTTTTTCTCATTCTGCTAATACAACTGTATTTAACGGAACAAGTGCACAAACTTTGGATTTTACTGGCAATGTCACTTTCTACAACTTATATTTTAGCAATGGAGGTGCAAATGAAAAAACAGTTACTGGTGATTTTACTGCAAACAACAGAGTTACAATTTCCGCAGGATCAACTGTAGGAGGAACAGGAACATATACAATAGCAGGAGGTTTATTAATTGATGGAACTTGCAACTTTTCCGGTATTGTTACTCTAACAGGTAATTATTTACTTACCAATGATGCATCAAATACAATCAATTTGGGTACAGCAGAACTTAACATTGATGGCAATGTTGGTTTTACTTTCGGGGGAAGTGCTACATCATTACAAACTAATGTTTTTAATAATGTTAATATAAACAGTGGTTATTTATACCTGTTGGATAATACTACATTAATTGGCCAGCCAGGAAATACTTTTAACTTAAATGCAAGTACTATATTATTGCTTGAAGGTTCGGATAACTTCCCAACAGGTTTTGGAACCTATAACTTAGATTTAACTTCCAGAGTTGACTATCAAAGTAATGGTGATCAAACCGTAAGAGGAAATATCAACTATGGGATACTGAGATTTGAAATTAATGGCACAAAAACAGTTGATGGTCCATTGGATGTTGATGGAGAACTGCAGTTGTATGATAATACTACTTTAGATTTACAAAATTTCGACCATACTTTTGCATCAAACATTACAAATGAAGCTGGTGGTTGTATTATTTTAGGATCAATCGCAAATGTTACTCTGGATGCAGCTGATGCAGATCAAACAGTACAAACCGGAACTTATTCCTTTAATAATTTAGATATACCTTTGAGTTCCGGAACAGGAAATATCACTAAAACATTTAATGCCGGATCAACCATAGCTATTAATGGAGATTTCAATATATCTAATACCTTAGGTTCTCCTTCTGTAATTCTAACAGTTAATTTTAATGATAACGGGATTGGTGGATCACCAAACGATTTCAATCTAGGAAGTTATTGTCAGTTTAATACAACTAACCCAACTGTTGGTATATCCGCTATGGATAATTTTACCGGAGCAAAAACATTAGATATTAATAGTACATTTTACTATTCACTAAATGGCGTGCAAAGTATTGCTGATGGATTTACTTATGGAAACTTAACTTTTAATGGAGGGAATAAAACAGCTGAAGGAAGTTTAGATATTAACGGTGATATATTTCAAACAGCTAATACTCCGGTTTTCTATGATGCCGGATTTACTCATTATCTACAAGGAAATTGGTTATTAAATAATACAGCCTATTATACTCAGGCATCAGCAACCGGGACAATTGTATTTGATGGTTCTGATCAGGAAATACAAGGTGTAAATTTTAATAATATTACTATTAGTAATAGTGGTGTTGCTACTCTTCAGAATAACATAACTGTTTATGGTGATTTGTCTATTTCAAATGGAGGTACACTCGATGCAAATATAAGAAATATTAATATACATGGAAACTGGCTTGTAAATCCTTCGGGTTTATTTACTCAAAGTACCGGTACAACTACCTTTATTGGATCAGTAAATCAAACATTAACAAGTAATGCTAATAGTTATTTCGGACTTTTAACTATTAACAAACCCAATCCAGCAGGCAATCAAACTGTTAGCGTACTTTCCGAGTTACATGTAAACGGATTTTTCAGAATAACAGCCAATGCAGGAGTTTTTGACGTATCAAACCAGAATGCATATTTCGGAGGGTATTTTTATGTTTACAATAATACTGTAGAAGCAGGAAACCCTTTTATTTCTACAAATAGTACGGTCTATTTTAATGGTGGTGATGCTCAAAATATCTATAATGCAGATGTAAGTGATTTAGTATTTAATAATATTATTCTGGAAGGTGCTGGTGATAAAACTTTTGATTGGGAAAATGGGACTCCTTCTTCACGAATTGTTGATGTGAATGGTGATTTTTCAATTATTGGCTCATCAGTTAGCGGTAATGGTTTTGCTGATGGAGGTGTTGATTTTACTGTAGCAGGCAACTGGAGCAATACAGGTAGTTTTTCCCATAATAATGCCAGAACTGTTACTTTTGACGGCGGCAACCAAAATCTTAGTTCATCATCTTTTGGGAATGTTATTTTCGCTGGTACTGATACTAAAACACTCCAAGGGAATATTTCCTTATCTGCATCTCTTACAATTAATGATGGTGTTACACTAGATGCAAATAATAATGGTATTACCCTGGCTGGTACATGGGATAACGATGCTCTAACTTCAGTTTTTATTCCAGGAAATGCAACCGTAACGTTTGAAGGAAATACAGCTGATATTTTTGCAGGAACAGGTGCCGGAAAAAGCTTCTATGATGTTATTGTTAATAAAAATGCAGGACAAACTGCTGATATGGAAACAGATCTCGAAATTTATAACAATCTAACAATAAGTTCAGGATATTTAAGAACTCAGTCATATAATATTTGGTTGGGAGGAGATTTTGTAGTTTCGGGTGGAATATTTAATCATAATGATAATAATAGCAGATTAACCCTTAATGCTTCTGGAGGTACAAAATTATTTGATCCGGGTGCATCCGGAACTACTTTTAGAGGTATAACTATTGATGCAACAGGGGCAACTTATTCTGTACAAAATGACTTTACCATTAGTCAGAATCAGGATTTTATTTTAAATGATGGGTATTTTGATCTGAATGGCAATAAAATGACTGTTGTTTCAAACAACCAAACTATTCTATTAAACGGTGGTACATTTGATATTGATGAAGGAGCAACAGTATCATTTGCTAATGCAAACCAACAGATTTCAATAGCCGGAGGTACTTTCAGATTGGTCGGTTCTTTTGCATCCAATGCAAGTTTAACCCGCACAGGCGGATCGTATACGGTAAGTCAAACTTCCGGCACATTCCATGCTCAATACTATAGAGTAGAGTTATGCAATGGTATTTCAATATCCGGAGGTTCAATTGATGGCGCAAATAATTTTAGTAATGGAACTTTTACAAACGGTTTTGGGAATGCATACTTAACGCTTACAGGGTTGGATTTTGCTGACTTTAATCCTACTAATGTAATGTTTAATTCAGGGCCAACATATAATGTCTCAAGAACTTCAGGTACAGGTGTAATTACTTTCGAAGATTCTTTTGGAGCATTAGCCGGCGAGAATTACGATGAAGATAATGGGAATCCCGGAACTCTTATAGAGTGGATTTTCCCTACAGGATTTTTTTGGGATGGTGGTGATTTGGTTGACAATGAAGATTGGAACTTGGCCGATAACTGGTCAGGAAATACAGTCCCTACAAATTCTAATCTGGTAATCCTGAATCATGATTATATTGCAGGAAATTATACGGTTAGAATTAAGTCTGCAAATGCTGATGCATATAGATTAATTCTCGATGACCAGGGAACTGGAAATGGAATTGAATTGATCCTTGAAAATGCTTTTGATTTAAATATTGATGAAAATGTATACATTGGGTCAAATACTATCTTAACACAGACTGATAATAGCAATACGATAACGATTGGTCAAAATTATATCAACGAAGGAACCTTAAATCATGGTAATTCAAGTATAACATTTGATGGCCCTGCGGGTAGTTTTACAATTGACCCAGGAGGTTCAGGGGCAGGAAAAAGTTTTTATAATTTTACCATTAATGCAACTGGGGCAACATATCGTTTAAGTGATGTGCTTGATGTAGATAATAACCTGACAGTAACCGATGGAACTTTTGATTTAGCTACTAACACAAACGATATCACAGTTGGAGGAGATTGGACTATCGACTTAGTTAGTGGAGCAGTTTTCGTTCATAGTAATGCTGATGTAACGCTTGATGGTAATGAACAAACTATAGATGGAGGCACATTCTATAATCTTTTAACTTTAAATGGAGGTACTAAACAATTAATTTCAAATATTGATGTTGACAATAATGTTGTTATAGGTGCATTAACAACGCTCGATGCACAGGATAAATCAATTTATGTTGGAAATGACTGGACAAATAATGGTTTATTTGCTCAAACAGGATTGGGAGAAATTATCTTTGATGGTGCACAAGGCCAAAATATTGATAATGGTTCTGCGGCAACAGATTTTAACTACTTAACCTTTACAAATGCCGGTGCTAAAACATTCTACAATTCATCAAATGTTAATGCCGATTTTACTATAAATAGCGGTAGTGGAACAGTTGATGTTGGAACATATACAATTACAGGGGTAGGCGCTACAAATTCATTTACTTTAAATAGTACATTGAATGTGCACGGGGCAAACAATTTCCCATCCGGATTTGAAACTATATCATTGGCTTCAAATAGTTGGGTAGATTATTTAGGCACAATAGATCAAACGATATACTCAACAACATATGGCAATTTAAGATTAAGGTCTAGCGGAGCAACCACAACAAAAACGGCTGCCGGTGATTTAGTATTACTGGGCCAATTAGATATGGATAATGATGCACTTACAACACTGGATATGAATGCAAATAGCGCCAATATGACTATTGCCGGAAATATAACAGTTGTTGGTGATGATATTATTTGGGGAACGGGAACAACTACGCTAACACATAACGGAGCCGACTGGAATATTGATGCCGATATTGCCACATTCAATAATTTAATTTTATCTGGAAGCGGCAATAAATGGATGCAAGGAGACCTCAATATTACAGGCGATGTTACTGTTCAAAATGGTACTTATTTAAGAATGTATCAAAATAACAACAGGGCATTACCACATACCATGACAGGTTTAGTAACAAAATCATTTACACTTGAAAATGGAGCACGTTGTTATAGTGCTATTGCTGAGGCTACAGGTCCCGCAATACCGAATAGTTTTGGAACCTATAATTTAGCCGACAATAGCAATTATTATTTATATAGTCCGGATGGTATTAATCAAACATTATTTACCGGCTCTTCAATAAAATATGGTAATTTATATTTTAATGGAGTAAAAGATGTAACATCAGATGGTATTGCAACTCTTGATGTAAATGGCATTTTTGATATAAGTAATTCCACATATTATGATAATGGCCAGAATATGAAATTGGCAGGTGCATATAGCTACTTTACAAATTATACACCTTCTGCTTCAAGCATAGTGGTTAATTTAGATGGAAGTTCAAATCAACAAATAAGTGATGATATAAATAATACAATAAATATAGGAACCTTAATTTGCTCCGGATCTGCCACAAAGACTCTTTGTGACGGAAACGATATACTAAACATCTCAGGCAATGTTACAATAAATGCCGGAGTTGATGTTACTTGTTCTGAAACAATCAATTTCTCAGGTGCTAACTGGACAAATAATGGTACTTTTAGTCATACAGCTCAAACCATTAACTTTAACGGAACAACTCCACAAAATATTAATCCTGGAGCATCAAATCCGGCAACTTATTTTAATAATATTTATTTTGACAATCCAAATACGGTAACCTTTAATATTAATGGGGCAGATATCAATGGTACATTTACGATAAACGATGGCACTGTTGATTTAGGTACTTTAAATTATACGATTGCCGGAACAATAACCAATACCGCAAGCACACTTACTTCAAATCTTGCAAATATCACACTTGATGGTTGGAATCAAAATGTAAATACACCTGACTTTTCTGCTGCAAATGTAACAGTTTCCGGAGGCGGTGGAACAAAACGAATGTTCTCGGATTGGACAATTAGTGGAAATTTAACTATAGAAGCAGGTACTTATTTAAACACTTCAGATAATGTAATTCCAACATATTATGATTTATATATTGGAGGAAATTGGACCTGTGACGGTTTCTTTGTTGATAACACCAGTACTGTAACTTTTAATGGCTCATCTTCTCCAATTAATATCGCAAGCGGTGGTTCTAATTTTTATAATATTAACTTTAATCCCGGAGCAGCTGTTTCATATCATTTAACTTCACCATCAACCCGTATTGCAAGAGCAATGGATATTCAATCGAGTGCTACATTAAATCTTAATTCAAATACATTAATATTAGGAAGTAATATAGCTGCCGGAAAAACCTATAATGTTGATGGAAGACTGAATGTAAACGAAAATGCCCTTCTACAATTTAACAATCAAACATCACAATCAGTAATGAATGTATCAGGTACACTCGAAATTATAGGCAGTGATGCTTCGAATTTAGCTACGATTTCAAGAGAAGTTGCAGGTGTAGCCGGTAGCGAAACTCAAATTAATATTTTAAACTCAGGAACTTTAGCTGCAAGATATTACTTAATTGAATATTTACAAGATGCTGGGTTAATTATGCAGGCAGGATCAATTCTCGATGCCACAAATAATCTGTCAAACGGTACATGGTCTAATATCAGGAATGCCGCAGGTGTTTGTTATATAAATATGGAATGTGATTATGCCGGTGCCGATATTACAGATATTACATTCAACTATAGTGGAACTCCTGTGCAGGGAACACATTATAATGTTCGAAGAAATATCGCTAATCCTGATATTTCTTTCGATAATGTATCAGGAAACCTGGGAAGTTATTTATATGAAGATGATGAAGATGCAATACCTTCAGCCATTTCAGGAAAATTGAGGTGGCCTGCATTTACCGAAACATATTGGACAGGTGCAATAAACAGCGATTGGCATACAGCAGGCAACTGGGATAATGGAGTTCCTACAAATGCAATTGATGCTATCATTCCTAACAGAAGTAACGACCCTATAATTTCAAGCGGGGATGCAGAATGTAAAAATCTTACAATTACTGATGGTAGTTTAATTCTAGACAATGATAGAAGACTGGATGCTTATGGAGATGTTACCATTGGAACCGCGGCCAGTGTAGGTATACTTACTGTAAATACTTCTAATAGTGTTATTGCAGTTGGCGGATTTTGGACTCGAGGAACAAATGGGATTTTTGGACATGGTGATGGTACAGTAATTTTTAATTCTTCTGCAGGTTCCGCTACTATTCTGCCACGATCATCCAATTTTTACAAAGTGCAGTTTGACAATGCACTTACAACTTTCTATTTGTCAGGCGCAACAATTACTTTCGAAGATGATTTTGAGATTTTAAACGGAATAGTTTCACCATCTACTAATAATTATACTTATTATGTTGAGGGAGATTTTAATAATGCTGGAACCTATACTCCAACGGTTGGAGGTGTTACAGCAGGAACTATTGAATTTAATGGCTCATCTGATCAAAATATTACTGGTGGTGAATTTTATAATTTAACTATTAGTGGTAGCGGAAATAAAATAACTAATGGAGTTATAAATATTGCAAACCAAACTACTGTTAGTTCTACATTGCAAGCAAATGCAGGAAGCAACATCGATTTTAATGGCAATGTAACAATAGATATTGGTGCTACTTTTAACGATGGAGGTGAAACACATACATTTACCGGACAAAACTGGACTGGTGATGGTTCATATGCAGGAGCCGGAACTCTTGTTTTTGATAGGACAAATAGTAACCAAAATATTTATAGTGGAACATTTAATAATTTAATTGCAAACTGCACAGGAAGAAGTCTTGATCTTTTTGGTGATATTACTATTAATAATAATCTGACATTATTAAGTGGAGTTATTGATATGGATTTAAACACATATAACATTACAAATTCTGCGGGAACTGGAACGTTTACAATGGAGGATAATGTTTATTTATATGTATCTGGTGCAAACAACTTTCCTTCCAATTTTGGAACATATTCAATAGGGCCTAACACAAGAACTTATTATAATGCGACTATTGATCAGTATATTGCACCTGTGAATTATGGCCACCTTTATCTCTATAACGAAAATACAAAAACACTTACTGGTGACATTTTAATTAATGGAAACCTTTATATATATACAAACTCCACTCTAGATGTAACATCTAACAATTACAATATTGAAATATTAGGAACGTGGGATAACGACAATAGTAATGGTATCTTCCTTTGTCATGAAGGAGAAGTAAAATTTAGAGGAAGTACATCAAATCAAAATATTTATATAGGAACCTTAGCAAGCAACGAATTTTATGATGTTACAGTAAATAATTCGGGAGGATATAATATTGTTGCTAACAGTAATGTTGCCTATACAATAAGGAACAATCTGCATATAGAAAACGGCAACTTCAATGGAAACGGCAGAACCATTTATGTTGGAGGAGATCTTTTAGCCTCAGGTGGAGGTTCGTTTAGCACTAACGGTAACTATGTTTTAAATAGTCCAAATTCTAGCCCTTTGCAAGTAGGAACAAATGGTTCAACTTTACTTAATTTAACTATTGACAGTCCGGGTGGAGCAACGTATGACGCACAAGATAATATTTCATTAAATGGTGATTTTAATTTAAATGCAGGAACATTTAATGGAAATGGAAATACAATTACCTTAGGTAATGGAACAACAGATATAATTTCCATTATTGGAACATACCAAATGGGAGAAGGAGGAATTCTCGCTATAGGTTATGGTACTTCATTAACAATTAATGCTGCAGGAAATTTTGAAGCTGTAGGTACACCATCTAATATTGTAACAATAACTCGTAATTTAAGTGGAGGAAGATATAATTTTACTGTTGATGGAAATATTGCAGCTCAATATTATATGTTTGAATGGATGAGTTCAAATGGTATCTATTTAAGTGGAACCTCTGCTATTGATGCAACCAATCATTTTAGCAATGGAACATTTACAAATGGCGCAAACACAGGACAACTCTTCAGAGTTGAAAATACACAAGACTTTTCAGGAGCAAACAGGATTGAAAATGTTTCATTCCCTATTAATCCGGGTGGTAGTGCAGCTAACGTAACAAAAAATACTGCCGGAAGTGGTACTCTTGAATTCTATAATTCCACAGGAGCATTTGCAGGTGAAATATACGATCTTGATCCTAATAACTTAATTAACTGGACAGGACCAATTACTCTAACATGGAATGGTTCGGTAAGTACGAACTGGAATGATGCAGCAAACTGGACTGCAAGCTCTGGACCCAATATTGTTCCTACAGGAGCAGAAGATGTAATTATTGCACCTGCAGTTAATCAACCAATTCTTACAACTTTTGGGGCAATTACAGCTAATTTAACTATTAACAGTGGCGCAACACTTATTTTAAATACCCCAGCCGATGCAGGAGCAACCGACCTGGATGTTAATGGAGATTTAAATATTATAGGTACACTTAGGTTAAATACAACTGCAGATTATTTAACTGTTGAAGGAAACTGGACAAAAACAGGAAATGTAGTTATGAATGGAAATGTAACTTTTGATGGTTCAGGTGGTTCAAAAACCATTAACAATGGGAATGTTGCATTTTATAACCTGACTATTGGTGGAACATCTACCTATCAATTAGCTATCAATACAACAATTGCAAATAATATGGTTATCAATTCCGGAGCTAAGTTAGATGTGACTGCCATAGATTATGATATTACGGTAAAAGGAAATTGGATAAATAACGGAACATTTTACTCACAAGATGGAGTAGTAATATTTAATGCTACTTCAGGAACAAGAACAATTTATGCCGGGACTTCTTCTTTTAATGATATTGAGATAAACGCAAGTGGAGTTACATATCAATTAACCAGCGATTTATCAGTTAAAAGCGATTTAGATTTATATGCAGGAACACTTGATTTTAATACTCAAAACTTAAATATGGGTGATGGAGTTAATATTGATTATTTTACTATTACCGGAACATGCATTGTCGATGAAAATGCATCATTGCGTATGGGAGCAAATGCAAGTCTGAATGTTAATTCAGGTGGTACAATCAACGTAGTTGGTTCCGATGCAGCAAACGTTGCAACTGTAACACGACAATCAACCGGAAACTATTCTTTTGACATAAATAGCGGTGGTACTATAAATGCTCAATATTATTTATTTGAATATATGGATGCAGATGGTATTTATGTGCATAACGGGGCTTCTGTTGGTAGTTCAAATGATTTCTCTAATGGAACATTTGCTAACGGTTTTGCATCGGGTACCTCATTGAAGTTAGAACATGATGTTGCAATCGGTGAATATATCGATAATGTTGTTTTTAATTCCGGTTCACTATATAATGTAACCAGAACTACTGGTACAAATGAAATTTATTTTTCAGATGCATCAGGAACAATAGGTTCCTATTTATATGAATTAGATGATTTTGGAACCCCAGATGCAAGTAATGGTTTATTGCGTTGGGAATATATTAATACAAATATATGGGATGGAGATCAGGGTGATAATAATTGGCACAATCCACTAAACTGGTCCGGAGGAGTAGTTCCTGACCTTACTAAAAATGCAATTATTCCAAATGTTACCTATGATCCTATTATTTCAACTGGTACAGCAGAAGCAAAACGTTTATCGTTAGAAACAGGTGCTGTGTTAACAATAAACAATCAGGACTTTACTGTTGCAGAAGAGTTCTATTACAACGGAAGTGTTGTAGCAGTTGGCAGCCCAACTATAACTGTTGGTGATAATTGGACAAGTTCATCAGGTTCATTCACTGCCGACAATTCAACCGTTGTTTTAAATGCAATTGCCGGAACACGGGATATTACAATAGGTACTGATAAATTCTATAACTTAGAAATAAATTCAGGAGGAACTTATAGATTAAATGGAGCATTATCAGTTGAAAATAATGTTACAATAACAGCTGGTACCCTAAATTCAAATGGATATAACATTACACTTTCTGGTGATTGGACCAATAATGCGAATTTTATAGAAGGAACCCGAACCGTAACATTTAATGCTACTTCAGGAACACACGATATTGATAATGGTAGTGATTCATTTTATAATGTTGTAATCAATAGCGGTAATGGCTCCGGAAATGCTACTTTCCGTCTTCAGAATGATTTGGATATTTCTTATAACTTAACCATATCTAAAGGCACTCTTGATTTATCTCCAGATGGTGGTGTTTCAAGTCATAACTTAACCATTGATAACAGATTTTCAAATACTGGCGGAACTTTACTTGGTAGAAATGCCCAAATACAAGTTGGCGAAAACTGGTTAATTACAGGATCGGGAACATTTACTTGTGGTACGAGCACTGTTAATCTTATATCTAATGCAGGAACCAGAACAGTAAATCCGGGAGCTAGTAATTTCTATAATTTAACTATCTCCGGAATAGCAATATTCAGAATCTCCAATAACACTGTTGTTCAAAATGATTTGGATATATTAAGTGGAACTTTTGATGTTTCGAGTGCTCCATCTTACAATCTAACTGTTGGTGGAGACTGGACTAATACAGGTTCATTTAATGAAAGATTGGGAACAGTAACTCTTAATGGTACAGATCAGACCTTAACAAATGCTGCTGGAGAAACATTTTACAGATTAAACATAAACAACTCAAGTTTAACATTTGCAAATGGGAATGTAACTGTATCTAATACTTTAAATCTTACTAACGGTAATATAATAACAGGTTTAAGCAGACTTACTTTAGGTACAAGTACATCAAATATTGGTACATTAAATTATACTTCTGGAACTATTGTAGGAGAGTTTGAAAGATGGTTAAATTCTCTGGGAACCGATTACTTATTCCCGGTTGGTACAATAACAAATAACAATAGTGTTATATTCCGATTCCTGGCAGGACTAACATCAGGTTCTCTTGTTGTTGAATTGGTTGAAGCTAATCCCGGAACCAGTGGTTTACCTCTGGATGATGCAGGATACATTGTAAATAATATTTTCCCTGATGGATATTGGGATGTAACAGCAAGAAACGCATTTGCATGTACTGATTATAACCTTACTTTGGATGGTACCGGATTTACAAGCTTATATACTATTGATGCTGACACAAGAATTGTAAAACGAACAAATAATGGAGATTGGAATTTGACAGGTGCAGGAACACATGCTGCCGCTGTTAATCCTATATGTAATAGAAATGCTTTAAATGGAATTTCAACATTAAGCACACAATTTGCATTAGCTTTACGAGATTGTATAGGCGGTACTATTAGTAACCCAGCATCTACTATTTGTGAAAATGACGATGCAGATGCATTTGTAAATGATGAATCTCCATCCGGAGGCTCAGGTTATACTTATACATGGCAATCTACAAACGTTTTAACAGCAGTACCGGGTGATGCAAATTGGACAGACATTGGCTCTGGCTTATCTTACGACCCCGGCACTTTAACACAATCAACAATGTTTGTTAGAAAAGCTGAAGCCGCTTCTGGTTGTGTTGGGGTTCAATATTCTAATACTATAACAATTACTGTTAACCTAAATCCAAATACTGGGGCAATTTATCATATTGCAAACGATTGGAGTTTTTAATAAAATAAACCACAAACTATGAAAACTTTTATTTTATCTATTTTACTTGTTAGTGCAGTATTAAAAATTAACGCACAAGAAAACAACCCAAATTTAAAAGAAGATATTTTAAATGAAATAACTTCCCTTATACAGCAAAACAACATCGAACTGGAAAATAAAATTACACAACTTAAGGAACAATTAGAATTATATTCCACCAGTTATAATAAAATGTTGTCTAATGAGGCTACAATCAATCTTATTAACTCCGCAAAATCAGAAGCTATTGAAGAATCAAGTACCATAATAGACAATAAATCAGATAAATTAATAACAGAAATTACCCCATTGATTGAGCAAGCAAATGAACATTTGAGGGAGGAGATTTTACAATCATTAGAAGAATTAAGAAGAAATATTAGTGATGAAACTGAATTACTTATTAACGAATTAAAAGAAAGCCTGAAAAAAGAAAGTAATAAAGAAATTGAAAGTAAATCATCAGAAATACAACTCACAATAAATGAAAAAATAGAAAGTGAGAATAAAGCTCTCCAACAACAAATTCAAGAACAAAAAGAGTTAATAAATGAGCTTTTAAAAAGAATTGAAACTCTAGAAATAAAAATTAATAAATAGTCTTAAAATATTGACATGCCTGTTTTTGTGGTAAAAAGTTCCAGGGCTTTCATTCCTGCCAGTGAATTCCCTTTTTTATTAAGTGCCGGGCTCCAAATAGCCAAACTTAACTGATTTGGTATAATGGCTGCAATACCTCCACCTACTCCGCTTTTCCCGGGCATTCCAACAAGGTATGCAAAATCTCCTGCTTCATCATAAGTTCCACAGGTTAACATCAGCGCATTTATCCTCTTTGCCTGGCTTTTAGTTAAAATTTGCTGGCCATTTGCAGGCAATATACCATGATTACTTAAGAACAAAAATGATTTTGAAAGCTCTTTTACTGTCATAGAAACAGAACAATGATGAAAATAAACATCCAACACATTTTCTACATCGTTTTGTATGTTTTTGTGGCTTTTGAGGAAATTTACCAAAGCTGCATTCGTAAATCCGCTTTCTCTTTCCGATTGCGCCACACGCTTATCATAGCTAATATCCTTAGAATCGCAAAGTGTGTTAATAAAATGCAGCAATTCGCCATGCGGATTATCAAATAAACTAACAAGTATATCGGTAATTACCAAAGCACCTGCATTTATAAACGGATTGCGGGGTATACCATGTTCATATTCCAACTGCACAAGTGAATTAAAAGGATTACCCGAGGGTTCGCGCCCAACCCTATCCCATATTTTCTCACCAAGTTTTGAAAATGCCAAGGTTAAACTAAATACTTTTGAGATGCTTTGTATTGAAAATTTCTCCTCCACATTGCCAACAGAGTATGTTTTACCATCGAGGGTGTTAACAGCCATCCCGAATTTATCCGGACTTACTTCGGCAAGCGCCGGAATGTAATCTGCAACTTT